>Ga0136655_1001555_pt1 | contig 10225 bp, 6 predicted proteins | sample CPBDNA_2_FD_94863 | JGI IMG/M metagenome (GOLD analysis project Ga0136655, IMG submission 94863) | Freshwater to marine salinity gradient microbial communities from Chesapeake Bay, USA - CPBay_Spr_15_0.8_DNA (version 2) | ecosystem: Environmental > Aquatic > Marine > Coastal | place: USA...
CCGGCACGTTACCGGACTTGGGTGGTCTGGCCTACCCCCGGTGGAGTGCCGGGAACCGGCACTCCACCGGCACTCCTGTACGATTTGGCGCGGTTCGTCAACCAGGTCGCTCGAGATTTCACAGTGTGTTGTTCACAGCTGATGGCCTGGCGCCGCCTCCAGTGGAACGCCCGCGTACCCTCCGCAAAAACCAAGTGCCCGGCGCCATTTCACGTCTGCCCACAAAGTATGTCACAATCTAGCCGCTAGAGAAATGTCAGATCAAACAAACGACAGGTAAGCATACAGCCAAGCCCTACGCTTTCTGCCGGCGCCGCTTACCCCCAAGCCTGCTCAGGTGCCACCTACATCACTTCAAAGTACAAGCGCAACACAAAAGCAACATGCCGCCAGCAAAGACCACAGCATCCTCGTTCAAGCCCAAGCGCAAGGCGGAGCCCGAAGAGTCGTACACCGACGAGTCCGACGCCAAGGCCCTCTGCATCGATGAGACCGAGCAGCCTCAGTCGGCGGGCGACATTGCCATGGGCATGTTCCTGTCGGATGCTTCCATTCCATGCCCTGAGGCCAAGCACTCGTCGGGCGGCGGTGGCTCGGTGAGCGCCGAGGGCATCGTAATTCGCACCAGCAAGATCAACGTACAGGGCAAAAGCGGCAAGATAGTCCCCAAGATGAAGATCACCGTGTTCATAAGCAAGATCATCGCGACGGGCAACAACACGGTCGTCACCACCGGCGTCCCCGGCCTCGCCTTTGGGCTTCCCACCAAGCAGCTCGAGGCGTCTCCTGAGGATATCGCCAAGGATGCCAACGCCAAGGGCCCGATCATCATCGACATTGAGAATCAGGACAAGACTTGCTACATGGGGATGATCTCGACGGGCTTCTACGCCGACTCCTCAGCAGAGGCGTGCACCCCGGGGACGCGCGTTCTCGTCACGGGCATCAGCTACACCTTTGGCAAGGTCGACAGCGACGGCCGCTTCCCGCTCTACACGAACGCCAAGAAGATCCATCCGCTGCAGGAATCCGTACCGGCCGGACTCGCCGCCGCCAACATCATCGAGGAAGCGTGCTCGCCCGCCGTTCAGGCCACCTCCTCGCTCCTTCTTTCGTCTTGTGTGCACGGCTTTTTCGGAACGAACTACGACCAGAAGTCCATGGCCGAGCAGGCCAAGTGCTTCATGGACAAGTGGGAGACACTCGTAAGCAACACTGCTGCCAAGCTCTGCTCCATCGCCGCCGTGCACACTGGCGACGATGCTGCCACCACAGGCAGCGCCATCTTGGCGCACGCGACTCGCGTTCGCGGCATCAGCCCGTCCGACGCGGCTCAGGGTATGCCCATCTTCGACTGCGACATGCAGAAGGAGTGCGTTACGCCATACATTGCGCCGATCGTTCAGCGCGGCGTGAAGCCGGGTGCCGTTGCAGGTGACATGTGCATGGCTCTCTTCGACTCCAATCGTCGCTCCTCTCTGCCAACCTCGTTCTGCGACGCGATCGTCGCCGACGTCTCGTTCAAGGTCAACCTCATCAACGTAGACTACCGCCTCTTCTTCATCGGCGACAAGGACATGGCGATCGAGGCAATCCAGAACAAGGAGAACCCGCTTCTCAAAACTGCCAACGCTGTCGCGAGCGTGAAGATGTCGAAGCGTAGCTTTGGTCCCGAGACTCTCGGAACGGTCGTGTCGTCCAAGATCGAGATGGGCACCAAGGAGCTGATGTTCACTATGGACCACGTCGCCATTGCGCATGTCTTCCCCCGGCCCGCCGACAGCGTCTCCGTCGAATGCCACTTCACGCCCACGGTGGGCTACGACCTTGTCGACGGCATCACCAAAGTGGGAATCGCAGTGTCGCAGGAGTGGATCAACTCCAACATGCTCGGAGGGCGCGGCCTTCTCATCCACAAGCACAACGACGACGCCGAACTTGTCGACCCTGTCCCCGGCATCGGCCCGTCTCCTTCCCTTACCAAGCAGTACTATCAGGCGGTTTCCGAGGGATCGTTTGACTTTGACTCGCTCAAGCCGCCTGAGGGCAGGACAACCAAGTTCTACGTGGTTTACTCGGGCTGCAGCGCCAATGTGAAGAACACGCCGACGGTGACCACCTCGGTCGACGAGGGCGAGCGCCACCTTGCGGACATTGTCCCGGCGGTGCGCGACGACGGCGACATCAAGGCCTTCCTCAAGGACGACGCTCTTGTGTACGCGGTCGCGGTTTGAGTGCGCCGAGCCGAAGAATGCACCGGCCAGGAGATGGCCGGAGCCATGATCTTTGGAAGCAGCGCCATGCGCTATGTGTGGACGGATTGGTTGGCTGCATGCGTGTGAATATATAATGGAACGCACTTGTGTAGTGAGAACAATGTCGGGGGAGCCTGTGGTGAAGGGCGTCTTAGTTAGAGACGGCAATGAGCCCTCCGGTGGTGTATATAATGATGAGGAATACGAACTTGATTTACCAGAGACTCGAGACCGAGACGGGCCAGCGGCCCTTGTATCAACAGAAGTGGAGACACACGCATTTGTGTGTGTGCTCGCCCTGTCCTGTGCGGTTGGCTGCGACGCACTTTCCGCAATCGACGTGCCACTCGGTGCAGTCGACTGTCCGTCTAGTCTTCGAGTTTCTTCGCTCGTTCTGACCGCCATGCTCGGCAGCCCGCAGATCAAGGGAATCCACCTGGTCGACCAGCGTGTGGCACTCGGGGCATTGCTCTTAGGACTCGCCTTTAATGGTTTGCATCAAGGCACCGAGGAGATGCGGACGGCGGACTGCATATTTTGCACGCTCGTTCTGTTGATGACGATTCAGATATACGCGTCGGGAGGCATCGAGGCGGAGGACACCCGCCCAGACTCGGTTCGGGACACTCCCCACAGGCGTCAGACGGTATCAGGACTTTGCGCTGCGCTGTTTGTGTACTGCGGGGCGCGCGGCATTCGGGATGCCTTTGTCTGTGGTAGCGTGGCAGCGGACTACACGACAGAATACAAAATAGGAGACATCGCGATTACCGCGCGCGGATACGCGCACGCCACTCTGTACACATCCATGCCCCTTGGATTTGGACACGGAGTCATTCTGTGCTTGGGCATTCTGATTGGGCTCCACGACGAAACACACCTGACGGGGTCGAGTGCGATCGCGTTCGAGGCGGGTGCCTCTGGCGTTGCTGCCAGCGTGGCTGCCCTGTGGGCGCTCATCGGACAAGCCAAGAGCATCGAGTCGATGTTGATACTTTACGGACCTGGATCGTGCAGCGGGGAGGGGGCCGTGTGCTACGAGGCGGCGCGCTCGCGCAGGTTGGCCGTGGTCAACGGATCCACCGGATCGCTCTGGATCTGCAGTCTGGCGGCCATGTCGTTCGGCTTTGCGGCGGAGAAGCGCTCTGTGGGAAGCAACCCCACGAATGCCGAGAGGATATGGAAGCGCCAAGGCATGGGGATCTCGCTCACTCTGCTGTGTGCTGCGGTCGTGGGCGTGCTGACCAACAGCGAGTTGGAAGGTGCTCAGTCGCACACCGAGGTTTGCACTGTTGCCGCTTTTATCGGCGTATTCTTGTCCAGCGTCTCGGACACGTTGTTGGGCACGACCATCTACGCCGCCGCGATGACATACGAGCAAGTGTTGCTGCTTCAAAACTATGGGACAGAACAGGTCTTTGTGCATCTCACGCACTGTACGCTCTTTGTCTCGTTGGTGTTCATGTGGATTCACGTGGGGTTGATGGCACTCAAGGACATCTTGATAGGGCGCTACTTTGAAATTGACAACGACTCGGTCATCAACCGCGGACTCGGTATCGTTGCAACGATTGGCACGTCGTTGGCGTTCGGCCTGTACATGGCCTCCGCACTCCTGCTATCCGCGAGCAACGGGAACATTCCCCAGGAGGAGGGAGACATTTTTCGCGGAAGATCGCCCTCTCGGTCCATGATAGCCTTCGCGCTGGACCACTTTGTGCCGCTCTTGACATGGATACCACTCTACGTGTGCAGGTGCGAGGTCAAACTTGTCACCGCCCGGACTCGGGCCACCGCCTGGCTCATCGCCGTCCCACTCCAAGCCGTCCTGTACCTTGTTATATTGGCAATCATTGGACAAGCTGCACCCACCGTGTCGATTGTTCAGTTTTACGGGGCGAGCGTTGTCTTGTCCGGTTGCGCAATCACGTGGGTCGTGGCCGCGTTCGTGTAGCGTTCCGGCGCCGATTTTGTTTCCACCTCTGCCCAATAAACTTCCTGTTGGTTGGACACACGAGCTCCGCTAAATACAGAAGCAAACAGCCTTTCCGAAGGTAGCGAACAATAAGAACAGAATACACGCAGCCACACATGCCCGAGGTGTCGAAAGAGTCAGGAGAGACACAGGCTGGCATCATGACCGGCAGCAAGAAGAAGGGCAAGAACAGCGCCAGCAAGTCGCAAAAGGCGGGACTGACCTTTCCGGTCGCTCGGATCAACCGCTTCATGAAGGGCAACTCGGGTATGAAGCGCATCGGAGGCAGCGCTCCAGTGTACATGACCGCCGTCCTCGAGTACGTGACGGCTGAGATCATGGAGCTTGCGGGAAATGGTACAAAGAAGGCCGGGCGCAAGACCGTGACGCCTGGTGATCTTACGACTGCGCTGCGTGGCGATCCCGACCTTGCCAGGGTGTTTGCAAGCCATGCCATCTTTGTGGGGGACAAGATCGACAAGATATCAGAGACCATCAAGTACACACCCGCCGCCAAGTCGAAAAAGGCGGCGGTGGAGGAGGAGGCGTAGGCTCGACGATGTGCGCACTGTGCCAGCCGTCAGAAGTCCCGAGCGGGTCCCAGTGTAACTCTCGTGGGCCCGGCGCCATGACGTACGGACGGCGGACGCGCGCTATGCGCCGGCGCCTTGTAGTGATTGGGTATAGACGCGGTGGAAGACTGAGTATAACGTAATCTAGCTACAAAAGATAAAATGTCTACTGACGAGCATCTGTGTCCGACGTTTCAACTGGCCCCTCCCGGTGCCGACGAGACATACGACACGCTGGACAACATAGACTTAGGAGTAAACAACTGCGTGGAGGCACTGTTCGATCTGCTCACCTCGCCGCTCGAGGGCGCGGTAGGTGTGGTAGTGATGGGCGAGAGCGGCCTTTCGGATCAGTACGAGGGCTACTGGGGTCGCGCGATGCCGCTCTCCACGGGCGAGCACCTGCAGATTCGCATACACCCCCGCAACTCCGCCGGCGAGCCCATCGGAGACGACGAGACGCGATTCCTGGCCATACGCCGAACGTCGCACGGCAGCATACCCCGCGTCGGTTATGGTGTCTTCTACCTGCCACGCCAGCTGAAGATGCTGGAGGGCAAGACTCCCCTCGCTACGGGGTCGACCATCGGGTGCAGGGGGGTGCACATCGTGCTTCCGTCGCTGTTCTCCAAGCACCACCCACACAGGGACAAGTCTATTGACCACTTACAGCTCGACTTTGAAGGCTTCCATTCGATACGCCCTTCCACGCTGTGCCTCACCCTCAAGCACGGGAAGGCGACACAGCCAGGCGCCAGTTACTCCTACACGCCCGGCGACGCCTATATCGTGATCGCGGGCCACATGGGGGGCGCAGACGTCGCGGACCCGCTCCAAAGGTCGTCGAACACGATGACGGACGCGGACCACTCTCGGCACATGGCCGCTCGCCAGCGCCGCCTGGTACAGACCATGGGCGAAGCCAAGGCAGCCACATACATCGCGTCGTCCCTCACGCTCTGCGAGCTCCTGAGCGCGGAGGGCACGCTCGGCGTCATGTGCAACTCGTTCTTCACCGGCGCACTCCCGGACATGATGCACTCGCCACTCGGCATACCTCTGGTTATCACAATGGCGGTGCACGTTGCCTGCTACCCGAAGCTCTTCAAGCTGCCGCCGTGCACCAAGCAAGACGCGTTCGCCAACCGCGAGATGATCCGCGCCTTCCGTTGTCGATGGGACAAGGTCATGCTCAATGGGTTCCGCGCCATCGACGTTGCCGTGAAGCTGGCCTACGACAACGCAACCGCTCAAGCCAATAAGGAGAAGGAGAAGGAGGCGGCCATGCACCTGGAGGACAACCTTAAGATGTGGCAGCGTGTCGGCCAGCGCGTCGTCAGCAAACTGATGAGCAACCCTACCGACGAGGTCCTCGGAGGCAACAAGGCAGCATTGCAGACCAAATTTGCAACTGCAGAGCTCCTCGAGGACGCCGTGTCGGACTGCAAGTACGCGTCCCTCGCAAAAAAAGGATACTGCTTACCGGTGAGAGAGGCGCCCATCGAAAGGATCTTTACGGCACCGCGAGCGGACGTCAAAACCACCCTTTACCGACTGCAAGATAACGCCGAAGGGTGGCTGCGCACTGGCGTGTTTGGGAAGCACCGGACAAGCCGTCCGAACATCAACGTTGCCTCTATGGGCCAGTACCGCAAGAACAGGTACCCGTGTGAAATCTGCGGCACGTGCTTCAGATGCGACTGCACACCGTCCGACGCCTCCAATGTACAGCTTTCGTCATCGTCGAGCGAGAGTGACGACGACGACCACATCATGGACAACAAGATCTGCATCGACGCCATGGAAAGCGCCGCCGAAGCAATGGCCAATGCGATGCTCCACGGAGCGTATTACATGCACCCGTTCCAAAGCAAGTGCTACCTCGTTGGAAACGGCTGCAGCAACATCTGCTCGGACTGCGACAAGCGCGTGGGTGTGCTCGAGGGCGCGCTGTTCGGGAGCAAGGCGAGCGAGTGCAGCCGCTGCAACCGCAAGCGCTGCTTCTCCTGCACAAGCAATTCTCTGCGCGCGGACAAGTTGCCCGACAAGCACTGCCTGCGCTGCGCCCCGGGATCGCCGTCCGACTACAAGACGCTTCCGCAACTCGCGCTTACAGGCAAGAAGCGGAGTGCAAAGAAGCTGTTGCGTGTGTGAATGTCGTAGCACGCTGGGGGTTAGGGGTGTGGTTGGGTACTGTGCGGCGGTGAGTGTGGCAACCACACCTACCTGGCAGAGCGCGACCCCTCTGGAAGCCTTTCGGGGCGGTTCACAGAGGGTCGATTAGGGGCAGAAACTTTTGGCAAATGTGGCAGCACCTTGCCATAAACAAGTGCTGGCCAAAACTAATTGAAAGCTCCCTATGGAAGGATTGATCCCTTCACTGCACGCGCTAAGCCTCAGCGCGCTTAGCATAGAAAGCAAGAGCGAAAGACGTGGAGACGACAAAAACGATAAAGAGAGGCGGACAAGAAACCGTAGGGTGTTGCGCAGCGAGGCTGAAGAATGGAGAGCAGAGCAGAGGTCGGGCCTGCGCGACGTCGAAGACACCGAAGACCTCTCGATCGACAAGGACCGGACACTGACCCTGGCCCTCTCGAATTGCTTGCGGCTCAACTACGGCGACACCGAAGAAGACGAAGACGACCCGCCTCGACTGGCAGCACTTCGCACCGCACTCAGAAACGCCGTAGAGACAAACAAGAGCCTGAAAGACCACGAGTCGTTTGACAAACTTTACACTGCTCTTGTCGATTTCTCCGTGGAAGAACTGAAGCTGACTCTGCAGAATGCGGTATACTCGATCGTCGATCACGGAGTGCATATCGCCGGACAGGCTGTCCCTAAGTACGAAGTAGTTGCAGAGAACGCCAAGTTGGAACCGCCGATACTGGTGTTCAGGCTGCTTCTCAAGCATCGCAAGGACGGGAGCGTGGTGGTCGAGGCGTACGGGTTGGGGCAGGAACGAGAGTGGGCCATCTTAGAGGCCGCGAAGGAGAAGACCAAGCTCGAGATTGTGCAATTCTTCATAACGTCGGGAAGTGTAGCTACTCGAGACATGTTTTTGAAAGACGGCGTGAGGGCCGCGTTTGCACTGCACGTCTAGTAATAGATCCTACTGTTACCTCCTCAACAGCGCGAGATTGTCACTCGCAAGAGCTCCCGATCCCAGAACCGGCCTAAAGTTTGCTCGCGGTGGCGAGTGTGGCTCACGGTGCCTCCTGACTTGCGTAGGTCTGCGCCAGCTCTGCACATGTTGTGTGTTGTGGTTGAACATGTTGCCAAAGCCGATTTGATTGGAAGAGACCGAGCCCTTCGGCTGACGAACCGGGCCAAATCGTACAGGAGTGCCGGTGGAGTGCCGGGAACCGGCACACTCCACTGGAAGCGTAACCGCCATACCCATTTTAAAAAATGTAACTGTACACTGTTCACCGCGCGCTTGGGCGTCATGCCGCGTTCGCTTGTCTGCGTCCGTGAAAGGAGGCACGCAAGGACGCCGCAGCTATGTAAAACTCAGACAGGGGGACGTTCCCCGCGTTGACGAGTGCGCCTATGGTACTCGACACGTTGCTGTCTCCCAGTGCGTGATAGTGCTGCACTCGGACCAAATCACCCGACGGCCCGTCTCGGAACACGCCCTCCTGCACAGTAAAGTCGGTCACGTCCACCTCCACCGTCGCTTGCACTGGAAAGAAGATGACTCCGGTCTCCTCGTTGCGGCGCTGCGCTATCGCATCTTCGCGTCGCTGCATGTCGCTGGCGCGATTGAGCGCGGCGCAGTGTGCATCGATTGAATCCTGCAACCTTGCCTTTCTGCACATTGGGCACCGGTCGTCGGCGCGGCAAAAGAGCTCCTTGTCGCACTTGGAGCACACGGAATGGCCACAGTCGAATGGGAAGACCGGATTGACTACGGTATTGTCCAAGCACACGGGGCACTGTGTACAGTCTCTAGCACAGTACTCACTCTGCTCATTGGCACCTCTCACTCGCTTGCTCATCGTTGCGCCTTCGCAGGAGTGGCACAGCAGGCAACGCGCCAAGTCCCTTCCTTTTTCACGGAAGAAGATCGTAAATCGTTTTTAGCGATCGGTTCGCGTGCCATATGTGAGGAGGTAAACTGCTACACAGTCGTGTCCCTGGGCTTGCAGACTTACATCATAAACCGCTGCGTTATTGACAGCGACGCAGCAACCCGCAACGAAGCCGCGGACAAATAAGATCATATAACTCCTGTAACGGTCGCTGCGATTGTTACAATCTCCGCTAAGACAAAACATGGAGTTTCCTAGGTCCCCGGTGTGGGGGCAGTCTGAGCCGTGCGTGAGCTCAAGAGCCCCCTCCGGAATGGTGAGTGACACACAGATGCCCGGCGCCACATGCACACACGCTGCGCCATGGATGCATGGCCACTGTGCAGTGTGAAGCACCGCCGCTACCCTTATACTCAACAAACAAACACCACCCACAGAACACACACACGAGCAGCACACGCTCGGTCTGCACACGGCGTCGCGATGTCTGACAACGACCCAGAGTTTGAAGATTTTGAGAATGACGCCTCACCGCCGAATGATTACGATGCCGCGCAGATGGAAGAGGAAGAGGATGATCTTGTATGTGCCTCGAGTCCGGCCCACGCCGAGGGCGACGAGGACGACGAGGACGACGAGGACGACGAGGACGATTACGACGCACCGGAGGAAGACGCAGAGGAGGAAGCGGCTGCCCCGTCCGACCCCGCTTCTGCCACCTCGTGGGCGCCTGCGGCGCAGATTACCCCAGCAGCAGATTACGAAGATGACAGGGACCTGAAGGAGGCGTACGTCATGCGCAGCAATGCAGCTTACTTGGTCCCCCTCTGCCGCCAGCACGATGGCCCCGGCCGCGTGCGCGACTTTGGCGACGCGATCGTGGTGGAAGACGACAACATCCTCGGGGCCATGCACCTTGCTAAGAACTGGCCACTGCCGGAAAGCTTTCCCCCGACTGCAGTCTGCGTCTTGAAGGCCAAGCACACGGCAGAGGACGAGCTCTTGCCGGTGAAGAACCAGGGGCCGTTTGCATGGTACGCGCGAGTCGTGACCAAACAGGACGTCGGCATGACGCCACGCAAGAGCGCAAACAAGATGATACTGAAGCACATCCCAAGGAAGGTGGTGCTGTCGCTCATCAAGTACCTGTCCTTGCACTCTCACTTTCGCACGTCCTCCCTCATCAAGCGCTACAAGCCGGCCTATGGTAACTCGAAGGCGTTCCGGGTCGACATCAACGGCTGGGTAAAGTGCCCGGGTATCAAGAGCACCGGCGTTGCTCACAAGAGGGAGGCAAAGGATACCGCATCGCCTGCTAAGAAAGGAGAGTTTGTCGCTGTAGCGTCGGATGATGAGGATCTGGAGAACAACACCGAGTCGGCGGAGCCG
>Ga0136655_1001556_pt1 | contig 10223 bp, 10 predicted proteins | sample CPBDNA_2_FD_94863 | JGI IMG/M metagenome (GOLD analysis project Ga0136655, IMG submission 94863) | Freshwater to marine salinity gradient microbial communities from Chesapeake Bay, USA - CPBay_Spr_15_0.8_DNA (version 2) | ecosystem: Environmental > Aquatic > Marine > Coastal | place: USA...
CAGAAGTGGTCGGCTTTAATGACGACACTCTCTACCTGATGCCATTTTCGGAGCCCGTCGGTATCGGCCCCGGAGCGCGTGTTTGGGTCATCTCGAGGCACGCTAAAGCGTCGCTTGGAGAGGCCATGCTCGGCCGCGTAATCGACGGTTTGGGTGAGCCGCTGGATGGTGGTGGAGCGATTGCCTACAGTGAGCAGCTCGGTCTCGAAGGATTGGCCATCAACCCAATGGAAAGGGGATCAATCACCAAAATTCTCGACACCGGTATCAAAGCAATCAACACCTGCCTGACCATTGGTCAGGGCCAGCGTATCGGCTTGGTGGCGGGTTCTGGTGTCGGTAAGAGTGTGTTACTCGGCATGCTTACCCGCAACACCGAAGCCGATGTGGTGGTTATCGGTCTGATTGGTGAACGGGGTCGCGAAGTGCAGGAATTTATTCAGCACACCCTTGGTGAACAAGGCCTTGCCAAGTCTGTGGTCATCGCCGCGCCGGCGAATATCTCACCGGTTTTGCGCCTCAAGGCGACCTATTTGACCCATTTAGTCGCCGAGTACTTTAGAGATCGCGGCAAGAATGTCTTGATGCTCTGCGACAGCCTGACGCGGGTCGCTCACGCGCAGCGAGAAATTGGTTTAGCCATTGGTGAGCCGCCTACCGCAAAAGGCTATCCGCCCTCTGTATTCGCCATGTTGCCAAGACTTATCGAACGCACTGGCGTTGGCCGCAATGGTTTTGGATCGATTACTGCGGTGTATACGGTGCTTGCAGAAGGGGACGACCGCTCTGATCCAATTGTCGATATTGCCAGAGCTTCTCTCGACGGTCAGGTGTTACTGTCGCGAGCACTGGCCGACGCTGCGCACTACCCAGCGATCGATTTGTCCGGCTCGATTTCTCGGGTAATGCCTAATCTGGTTGATTCCAATGTCCTTAAAGCGGCTAACCGTTTTCGCCGTCTGTGGACGCTCTACCAGCAAAATGAAGATTTGATTCAGGTCGGAGCCTATGAAGCAGGGACCAACCCTGACCTCGACGAGGCCATCCGTCTGCGCCCAGGAATGGAAGCAATTTTGCGCCAGGGCAGTGATGAAAGTGTGCCTCTGCTGCAAAGCCAGGCAATCGTTATGCAATTAACCGCAAGGGCAGCACAATGAAAACAGTTTGGTCAGCACTCGTTGCAAAAGCAGAGCGCGCTGTGCGAGAAGCGCAGTTGAGGTTAGCCGACATCAATCGTCAGCGAGAAAATGCCTTAATGCAGCGTGAAAAAGTTGATGCGCTATTGGGCGACTACAACCAGCAGCTTCATGCCGTTCAACAGCGCGACCACAACTCTACTGAAGTGAATAACTATCGCCATTTTATTGTTCAACTTCAAGAGATTAAAAATCGCTCTAAATATGAAATGCAGCGCCTCGAAATAGAATGTCAGGGAGCTCGCAATGGTTTGATTGATGCTGAGCGCGAGCGCATGAAAGTCGACCATCTCGCCACCCGCGCGCGTGACAAGCATGCGCAAGAGGCAGTCTTCTTGGAGGCCCGCACTCGCGATGCTCAGGCCATACAACAGCACAATTTTCGGGCGCGAGTATCCCAGTAGCGGCGTTCCGATATAGCGGCCTCTACTACAGACCAGTTAACACAATCCAATCAACAGCCGACTGCGCTGAAACGGCCGCTATCCTGTTTAGTCAATAAACTGATGCTCGCCTGTCAGAAAATTGGCATATGTTTTGCAAATATCCTGATTAACGAAAACCTAGAACAGGATAAACAGTCAAAATGTTAGATTCAAAAAACTTGATGCTGGATCTTGGGCGTACTCCAAAATCAGACAAGGCGGGCTCTGTAGACCAGTCGAATGAAGCCTCAAGGGAAAACCTCGGGCAATTTGCACAGGTCTTTGGCGATGCCGCGGCAAACCTCAAAGCGGCCAAGAGCGGCAAAGACTTGCCGCTTTCGGCTGATTCACCAGATATTGCCGCCACTGACGCCAGCATTGCGAGTGCCGAGTCATTATTTTTTAGCCGAACGCTCAAGGGCGGAACGGAATTAATTGTCGGCGGTGACGAGCCGAGCGATGAAGGTCTGATTGCCTTCGCTCGCTCTCAGGGCATGGATCCCCAAGCCCTTGGGTTACTCACGCCGGCCAATGACGATACTGGTGCGCTCTCTCGACCAGCGGCGTTAGACTTGCCACAGCAACTGACTGGCGATAATGCTCTATCTCAAGAGCCTGGGCTTGATTATCAGGCTCCAAGTTTGGTTGCGCCGCAGGCTTCAGCGACAATTCTTCCCAGCCCCGAGAGTTTAAGTGGGAAGGCTCTAATGGCACATGCAGGTGACGTCAACGTCCTGACCGCAGCCGCGATTGAGGCGGGGCCAGCCACTCAAGAACCAGCTAAGGCAGGTTTTCAAGCTGCCATCCCCAGCGAAAAATTTCTTACCGATGGGCGGCGCTTAGTCGCTGCCCATCAGGGTCTGGTAGTGGCTGATGGCGAGGCTGCAAAAGTGCCAGCCAATACTCAGGCAGGCCTTCAAGCTGCCATTCCCAGCGAAAAATTTCTTGCCGATAGACAGCGCTTAGCCGCTGCCCATCAGGGTCCGGTAGTGGCTGACGGCGAGGCTGCAAAAGTGCCGGTCAATGTTCAGTCAGGTCAGATACAAAATCTTCAGGCTACTGCTCTGCGGCAACCGCGCGAGGGTCTGCCGAACGGTCGCTCACCCGATATCGGTATTGTTAAGAAAAACCTACATATAAAGGCTGAAACGCCACTATCTAATGGTAAACTGGCCGCTGCAGATGTGCAGACAATAGGCGCTCAGGTTAGTCAGCCAGAGGCCGGCAAGATGACCGTTGGGCGAAAGGTGGCAGAGGCGTTTGTGAAAATGCACGCTAATCGCCAACATCTGCCGCCCACCAAGTTGGATGCGATCAGCTTAGTGGACAGTAAAGGTACGACAGTCAGTGCGGTGATACCTCCTACGGCAGCGCCTATTGCCGCAGCTGCTGTATTTGTTGAGGGCAATGTGTCAAATGCTGCAGCCAACACCAGCCCGTCTGCTGAGTTGGCGTCTGAGCCGTCAGAAGAGGACTCAGCGCGTGACGTGATGCGCCGGCAGGATGACTATACGCAGATGTCTCGGCAGCTGGCAGAGGCCTTGGGCAAGCGCTTGACGGCGCAGATTCAGCAGGGCTCCTGGCGAGTTGAAATGGACCTGCACCCACGCAGTTTGGGCCGAGTAGAAGTTCAGTTGGAAATGAAAAATGGTGAGTTAGAGGCGCATTTTGTTGCCGCCAATGCGACGACTCGCGACCTGATCAATGAGGGAATGCCAAGATTGCGTGAAGCATTTCAAGAATATGGCACGGAAACTGCTTATGTCGATGTAGGCTTGGCAAATCAGGGTGGTTCTGACGGAAAGTCGACAGCCTCTGAAAATGATGCTGGCGCAGTATCGGCCGAGCAGTCCGCAGACACCGAGGGTGAAAGCGGCTCTACAAGCTTTAACAATTTAGATGATGGCTTGGATATATTAGTGTAATCACCGCCCACAAAAGATGGCGGATAAGAGGATTGAACGATGAGTGATGAGCAGTTAGACGACGAAGAAAAAGCAAAAAGCCCGGTATTGAAAATTATTTTGATAGTCGTGGGTGTGCTGCTTTTGATTGGCTTAACAGTTGGTGGAACACTTTTCGCCAGTGGATTCTTTGATGCGAAGCCAGACGTGAACGCCGAGGAAGCGATTGCCGCACTAGAAGCGGAAGCTGCTGCGCAAGCGGAAGCGGCCGCCGCTGCCGCCGCCGGACCGAACAAGGTCAAGCAGGATTCTCCGGAACTGACTCGCTTTGAGCAGTCATACTTTCAGCTCGCCAAGCCACTAGTCGCCAATGTGTCAAACTCCAGAAAGGTGATGCAGGCTACTGTTTCGATCATGACGCATTACGATAGCAGGGTCATTGACAATGTCGAGAAGCATGACTTTCCGCTTCGCGCTGCCATACTCGCTGCGATGCGCAAGGTAACAGAAGCTGAAGTTGCCGATAAAGATTTCCAGAGTAATCTTGCCGAAGAATTGAAAATTGAAATGAATGCTGTTCTTGAATCCCTGGAAGACTTCGGTGGAATCGAGGCGGTGTATTTTACTGAATTTGTGGTGCAGTAATTTCCAGGTCGCAATTGACCATTGATAGACCTGTTGAGAGTGTGTGAGGGCCGCAATGACTGAAACTGAAAATCTATTAACGCCTGAAGAACTGGAGGCTCTTACCACTGGTCTCCAGGATGGCTCGATTGAATCCGACACGGGTCTCAATAGCGATCTCAGAGCTGTACGACACGACCTGACCAATGAAGACTCTTCACTCGGTGTCAATGTTGGCGCAGTGGATATGGTCAATGAGCGGTTTGTCAGACAGTTTCGGCTGGGCTTGCTTGAAGTGTTGCGAACAACGCCGAAAGTCAATATGGCCAACGTAGAGATCATGAAGTTCAGTGAGTATTTAAGTGATCTAACGCCGCCGCTGTCGGTTAACACCATTAGGTTGAATCCACTGCGTGGCTACTCCATGGTGGTCATAGAGCCAGAGGTGGTATTTTCTGCGCTGGATAACTTTTTTGGCGGTTTTGGTCGCGGTTTTGACGAGCTTCCTCCTGGGCGACTGTTTACGCCGACCGAATCGAGCATTATTAAAATTATGCTCAATGTGTTATTTGGTTCATTGCAGGAAGCCTGGGCGCCAATTCTACAATTGAAATGCGAACATATCGGCAGTGAAATTAATCCGCAATTTGCGCAGATAGCCGATGAAAACGATCTCGTTGTTGTCAGTCGTTTTGTCGCCGAGGTGGGGAAGGACGTAAAAGGGAATATCGATCTGGTATACCCGTACAACTCGCTCAAGCCGATTCGGGATTTGTTGCGCAGCCGGGTGCAGACCGGTGATGGTGACGATGCCTCAGATAAAGAGTGGAGCGTAGAGCTGCAATCTGCAGCCGTTGATGCCGAGCTTGAACTAACCGTAGAGCTTGCAGAGATAGAAACGACATTGATGAAGTTTGAAGCCTTGCAGGAAGGCGACATTTTATATTTAAACAAAAATGAACATGCTCGAATGTTCGTTGATGGTACGCCCATATTTGACGTAGACGTGGGTGCCAGTGGTTCGCAGATAGCGACGCGCATAGTGAAACCATTAGAACCACTAAAATAGATTTCCTTATAAGAGGCAGAGAATAACAATGGCCGAGACAAAAACAGACGTTTTACTTGATGACATAGAAGCGACAGAAGCATCGCTGTCGCCACAAGAAGCGCTAAAAAATAAAATTAATGCTGATGTGTTGCAAAATATACCGGTCACTATTTCAGTAGAAGTGGGCCGCACCTCCCTGAAGATTCGCGATTTGATGCGTCTTACTCAGGGCAGTGTCGTAGAGCTCGACCGCCTTGCCGGTGAGCCTCTCGATTTGCTCGTCAACAACACACTGGTCGCTCAGGGTGAAGTGGTCTTGGTTAATGACCGTTATGGCGTGCGTTTGACCAGCGTGATCCCCACCGCTGATCGCGTCAAGAATCTCTAGAGCATCCTCTCATGCTTGAAACTGGGTGGAGTGAGTGGCTGTCAATGATGACGTCTTTAGTCGTCGTCATAGCGCTGCTGGCGATCACTCTTTTTAGCTTGAAAAAATTGGGCCTGAGCAACAGCAAAAGCACGGCCAATAGTCTGCATATTATCCAGATGCACAATCTCGGTCCTCGGCAGAGGCTTATTCTCGTCAGTATCAACGGTGAGCAGCTGTTATTGGGTGCTACTCCTCAGGCAATCAATTGCCTCGGTAATTGGTCTGATGATCAAGTCCAAACAGCGTCATCATTGGGTGGCGCGCAGACTGAAGCCGAGCAGCCGACAGAGGGTCAAGCAGGCGAAGTGCCACCAGCAGATGGGCCGGGTAAATTTCAGCAGCTGCTCAAGCAAATTCATGATCGAAAGAAGACCTAATATGCTGGCCAAAAAATATCGTCTGAGCAAATTCTTGATTACGGCTATTGCCCTATTGGCACTACCAGCTGCTGCCCAGACCGGGCTGCCTATCGTCAATATGGTGGATGATGGTGCTGGTGGAACCAAGTACAGCCTGACACTTCAGCTACTGGCATTGATGTCTGTTTTGACATTGCTGCCCTCGATGCTGCTGATGATGACCTCCTTTGTGCGCATTATTATTGTCTTTTCGTTGTTGCGCCAGGCACTGGGAACCGCTCAAACGCCACCGAATCAGGTACTGCTGGGTCTGGCCCTATTTCTGACGCTGTTTATTATGTCGCCAGTCCTCACCGCGGTGTATGACGATGCGATTACCCCATACTTTGAAGAGACAATAAGCTTTGATACCGCACTGGTTGCTGCCGAGGCACCGATTAGAACCTTTATGCTCAACCAGACTCGCGAAACCGATATCGCTATGTTCTTAGAGATCGCTGGCAATACAGATGTTACTGAGCCCGCCGATGTACCGTTTTTGACGCTGGTGCCGGCCTTTATGACCTCGGAATTGAAAAGCGCGTTTTCCATCGGCTTCTTAATTTATATCCCGTTTGTGGTGATTGATCTGGTTGTGGCCAGTGTACTGATGTCGATGGGCATGATGATGCTCTCGCCAATGATGATTTCAATGCCATTTAAACTGATGTTGTTTGTGTTGGTTGACGGCTGGACATTAATTATGGGGTCGCTTACCTCGAGTTTTGCAATCGGCTAGGAGAGAGATAATGGATCCTGCACAGGTAATAGATTTAGGCCGTGAAGCGCTGTGGACGGCAGTGATGGTTGCTGCACCGCTGCTGGGTATTGCTCTGACGGTGGGTCTGATTGTGGGCATTTTTCAGGCTGCGACCTCGATTCAGGAAATGACTTTGAGTTTTATTCCTAAGCTTGCTGTTATGGTCATTGCACTAATGGTTTTTGGCAGCTGGCAAATTGGCGTCATGGTGGACTACATTCGCCGGATCTTTGAGCGTATACCCGCGCTGTTTCTGTAATGGACCTCCTGGTTAACGAAATTGTTGAGCGATTTTATACCTTGCTCTGGCCGATGATCCGGGTGTCGGCGTTCCTGCTGGCTGCACCTTTTTTCTCGATAAACGCCGTGACTGTGCGTATTCGTGTGTTGTTGGCAGCACTGTTGACTCTAATGGTTTACCCGCTTACGGAGTGGCCGATTATTGAGCCCTTTTCTGCGCCGGGGTTGAGAGAAATGTTCAATCAAGTCTTGATTGGAACAATCATGGGGACACTGCTGCAAATTGTTAATGGCGCACTGGTCGTTGGCGGTCAAGCGGTGTCGACCTCGATGGGCTTGGGCATGGCCAATATGGTCGATCCCAATATGGGTAATGTGCCTGTTATTTCGCAATTTTTTCTTATTCTCTCGACCATTTTATTTATGGGCCTCGGCGGTCATGTACTCGTTATTACGCTGCTACTCGAGAGCTTCAAGGCGCTGCCCATTGGTGAAATGATCTCTGCTGATATGCTTATGCGTGTATTGCTGCAGTGGAGCTCAATGATGTTTCTCGGGGCACTGCTTTTAGCGATGCCAATCATGGTCTGTCTCCTGTTTATCAATATAGGTGTCGGTGTGATCACCCGAGCGGCACCGGCATTGAATATTTTTGCGGTTGGCTTTCCGGCGATGATTCTAGCCGGCATGTTGCTGCTAGCGACATCGATGACAAGCATAGGCTTCCGAATCCAGTGGTTGTGGCGACGCGCCTTTGACGTCGTCGGCCAGGCCTTGGGGGTGACCTAATGGCGGAACAGGACAGCGGTGAAGAACGCAGCGAAGAACCCACCGCGAAACGCATAGAAAAAGCCCGAGAAGATGGCCAAGTGGCGCGTTCACAGGATCTCTCTGTTGCCGCAATGATGATTGGTGTGGCGTTCTTTTTATATTTATTTGGTGGTTACTTTATCGCTAAACTGGCTGCTATCTTTGCCGCTGGATTTACCTTTGACCGCAAAGCGGTCTTCTCCGAGACCCTTCTGGCGCCGGCGTTTGGTCGCCATGCGCTGGATAGTATACTGACGGTTATGCCAATTTTTGCCCTCGCGGTGGTGATTGCTTTTGCCGCTGCTGGCGTTATGGGGGGGTATATTTTCTCCCTGAAGACCCTTGCTCCAAAGGCTAGTAAGCTTAGTCCACTGGCTGGGTTTAAGCGTATGTTTGGCCTCAAGGCCATTGTTGAATTGAGCAAAGCATTGAGTAAGTTTCTTTTGGTGGCTGGCGTCTTGTATCTGGTGGTCAGCGAAAATTTCCCTCGATTGATTCAGCTTGGCTTTATGGATGTCGAGCCAGCACTCCAGGAAGCTGGACGGATAATTGGCTTCGGCGCACTGCTGGTCACCTTGACACTGCTTATTTCGACGGCCATCGATGTGCCCTATCAGCTGTACACGTTCAACCAACAGATGAAGATGACCAAGCAAGAAATCAAGGATGAAATGAAAGATACCGAGGGACGTCCGGAGGTTAAAGCACAGATACGTCGTAAACAGAGAGAGATTGCTACCGGTATGATGATGAGCGCGGTAGCGGATGCCGACGTGGTGATCGTCAATCCGGAACATTTCGCCGTTGCACTGAGTTATGATCCCTCTAAAGATGGCGCACCGATTATGGTTGCCAAAGGCGCCGACTTGTTGGCGCAGAGTATTCGCGAACGAGCCAAAGAGGAGGGCGTACCAATTTTTTCGTCCCCCGCGCTGGCCAGATCTATTTTCTACACTACCGAGCTCAATCAAGCTGTGCCTGAATCTCTGTACTATGCAGTGGCTCAGGTGATAGCCTATATATTCAGTTTAAATAGCTTTGAGCGCGGCGCCCAAACGGCGAAAAAACCGAATCCTAAAGTGCCTGAAGATATGCGTTACGACGCCAAGGGCCGGCAAGTTAAGTAATGGGTATAAACCACTTTTAAGCAGAAAAAGTTATGAGAGATAATCAGCAAGAACCTTCATTTGAACTGCAAGACTGGTTTGACGGCGGTGACATTTTTTACCGTCCGAGAGATAAAAAGCGTTTTGCAGCCGCTCTCGACGCAATCACCGACAATGAGCTTGGCGTTGCCGTGCTCGGCTCCAACGAAGCGGTGCTCGACCATTACTGTCGAATGCTCATTGCGCGCATGCGTGACGTTGAAAATTTTGAATTAGAAGTCTTTCTGCCGGTCAATACCGATAGTCTGTTAAGTCGCTTTAATACCATGCTTGCTGAGATCAGTATGGAGCAGGCGACCAAGCCGCCAGCGCCAGACCAACCAGTGCGGCTGCTGGTAATTAACGATGCCAGAGCGGTCAATGAGGAGCAGTGGGGACTGCTGGCACGACTGCTGTCTGATTTCCCGGGCGTCAATGTGCGATTGGTGTTGGTGATCAACAAGTCGGGCTGGCCGGCGCATGAAAAACTGCTAAATAGCCTCGGCAGACGGATGCATCGCTGGGTAGTGGAAGTGCCGGCAATGGACGAAGCCCGTGAGCTGTTGCTGGCGGCTCAGGAGAGTGGCTACACCAGTGAGACTGAGGCGCTGCTGATAGAAGCCGGGCTCGGTGGCGTTATTGCTGGACGCGACACGCTCGATAATAAGGAGGAGTTAGACCCCGACCTGCCGCAGATGCCAGAGTTGGATATTGATGTGCTGATTGGTAGCGACAGTCTCGACGACACTGAAGAGGACGCGCCACGCAAGAATCAATTTTGGCCTGGGATTATGATTGTAACCGGCACGATTGCGGTGTCTCTGCTCGCCATTTCATGGCTCTACCCGAGCTCAATCAGCGACTACCAAGAATCACTTCAGACCAGTGTTGACACCTGGCCGGCCGACAGTGCCACAGGCTACAGAATAGAATCGATTGTCGTGCCAACAGAAGAAGAGTTGGAAGAGAAAAAGCAGCAGGCTGCGGCGGCTGCCGAACTCGCCGCCGTGCAAGCCGCCCAGCCTGATACGGTGCCAGTTCAAAACCCGACAGGACAAGCTGCGGTCAGCGCCGAATCGACCAGCCCGAGCAGTGCCAATGGTCTCTCCGCCGAGGCTAACGCTTCACCGGCAAGGTCACAGGAGCAAGAGGAGGCGCAACTCGCACTGCAGCCGCAACCGCAATCAGAGCCTCAGCCGGATAGTGAGCTGCAGCCCGATAGTGAGCTGCAGCCCGATAG
>Ga0136655_1001558_pt1 | contig 10218 bp, 7 predicted proteins | sample CPBDNA_2_FD_94863 | JGI IMG/M metagenome (GOLD analysis project Ga0136655, IMG submission 94863) | Freshwater to marine salinity gradient microbial communities from Chesapeake Bay, USA - CPBay_Spr_15_0.8_DNA (version 2) | ecosystem: Environmental > Aquatic > Marine > Coastal | place: USA...
AAAAAAAAAAAAAAAAAATAAAAAAAAAAAAAAATTTAAAAAAAAAAAAAAAAAAAAAAAAAAATAAAAAACCTTACTAAAAAGAGAAAAAAAGAAAATGAAAAAACTAATTTATGACATAAAATTAGAAGCAGATAAACTAAATCAGAAAACCGAAGAAGAATTAGAATTAAAAATTGCAAAAATAAAAAAACGTGCAATGAAAGAACCATTAGAAGACTTAATTACCGAATGGTTTGCATTAATTCAAGAAGTTTCTTTTCGTCAGATTGGATTACGTCATTTCGATACCCAGCTACTTGCAGGAATCTTATTACACCAAGGGAAAATTGTAGAAATGAAAACAGGAGAGGGAAAAACATTAGTTTCTACTTTACCTGTCGGATTAAACGCATTAACAAAAAAAGGTGTCCATGTTGTCACCGTAAATGATTACCTTGCAGAAAGAGATAAAAAATGGATGGGAAAGGTGTATAATGGGTTGGGATTAAGTGTAGGTCTTGTAAAAAGTAATAGTCAGACATTGGAAAAACAAAAAAGTTATAATTCGGATATTACTTATGTGACAAATTCAGAAGTAGTATTTGATTACCTGAGAGATAGCTCCGCATACAATTTAAATGAAATTGTACAACGCCCTTTTAATTTTTGCTTAATTGATGAAATTGATTCCGTCTTAATTGACGAAGCCCGTACTCCTCTAATTTTATCAGAATTTAAAGGAAGTGAAAATTTAAATAAGTTATACTTTGCCAAAGCAATTGCAAATATTTTGGAAGAAGATATTGATTTTGAATTAGATGAAAAAAGAAAAGATATCAATTTAACAGAAAGAGGATACAAAGAAACAAAAAATAAATTAGGAAAAAATACTCTTTATGACCCAGATGATCCATGGATTTTAGAAATATTAAACGCACTAAAAGCAAAATACTTTTTTAAATTAAATAAAGACTACATTATCTTAAACAATAAAATTGTAATTGTTGATGAGTTTACAGGTCGAATAATGGAAGATCGAAGATGGAGTATGGGACTCCATGAAGCTGTTGAAATTAAAGAAGAAATGGATATTGGTGGTGGAACAAAAACAAAAAGTTCAATTACTTATCAAAATTTTTTTACTTTATATCCTACGCTTGCTGGAATGACTGGAACAGCAAAAACAACAGAAAAAGAATTTAAAGATATTTATAATCTAGATGTAGTAGTATTACCAACCGTAAAACCGCTTCTAAGACAAGATTTAGCAGACTTAGTATATCAGAATGAAGTGTCCAAATGGAAAGCGGTTTTAAATCAATCAAAAGAATGTTTTGAAAAAGGACAACCTGTTTTGATTGGAACAGCGACGATCGAAAAATCTGAATTTTTATCTGATTTATTTAAAATATCTAAAATTCCCCACCAAGTTTTAAACGCAAAGCCTGAAAATGTAACACGCGAAAATGAAATTGTTGCACAAGCTGGAGAACGTTCAGCTGTCACAATTGCAACAAATATGGCAGGACGTGGGACGGATATCATATTAGGTGGAAACCCAACTTTTAAAACAAAACAAGAGCTTTGGGAATTACTAATTGAAAAAAAAGAAATACCAACGAATCTAAAAGACCCAATCGAAAAAATTTGTGGAAAGTACACTTTAAAAAACAATTTAAAGCAACTTGAAAATGATATCAAGAGCCTTCCATATTCTTTAGATACTTGTGAAGTAGAACTAAAAAATATTTATGATACAACCTATAAGACAATCTCCGATGAGTGGAAAAAAGAAAATCAAATTGTAAAAAATTTAGGAGGTCTTTTCGTTTTAGGAACTGAACGTCATGAAACAAGACGAATTGACAACCAGTTACGTGGAAGAGCTGGGAGACAAGGAGATCCAGGGGTTTCACAATTTTTTGTATCATTAGAAGATGAACTTATTAAAGTTTTTGGCGGAGATAGTATTCGTCAATGGGTTAATTACTTAATTCAAGATGATGATACACCATTGGAATCAAATCTATTAACAAAAAGTTTAGAAAATGCACAAAAAAAAGTAGAATTGTATAATTACGACATGCGTAAGAATGTATTTCAATATGATGACATTCTAAATTCCCAACGAAAACAATTATTTAATGCTCGTAATGAATTAGTTTTTAAAAATATTTATGAAGAATTATTTCTACGTTATGATGAAACATGTTTAGATGAAGAACTACGTAAAGATAAACAAATAAGAAATGCCAATTTTGAAAAGTCATTTGATTCTTATTCAAACTATGAAAAAGGACAGGAAAAAGTAAAAACAAATCAAAACTTATATAAAGAAATTTGGATTAGTCATGATTTACGATTTGCCCAAGCAAATTTCTATCAGCTAGGATTTTTGAAAAATACACGTTCGACAATTCTGTTAACAATCGTTGATTTTTATTGGACCGAACATCTTGAAAGAATGAGTTATATTAGAGAAACAATTAACTGGCGTTCTTATGGACAACAAAATCCACTAATAGAATATAATTTTGAAGCGTTTAAATCATTTAAATTAATGTTCGAACAAATACGTTCATATATGCTATACTACTTTCTAAATAATCCAATAAATTTTCAATAAATATATGTCAAAACATACATTAAACGGACGTCGAAGAAAAGTAATTAATACCTCAGGATTTAGAGCCCGCACAGCCACAAAAAGTGGAAGACGAATCTTAAAAAATAGAAGACGTAGAGGACGTTGGAAATTAACAATTTAAACGATACATAACAAATTTACTCAAAATAGTAATAAAAATTAATAGATTTATTCAAAAAAGTTAAATGAAATTATTAAAAACTCAAAAATTATTAAAAATTTTTACAGACTTAAAATTTGCAATATTGATATTAATTATTATTGCAATTGGAAGCTCACTAGGTTCATTTATTGAACAAGAAGAACCACTTTTATTTTACCAAGAAAATTATCCTTCAAATAAACCAATTTATGGATTCATTGATTGGAAAATAATAACAGGCTTAGAAATAGACCATATTTACCGAGCTTGGTGGTTCTTATCTCTTTTGATTATTTTAGGAATATGTTTAATCAGTTGTACTATTACTCGACAATTCCCGTTATTTGTTAATTCAAAAGAATATATTTTCAAAACTGAAAAAAAATCGTTTAAAAATTTACCTTTTTTTGTAAAAATACAAAATATTTTTTATGTAAAAGAAATGATTTTGTTGAAATTACAAAATATGAATTTTTATTTGTATCAAAATGAAAATTTAATTTACGGTTACCGCGGATTAATTGGAAGGATTAGTCCAATCTTGGTTCATTTTAGTTTAATTGTCGTTTTATTAGGATCCTCCATTGGAGCTTTTAAAAATTTTAAAGCTCAAGAGCTTTTACCAAAAGGAGAATTATTTCATATACAAAACCCTATAAAAGTGGGTTGGTTTACAAGCCTACCTAACTTGACAGTGAGAGTAAATGATTTTTGGGTAGAGTACGAAAAAAATAAAATCCATCAATTTTATTCCAACTTATCTATCTTAGATAATTATGGAACAGAAATTAAAGAACAAACAATTTCAGTGAATAATCCTCTACGATATAAAGGAATAGATTTTTATCAAAGTGATTGGAACTTATTAGGAATTCGAGTAAAAAAAGTGAAAGAAAATAAGATTTATGAATTTCCTTTATTTCCCTTGAAAAAGAATTCGAAAGCTTGGGTTACATGGATTGAAAATAAAGACAAAACATACACACTAATTTTTGACGAACTACAAAATACGTTTTTAGTTTATGATGAAAATGGAACTTTTATCTCTTTAAAAAATATTGGAGATTTTATTGATAATAATTCAAGGATTTTAGATATCATACCCGCCACAGGTTTGTTAGTAAAATATGATCCAAGTATTGGAACTATTTATTTCGGATTTGGATTACTAATGATAACAACTTCCTTAAGTTACTTACCATACACACAAATTTGGGTTTTTAACCAATCAAAAAATTCTTGGATTGGAGGAATAACGAACAGAGGAAAAATACAATTAGAAATTGAATTTGAAAATTTGATTCGATATATTGAGAAGATAAACTCAAAAAAAATTAAACAATAAAACGAAGCTAAATTTAAATAAAAATTATTTATAAAAAGAAAATATCTAAAAGAACAAGTTCTTTTAGATATTTTTTCCATGTTATCCAACAATTACTGGAGCAGTAACAGCTAAATCAAGAGGGAAGTTGTGTGCATTACGTTCATGCATTACTTCCATACCTAAGTTAGCACGGTTAACGATGTCAGCCCATGTGTTAATTACACGACCTTGACTATCAACAATAGATTGGTTGAAGTTGAAACCATTTAAGTTGAATGCCATAGTACTAATTCCTAAAGCTGTTAACCAGATACCTACTACTGGCCATGCTGCTAAGAAGAAATGTAATGAACGAGAGTTGTTAAAACTTGCGTATTGGAAGATTAAACGTCCAAAGTAACCATGTGCAGCTACGATGTTATAAGTTTCTTCTTCTTGACCAAATTTGTAACCATAGTTAGCAGATTCACTTTCTGAAGTTTCACGGATTAGAGATGAAGTTACTAAAGAACCGTGCATTGCAGAGAATAAAGATCCACCAAATACACCAGCTACACCAGCCATATGGAATGGGTGCATTAAGATGTTATGTTCAGCTTGGAATACTAACATGAAGTTAAATGTTCCAGAAATACCTAAAGGCATACCATCAGAGAAGCTTCCTTGACCGATTGGGTAAATTAAGAATACTGCAGTTGCAGCTGCTACAGGAGCAGAGAATGCAACGAAAATCCAAGGACGCATACCAAGACGGAAACTTAGTTCCCACTCACGACCTAAATAACAAGCAACACCAGTTAAGAAGTGTAAAACAACTAATTGGTAAGGACCACCGTTGTATAACCACTCATCAACAGACGCAGCTTCCCAGATTGGGTAGAAGTGAACACCAATTGCGTTTGAGCTTGGAATAACAGCACCAGTGATGATGTTGTTTCCATACATTAAAGAACCAGCTACAGGTTCACGGATACCATCAATATCAACAGGCGGAGCTGCGATAAATGCAATGATAAAACAAGTTGTAGCAGTTAAAAGTGTAGGAATCATTACAACACCGAACCATCCGATGTATAAACGATTGTCTAAACTTGTAATCCAAGAACAAAAACGTTCCCAGATGTTTTGGCTTTCATATCTTTCTAAAGTTGCTGTCATATTCGTCCCCTCTTCCACTATAAGTAACTACTATTGATTTTTTTTATATGAAATCCCAACTTGAATTTTTTCTAACAAAAAAAATAGAAACTAAATAAAGAATGAAAAATGCGTTTTATAAGTAACAAGATAAGTTTGATTGTTTATAGATCTTAAAAGTACCTAAAAATAGAGCTAATACGGATTTATAAAGAATAAAATAACCTTAAAAATTTTAAACACGTCTAAGAAAAAACAATAATAAAAAATTGTCAATTTAACAATTAATTTAAAACCCACCCATAACTATGAAGACCTTTTCCTAAAAAGTTTACACCCAAGTAACAAATCCAAATCACAAAAAAACCAACCGAACCAACTAAGGCTGCTTTTTCACCTTGCCAACCTTTTAAAAGTCGAGAATGTAAATAAATTGCAAAAACTAACCAAGTGATTAAAGCCCATGTTTCCTTTGGATCCCAACTCCAATAAGAACCCCAAGCTTCATTAGCCCAAACTGCCCCAGAAATAATCCCAATAGTTAAAAAAGGAAAGCCTAACCCAATAATTCTGTAACTCCAAGTATCTACAGTCTGTAAAAGGGATAATTTAGAATAATCAACCGAAGCAATAATAGTCGAATCTAGACTCATTGAATTGACCGTAGTGGACGTTGTCTTTTTTTTCGATGCAAAAAAATTAAAGGCTAAATATAAAATAGAAAGAAGTGAACCAATAATTAAAGTAGCATAACTAACCATCATCATACTAACATGCATCATTAACCAATTAGATTGTAATGATGGAACTAACGGCAATGCTTTTTGCATATCCGTTGGTAAAGTAAGACTTGAAAAGCCAGAAATAAAGAACAAAATTGGAGTTGAGATAGAACCAATTAAACGACTCTTCGTTTTGGATTCAACAAATAAATGAATAGATGAAATTCCCCAACTTAAGAAGATTAGTGATTCATATAAATTGCTCAGAGGGAAATACCCTTCTCCAACCCAGCGTGAAAAAAGCGTAACAAAGAATAATAAGTTACTAAAACCTACTAAAATTCTACTTATCGTAAAAACAATATTATTTTTTGGAATTGCCAAACTAATCCAATAAGTGACCATCGCAAAAAAAAGCGAAAAACATGCAATTACAGGTAGTTGATAATCATAAAGGAAGAACAGTTTCATAATAACGTCAAAAATTTTTAATTACTTGGTTCTAGTATAAGCATTTATTTTTCCTACTAAAAATAAAAGTTTATTAAAAATAAAGTGAGAAGATTTCATAATGTATCATATAATAAAGCAAAAATTTTTCACAAAAATATCTTTTTTGTTCCTACAAGTAGAAAAATGATTTGAAAGATGATTAAAAAAAAGAACACTCAATATTAAAAAAGAACAAAAAGCTGATATGTATCTTAGTAAAAAATTTTACTAAGACACAAAAATAATATCTTTTCTAATTTAAAGAAAAGAATGAGAAAAAATCTAAAAAACAAATTAATAAGCCAACCCCATGCTTCGAGTCGTCTCCCCGCCTAAATAGACACGAACACTTAAATGATCCGTAGGACAAGCAGATTCGCAACGTTTACACCCTACACAATCCTCAGTTCTAGGCGCAGAAGCAATCTGTCCTGCACGACAATCTTCCCAAATTACCATTTCTAAAACATCCGTTGGACAAGCACGAACACATTGTGTACAACCAATACATGTATCATAAATTTTAACTGTATGCACCATAAGTTTTCTCCTAATTAATTTCTAAATACTTGGACACTATTATAGAACATATTCAAATTATTTGAAACAAAATAAACCACTTCAATTAAAAATAAAAAGGGTCAACTAAATTTTCTTAATTGTTAACTATTTATTTTTAGGTATAATGAAAGTGTAGTATTATTGCCTCAGTAGCTCAGTGGTAGAGCAATCGGCTGTTAACCGATTGGTCGTAGGTTCAAGTCCTACCTGAGGCGATCCAAATAAAATTATATAAAGTTTATTAAAAAATAAAACTTTGAGCTTTTGTCTTCTTAAAAACTCAAAGCTAAACGGAACTAGTACCAACTGGGAGATCCGTCTTCTCCAATATATGATAACCATTTAAACAAGATTCCTGCAGCTTTCGTATTTGCGATATACTCCAGTCCTAAACCTAAAAAACTAACAAAATAGGGATTTTGAAACCACGAAAACCAAGAATTTCTAACAATAACCCCAATATACTTAAAAGCAAACTGAAAACAAGCGCTTCTGACTCTACGCTTCTGTTCATCCGCGAAAATCTTACCAACTATTCCGACACAGACATTTACATAATATTTTTGTTCGATGCCCATATAAACCTCCTCAAAATTTATGAATAAGCAGAATAACCAACATTTAAATAGTTTTGATTATTTGCGGTAATTATAAACCTAATAATATAAAAAGTCAACATTGATGTAATACTTAATTGAAAATTTCGGCACTGAGCTATCTTCCCAAAGGGCAACCCCTTAAGTATTGTCGCCGCAATAACGTTTAACAGCCATGTTCGGGATGGGATGGCGTTGTACCATTATGCTATAAATACCGAAATTAAAAGTTTTTAACTAAAGAATGCTTAAAAATATGGTTTTTAGTATATCTAGGCTGAATACATTACTGCACTTACACCGGATACCTATCAAACGGCTCGTCTTGCCGCAACCTGAGAGTACTCATCTTGAGGACGGCTTCCCACTTAGATGCTTTCAGCGGTTATCCTAACTATACGTAGCTACCCAGCATATACCGATGGCACGATAACTGGTACACTAGAGGTATATCTTTCTCGGTCCTCTCGTACTAGAAAAAGTTCACTCTCAATACTCTAACGCCCACGCCGGATATGGACCGAACTGTCTCGCGACGTTCTGAACCCAGCTCACGTACCGCTTTAATGGGCGAACAGCCCAACCCTTGGGACGTACTACCGCCCCAGGATGCGATGAGCCGACATCGAGGTGCCAAACCTCCCCGTCGATAGGAACTCTTGGGGGAGATCAGCCTGTTATCCCTAGAGTAACTTTTATCCGTTGAGTGACGCCCTTTCCACACAGCAGCGTCAGATCACTAAGACCGACTTTCGTCTCTGCTCGACTTGTTGGTCTCACAGTTAAGCTTCCTTTTGCCTTTACACTCTAAGATCGATTTCTGAACGATCTGAGGAAACCTTTGTACGCCTCCGTTACCTTTTAGGAGGCGACCGCCCCAGTCAAACTGCCCACCTGAAACTGTCTTTCAACCGGCTTACGGTATGAAGTTAGAATATCAATTTTATAAGAGTGGTATCTCACTAATGACTCATATATTCCCGCAAGAACATAATCAAAGTCTCCCACCTATTCTGCGCATATAAAATCGAGATTCAATCTCAGGATACAGTAAAGCTTCATAGGGTCTTACTGTCCTGGCGCAGGTAGTCCGCATCTTCACAGACAGTTCTATTTCGCCGAGTCCCCCCTTGAGACAGCTTCCAAATCATTACGCCATTCGTGCGGGTCGGAACTTACCCGACAAGGAATTTCGCTACCTTAGGACCGTTATAGTTACGGCCGCCGTTCACCGGGGCTTCAGTTATTAGCTTTGTCCGAAGACTAACCAACTTCTTTAACCTTCCGGCACTGGGCAGGCGTCAGCCCCCATACGTCGTTTTACAACTTAGCGGAGACCTGTGTTTTTGCTAAACAGTTGCTTGGAACTTGATATTGCAGCCCATAGGGCACTCTTTCTTCCGAAGTTACAGAGCTATTTTGCCGAGTTCCTTAAGGAGGGTTCTCCCGCGCTCCTTGGTATTCTCTACCTCCCTACCTGTGTCGGTTTAAGGTACAGGTGATTATTACTTATGGCATTGCGAGCTTTTCTTGGAAGTATGACGTCAATTACTTTGATTTTTAAAATCTTGTACTCGTATCTTAGCTCAAAATATTTTCTCTATTTCTCAACACCTCAACTACTTGAACCGGTAACCACTATCCGGCTAACCTAGCCTTCTTCGTCCCTCGATACCAGTAATAATCAGTACAGGAATATTAACCTGTTATCCATCGATTACGCTTTTCAGCCTCACCTTAGGACCTGACTAACCCTCCGTGGACGAACCTTGCGGAGGAAACCTTAGGGTTTCGGAGCATTGGATTCTCACCAATGTTTTCGCTACTCAATCCGACATTCTCACTTCCATTTCGTCCATATCCGCTTTCGCTAACACTTCATCCTACAATGGAACGCTCCCCTACCGATATATAAATATATCTCACAGCTTCGGCAAATTGCTTAGTCCCGTAAGTTTTCGGCGCAGAATTGCTCGACCAGTAAGCTATTACGCACTTTTTAAAGGATTGCTGCTTCTAAGCAAACCTCCTGGTTGTTAAAGCCTTTCCACCACCTTTATCACTTAGCAATTATTTAGGGGCCTTAGCTGGTGATCTGGGCTGTTTCCCTCTTGACTACGAAGCTTATCCCTCGTAGTCTTACTGGTTGACTATACACGTAGTATTCAGAGTTTGCCTCGATTTGGTACCGAATTACCAGCCCGCACCGAAACAGTGCTTTACCCCTACGCTGGAATATCAACCGCTGCACCTAAATACATTTCGGGGAGAACCAGCTAGCTCCGCTTTCGATTGGCATTTCACCCCTAACCACAACTCATCCGCTAATTTTTCAACATTAGTCGGTTCGGACCTCCAATTACTGTTACATAAGTTTCATCCTGGCCATGGTTAGATCAAGCGGGTTCGGGTCTATAACTAGTGACGAACGCTCTATTCAAGCTCGCTTTCACTCTGGCTCCGATATCTCTATCTTAACCTGCCACTAACTATAAGTCGCCGGAACATTCTTCAACAGGCACGAAGTTAAACGCTAAGTCGTTCTCCTTCTGTTTGTAAGCTTGCAATTTCACGTTCTATTTCACTCCCCTCCCGGGGTTCTTTTCACCTTT
>Ga0136655_1001559_pt1 | contig 10217 bp, 8 predicted proteins | sample CPBDNA_2_FD_94863 | JGI IMG/M metagenome (GOLD analysis project Ga0136655, IMG submission 94863) | Freshwater to marine salinity gradient microbial communities from Chesapeake Bay, USA - CPBay_Spr_15_0.8_DNA (version 2) | ecosystem: Environmental > Aquatic > Marine > Coastal | place: USA...
CAGAAAGAATACCTCTGAAAAACTAGTTTTCAAAGGACTGGCTTCGTCGGCCTACGGCCTCCTCTGCCAGTCCTTTGAAACATAAATTTAAACCTAGACACAGTTTAATGAACTATCCCGAAACCTGCCGCCTAATGTAATGGCTACGGATATGAATTTCAGTTCCATGAAAGCACTCACAGATCTTAATCCTTGGATGGCTGATAAGAAGCTAACTCGATCAGAATTGATTACTTATCGTAACGCTGATGGCAAGGAATTAAAGGGAGTTTTATACTATCCGGTGGATTATGAGCTAGGCAAAACTTATCCGCTTGTATGTGAAGTCTATGAGCAATTCTTTGACAATGGCTACAACCGAAATATGAACCTGATTACAAACCATGGATATTTCGCACTTCGCCCTTCTGTTGATTTAGAAATGGGTTATCCCGGAGAAGCATGGGTAAAAGGCATTACCTCAGCGATCAATAAATTGGTAGATGAAGGAAAAGTTGATAATGATCAAGTTGGAGTTCATGGCGTGAGCTATGGTGGCTATGCCACTTCGCTCTTGATCACACAGACTGACCGATTTGCAGCAGCCATCAATATTTCCGGAAAAGTGAATATTATCAGTTTCTTGGGTGATAGCCCCAAAATAGGAACCCGAAATTATTCAGCAGCAGAAAACGGACAAGATCGAATAGGAGGTTCGCTATGGGATGAACCTTTAAAATACTTTGCGACCTCTGCCGTTTTGTATGCCGATCGGATCAAAACGCCTCACTTGATTTTGACAGGTGAGGGGGATTGGAACGTACCGGGAACAAATTCCCGGGAGCTCTATTATGCGATGCGTCGATTAGGCAAAGAAGTGGTCTGGGTGAATTACCTCAATGGAGGCCATGGCGCTGGAGCGGCAAGTGATGAAGGGGATTTTCACGATCATTGGAATAGAATCTTTGACTTTTACGATAAGCAGTTTAAAAAAGCAAAAGAGAAGAAAGAAGCTGGAGGCAGCGAAGCGGTGGAATAGGGATTGGGGATTAGAGAATAGGAGAATGGAGAATATGAGACTCGTAATTAATAACTATCCTCAAAATACGAAGCATCCGAAAACTCACAACTGATAACCGAGAATAGGGATTGGGGAAAAGGGATTAGTGATTAGGAGATTAAGAGAATGGAGAACAAGAGACTCGTAATTAATGGCTATCGCCAAAATACGAAGCATCCAAGAACTCACAACCGAGAACTGCGAACCGACAACCAAATGGATTTAACACATACCGTCAAAGTATTCTTGGATGTTACAAAACCGAGTAATGGTCAACGCCGCTATTTGCCTAAATCAAGAATAGCTTTCCATTTAGATATGGATCAAAACGATTTTAATTATTAAGAAAAAAATGAAAAACATACTAGTTGCTTTAAGCCTATTCCTAGCAGGAATCCTTGCTCCAAATGCGTATAGTCAAACCTATGATATTGTAATTTATGGAGGGACATCAGCAGGCGTAGCGGCAGCTATTCAGGGCTCACGCATGGGGAAATCTGTAATACTTATTGAACCGTCACAAAGAATCGGTGGCTTGACTACCGGAGGACTTGGTCAAACTGATATTGGAAATAAGCAAGCTATTGGAGGGATTTCCAGAGAGTTTTACCAACAAATCAAAGCTTATTATGAGCAGCCTAATAATTGGAATTGGCAAAAAAGAGAGGAGTACATTGATAGCGGCCAGACCCGAACCAAAGAAGGAGAAGATGCTATGTGGACTTTTGAGCCTTCAGCTGCTTTGAAAGTATATCATCAAATGCTGGAAGGGGAGAAGGTTGAACTCATCTATGGCGAAAGACTAGTGCGATCTGACGAAGGGATCAAAAAAGCAGGCAGTCAAATTCAATCTATTACCATGGAAAGTGGAAAAACTTTTTCCGGTAAGATGTTTATGGATGCAACCTATGAAGGAGACCTTATGGCTATTGCCGGCGTTAGCTACACAGTAGGTAGAGAAAGTAATGGCCAGTATAAGGAATCTTTAAATGGGGTGCAGGCAAATTATTATGGAGTAAGCCTTGAAAATAAGCCGTCAAGAAATGCCTTTAACCATAATTTTGTCCCAAGTGTAGATCCATATATCGAAAAGGGAAATCCATCCAGTGGATTACTCCCATATCTTATCAAAGGTGGTCCTGGTATAGATGGTTCTGGCGACAAAAAGGTTCAGGCATATTGCTTCCGAATGTGTCTTACGGATCACCCAGAAAATAGAATTCCATTTAAAAAGCCAGAAGGATACGAGGAGATTAACTACGAACTTTTATTCCGAAATTATGAGGCAGGCGAGACCCGATTGCCTTGGATCAATTCTTCCATGCCAAATCGAAAGACAGATACAAATAACAGTTTGGGTTTTTCCACTGATTTTATTGGTCAAAATCATCTTTATCCAGAAGCTAGCTATGCTGAGCGGGAGGAAATCGTTGAGGCCCATCGCACCTATCAGCAGGGATTAATGTGGGCGCTTGCAAATCATCCTCGAATTCCTGAGAAAATCAGAGCGGTGTATTCCCAGTGGGGAACGAGTAAGGATGAATTTGAGCGCGAAGACGGCTGGCAAAACCAATTATATATTCGTGAAGCTAGGAGAATGGTCAGTGATTTTGTGATGACCCAGCGTCATTGCGAAGGGATTGAAGTGGTAGAAGATGCAATTGGATTAGCTGCCTATGGAATGGATTCACATCATATCCAAAGATATGTGGACCATAATGGTTATGTCCAAAATGAAGGGAATGTAGAATCGCACGTAGCCGGACCATACCCGATTAGCTACCGATCAATAGTGCCCAAGGAAGAAGAAGCTACTAATTTGCTTGTTCCTATATGCTTGAGCGCTTCTCACATCGCATTTGGGTCTATTCGAATGGAACCTGTTTTTATGGTACTTGGGCAATCGGCGGCCATCGCAGCTTCACTGGCAATCGATAATTCCACTACTGTCCGAGATGTTCCCTATGCTAAATTGAAAGCGGCTTTGGTTGAAAATGGGCAGCATTTGAAATAACATTAATTTAAGTCTGCAGAAATACTGGATTACATTGTCCGCCGAATTCCCAGTTATTTTCTATGCAAAATCAAAGCTCAATTCAAGTATGACTTTTCATCTGATTATAATTGTTCATCAATGGCCATATGGAATCTCGCATGTTTGATAATTATCCCATTGTGTGTCGCTCGCGTCATGCTTGATTCCACGTGACTAATTAGTCTAGATTTTTTATCGTACTATCAACTCAAATATAATTCAAACACTCTTTCTATGAACTTAACGCATCGGGTCAAAGCTTTCCAAGAACTTACCGTAGACGAACTTTATGCTCTATTAAAATTACGAAGCGAGGTGTTTGTCGTGGAGCAAAACTGTGTATTTCTGGATCAAGATGACAAGGATCAGAAATGTCGCCACCTTCTTTTGTACTCAGGCGATGAATTAGTAGGTTATAGTCGATTGGTTCCTGCCGGTCTGTCCTATTCCGAAATGGCTATCGGGCGAGTGATTACTTCGCTTTCGGCAAGAGGAAAGGGACTGGGTAAAGTCGTGATGGAGTTATCCATTGACTATTGTCAGAAACTTTTTGGGGTAGGGGATATCCGTCTAGGCGCACAAACCTATGCAAAAGGTTTTTATGCTTCCTTGGGCTTTTTGGCTGATGGAGAGGTGTATGATGAGGATGGAATTGAGCATATTGAGATGCTTAGGAAAGGTTAGGGTTCAAGTATTTATTATCCCAACGAGTAGTTAAGAGATTGTGAATGATTAATTTGAAATCTGTCTGCGGGCTTTAGGCATCATTCTTGGAGAAAATATCATTCAGTTCAGCCCTAATTCCTATAACAAATACTACTTTTGCATGTTAAGACACGTATAGCGAGTATTGAGACTGGTGAATTGTATTAACAAATTGATTTTAAAGAGAAGTAAAATGAGTTCAAAATTTTTGTCTAGTCCCTTAATGAGCTGGGATATATCTAATCCAAATTACAATTTAATGGATAAAAGATCTGTGGATCTTAAAGCACTCAATGGTATTTCTGCTGCAAATAATTGGGACGTTGATTTTGTAAAAGAATTGTCAATCAGCTACCAAACGCTAGTATTGACCGATTTGAAGCAGACAATCCTATGGGTAAATCATGGTTTTCAGTCAATGACCGGATATGCTCCTGATTACGCCATTGGGAAGAAGCCAGCATTCCTTCAGGGTCCAGAAACTTCAGAAATAGTAAAAAACAGGATTCGGAAAAAGCTAAAAAGTGGGGGCCGTATTTCAGAAACAATCACAAATTATAAGAAAAATGGCAATCCATATGAATGTCATATTACCATCATACCCTTGCTTGATTCTAATCGTGTGATTACTCACTACCTAGCTTTGGAAAGAGCAGCAGCGTAGACTTGGAGTAGGATAATTGCTAGTAAGGCTCAGATTTTTTCCTTTGAAAAACATATTATTTATAGAGGCCCAAAGGTGGGCTGAGCATTACTAAAATTAACTGTTGGGCTTTTATAGCGAACAGAAATTATTTGGGTAATGTCAAAACAAAGTCAGAACATAATTTGACAAATATGTCCAGTTGATGCTCCTGAAATGCCCGCCTCCTATTACGGGAATCAAATCGTTACTACTTGTGAGCAGGTCTATGGAAACACAGACCGTTGTAAGCTATTAATTAGGATTTAACTCCTAAAAATCCGCTGAAATCTAGCTTCACAAAAGCCTATCTAAGGACTAATTCAAGAATCTTATTTATATTCTTGCAAATTAAACTCGCTATGAAAAAGCTTTACCCAATTATCATTTTTCTTGTTGCATTTACTTTTTCTTCTCAAGCTCAAGACAAGCACTATTTTCAGAAAGAATTCTCTAAAATGGAATTCGCCAAAAGGAGAAATAGGATCTATGATGAAATCGGAAACAATGCCATCGCTGTGATTCAAGGAGCAAGTGGAATTCCGGGATTTAGCGTATTCCGACAGTCCAATAACTTTTTCTATCTCACTGGCCTGGAAACAGCTCGTTCTTACCTGATCATTAACGGTAGAAACAAGCGATCTACCCTATACCTTCCACATCGAGATGAGGGAATGGAAAGCAATCAGGGCAAGGTCTTATCTGCTGAGGATGCTGAGTTGGTTAAAGAACTTACAGGAATAGATCAGGTGAAAGGCATTGAGTTTTTATCTACTGATCTAGTTGGATCAGGATTAATCAAACCTCCGGGACCGGTGCTTTATACGGAATTTAGCCCGGCAGAAATAGGTAATGATAGTCGTGACGAAATTCTTTTTGGACAAGCACGAAATGCTGCGGATCCATGGGACGGAGGCACTACCCGAGAAGCTGAATTTATAGCTAAACTGAGTGGTCGATTCCCTCAATTTGAAATCCGTGATCTCACACCAATGCTCGATGCCATGCGCTTAATCAAGAGTGCCGAAGAAATCGCAGTGATCAAAAAAGCAACCAACATTGCTGGATTGGCAATTATTGAGGCAATGAGATCCACCAAGCCTGGTGTGTATGAATATCAATTAGATGCTGCCGCGAAATACATTTTCTATATGTATGGGGCACAGGGCGATGGCTATCCATCGATCATAGGAGGAGGAACTAATGCTTATATGGGACATTATTTCCATAAGACAGATCCACTAAAAGATGGAGATTTGGTACTAATGGACTATGCCCCGGACTATGAATTTTATACCAGTGATGTCACAAGAATCTGGCCCGTCAATGGAAAATTCAGCGAAGCGCAGAAGCAGCTATACAATTTCATTGTGGCTTATAGAGATGCACTTTTCAAGTACATCAAACCCGGTGTCACTGCCGATGATGTCTTAGACAATGCTGCTGCCGACATGAAGGAATATCTAAAGGATAAAAGCTTTGTGAAAGAAAGCCATTTGAAAGCCGTGCAGGATGGATTGAAATTTCGGGGGCATTTCCAGCATCCCGTGGGAATGGCTGTTCATGATGTGGGCAGGGTACGAGGAATTCCATTGGAAGCTGGAATGGTTTTCACCATTGATCCAATGATCTGGTTGCATGAAGAGCGACTCTATATCCGAATCGAGGATGTGGCTTTGGTGACTGAAAATGGAGTGGAAAATCTAAGCAGTTTCGTTCCTTCGACTTTAGAAGATGTGGAAGCCACTATTAAGGAAAAAGGGCTGATCGAATTTAGACCTGCCATCGACATCAGTTTTATTAAAGACTAATTAAATCTTCAACACTTTTTTAAAAAATTACAATGAAAAATTGGTTAATCACGCTACTCACAATATTGGCTCACAGCAGCTTTGCTTTCACAGATACTTATCCCAAAAACCCTAAGATTGATGTGCTGAACTATCAGTTCAAAATCGAGCTTTCGGACGATACGGATGAAATCAAATGTGAAGTAACCATCGATCTCCGATACCTTGGCGATGGAATTGAAAGTCTAAGATTGGATTTGGTTAAAGCATCCGAAGCCTTAGAAAATAAAGGGATGACCGTTAGCACGATTTTATCTAATGGAAAAGCGCTGGACTATAGTCATGAAGGGGATGAGCTGAAGATTAAGCTTCCGACCTCCTCAAAACTCAATCAACGAGCTAAATACACGATCATGTATTCCGGTGTACCTGCATCAGGCCTTAAGATTGCAGATAACAAATATGGAGATCGAACTTTCTTTAGCGACAACTGGCCTGATAAGGGTAGAAATTGGCTTTCGGTAATCGATCATCCTTACGATAAAGCAACCTCTGAATTTGAAGTGGAGGCACCTGCTCACTATCAGGTAGTTTCCAACGGTCTTAAAATTGAAGAAACAGACTTGGCAAATGGTAACCGCCTGACGCATTGGAAGCAATCGGTGCCGATTGCATCTTGGTTATATACGCTCGGTGTGGCACGTTTTGCAGTTCAGGAAGTTGATCAGTTTGATCATAAGTCAATCCAAACTTGGGTCTATTATCAAGATCGAGAAAAAGGATTTTATGATTTCGCTGAGCCAACGAAAAAGGTATTGGAGTTTTACAGCGATTATATAGGCCCATTTTCCTACGAGAAATTGGCCAATATCCAATCCAATAGTGTAAGCGGCGGGATGGAATCGGCCTCTGCCATTTTTTACAGTGAAAATTCAGTAGTAGGAGACCGAAATGAGCGCTGGCGAAATGTGGTGATCCATGAGATTGCGCATCAATGGTTTGGTAATTCAGTGACCGAGTATGATTGGGATGATGTCTGGTTAAGTGAAGGCTTTGCCACTTATTTTACCTTGCTTTTTATCGAACATGAATATGGGCATGATGCTTTTATGGAAGGCTTGGCTGCTAGCAAAAAGAGAGTAGCTGATTTCCATGAAAAAAATCCGGATTATAGAATTGTCCATGATAATCTCAGGGACATGGAAAAGGTGGTCAGCTCCCAAACGTACCAAAAAGGAAGCTGGACCTTGCATATGCTGAGAGGTCTGATGGGAACGGAGAACTTCTGGAATGGAATCCGATCTTATTACGCCAAGTACCAAAATCTAAATGCCAGCACAGCTGATTTTCGAAGAGAAATGGAAGAAGCTTCGGGTCTTGATTTAAGGAAGTTTTTTGAACAATGGCTATACAAGCCAGGGGCTTTAGTCATTGAAGGGCTTTGGACCTACGATGCCAAAAACAAGGAGGTCAAAATCACCTTGAATCAGGTTCAACAAGACGGGAGTTTATTCGAAATGCCATTGGAAGTTGAGCTTCATTTCAAAGATGAAAAATCTCGGATTGAATTGCTCCCTGTAAATGACAGGAGTAATGTGTTTACGCTGAAAGTAGCTTCAGAACCTGAGGAGATCATCTTGGATCCAACTAATTGGGTGTTGATGGATGCTAGTTTGAAGAGAAATAAGTAGTATTTTTTTTTTCTCCAAGGAGGAAAAAAGATAGTTACATAGCTTCTCATCATAAAATAGCATCAGACCTTCGTACCGTAGAAAAAGCGCTGAAGGAATGAAATAGTCAACCATTGGTGAAGTCCCGAGTTAATTGGAAACAACTGGTTTTTAATTTTGGAGTAGCTAATTTCTATCTAAAATTGATCAAGCCCCAAAACGAAGAGTTAATTTTTGAAAGTTCTCTTTTCTAAGAAAATGAAGGTTCTTATCAGCACTCAATTCTCCAGTGATCAGAAACGTGAATATTGGAATTGGTAGGGTGTATAATCACAAAAATCTTTAATTTGGAACATTCATCAATTGAATTTTAATAAAATTAGTTTGAAGTCAATTATTTAACCTATGAAAACCCTTCGAATTTTTGTCGCCTCCTCCAGCGAACTTATTGATGATAGAGAGAAGTTTGAGCTATTTATCGGAAGGCGAAATAATCTTTTAAGTAAAAAAGGTATTCGGCTAGAAGTAGTTTTGTGGGAATTTTTTCAGGATTCTATTTCATCGACTCGTCTGCAGGATGAATACAATGACGCGATCCGAAAAAGTGATTTCGTCGTGTGCCTGTTTTTCACCAAAGTAGGGATGTACACTGCTGAGGAATTTAACATCGCATACGAAATCTTCAAAGCGCAAGGCAAGCCTAGAATCTGGACTTATTTCAAAAACGTGCCTGTAGATCAAGCTTCGATAGTAGAAGCAGATATCAAATCCTTATTTGAATTTAAGAAAAAACTTAAGGATTTGGGACACTTTTTCACCCAATATACTTCCACAGAGGATCTCCTGATGCAGTATGGAAGTCAATTGGATTTCATCATGCATGAATATGAAGGCAATTCAGATCCTCAAACTTCTTCTTCAGGACATGCTGAAATCGAAAAGCAAGCTCCTGAAATCATTGAAAACACCTTCAATCAGGTGCTCACTCCTAGATTAATCAATGCGATAAGTCAATATAACAAGAAAGCAGCTAGCTTTTTGGCAGCTAATCCGGACTGGTCCGAAAGGGAAGAACTGGTCCAATTGGCCAAACGATTAATCATCAGCGAGTATGTGGGGGTAATTGGGAGTCAGATTAGAAAGTTGATGGCTATTGGGGCACTGACTTTTTCTGAAAGCAAGATGCAGGGATACTTGGAAAACTGTCAGTTTGCGGCCAAAAGAAGTCTTCAGCTGATTTGCTATGCATTGATATCTACCCTCTGGGATCATCAACTGGTTTCTAAAAAGGAATTTTCTGCAGCACAAAGGGAGGTATTAGCCAAGTTTTTCAGAAATGCGGCAGAGGAAGATATTCTCGCTTTCGCAGAACTGTTGAAGCATCTGTTGGAAATATTTTCTGAAAATAAACTCGAATTCCTTATTTCTGAAGCAATGGATTTGCTTCCAAAACTTCAAGAAGGGAGCGATTTCCTTAGTGCTTGTCAAAAATTGAACGACTTATCCCCTGTGCTAAAAGATGGCACCTTCCAACTCAGCGATTGTGAGGAAGCAGAGAAGGCAGTTACACTTGTGTTGGAAGAACTTAGTTTTTTAGCGCAGTATCGAATGATTTCCATCAATGAGATCGATTACAATCAACAGCGAAATGATCAAAAAGGTCTCTATCTCCATAATTATACCTTACTCGTAGGCGAAAAAACGACTAATTCGGAAAGCCAAAGCAATGTGAGGCATGAGTCATCTCCGGTGATCTCACATGCAGTGATTATTTTCAAGGATAACTACCGAAAGAATATCAACTTGGATCCATTTATCATTGATATCAATGGGCTGAAGTTGGAAGGGGGATCGAAAATCTGTTTTTATTCCCATGCCAATACTTTCGAGGATAAGGACCTCAACTATATCTTCATAGAAGATAATAGATGGCAATCAGTCTCGAAAACAAGCAACCCAAAGCCTGATGGAACCAAGCTAAACGAACTGAATACTTGGCTGTCTAAGAAACCCAATCGAATCGATATGAACCTTGACAAGGTCTATTGCCTCTTTTTCGAAGCCAAAAAAGTCTTGACTGGAATAGAAGAACAAGTCGAGGAAGATTCATTTTAATTTTTGATCCCAAATTTACTTACCTCATGATAAAGTATCCTTTCAAATTTCTTGATTCCTATCAGCGAGAAGATCGAGGAGTGTTTTTTGGGCGCGACGAGGAGATCAATGCGCTGTACGAAATGGTCTTTCAGTCTGCGGTGGTGCTGGTGTATGGTGCATCCGGAACTGGTAAAACGAG
>Ga0136655_1001562_pt1 | contig 10211 bp, 11 predicted proteins | sample CPBDNA_2_FD_94863 | JGI IMG/M metagenome (GOLD analysis project Ga0136655, IMG submission 94863) | Freshwater to marine salinity gradient microbial communities from Chesapeake Bay, USA - CPBay_Spr_15_0.8_DNA (version 2) | ecosystem: Environmental > Aquatic > Marine > Coastal | place: USA...
GTGATTGAGATGTAGAACTCTTAGCCGCTCCATTTCGCTATGGAGCGGTTTTTGTTTTACCTTTGACAAATAAATTATCCTTATGAAAAAATTACTACTTTTTGTTTTCGTGTTGACTACTGCAGCAACAAGCGCTCAAGAGATGATCAAAGTAAAAGGGAATCGCCAGGTAACTACCGAGGTAAGTGCGATTGCACCTTTTAAAACATTAGAGATAAGCGATGATTATGAAGTAGAAATCATTCCAGGGGCTTCTCCCCAACTAGAAGTCACCACAGACTCTAATTTACATCAATATATTGAAGCAAGAGTAATCGATGGTCAACTAGTTATTACTTCTACAGCTAGAATACGTTCTAAAAAAGAGATGAAATTCCGAATCATTTATGGACCTGAATTAAAGTCCATAATGGTTACTGATAATGCCGTACTCTCCTCGGTTACCAGTCTTGAATTTAAAGAATTAGACTTAAGTGTAGAAAAAGATGCAAAAGTGTACCTGACAGCCAAGGTAACAAAATTAACGCTTAATGCAGCATTGAACACCAAATCAGAATTGAATTTAAGTGGTAAAAATGCTGTGATTCATCTTAGAAATAAGGCCGATTTAAAAGCGTTGATCAAATATGAAAATTTAGATTTGCATATGGGAGATCGAGCAAGTGCTAAGATAGAGGGCGATATCAAAAACGGGAAAATCAACTTGACTGAAAACGCATCCCTCGAGGGTAAAAACCTAGTTATAGATGAATTAATCTTAACAATTAATAATAATGCTCGTACCGGAATTAATGTAAAAAATAATCTTTCGATAGACTCTAGTGATGATGCAAAAGTAACTCTTTACAATACCCCTAAAATAGAAATTCAGCAATTTATAGGAAAATCTGTTTTGAATAAAGAGTAATGTTAGACGTTAGATAACTTTAAAAACCCCCTAATCAATTGCTTTGATTAGGGGGTTTTTATAAAGATTCTTATCAATTTTACAACACAAATTTAAGAAAATACACACCTGAGGTTGTACTATTAAAAAGTCTCTTTAAAGCAAGTTCAAAGAGACTTTTTGTGATCCAATCACCCTGTTTGAACCGTTTATTTAATACTGTAATCTCCAGCTTTAACTTCTTCCACAATTCCTATTTCTGCTAGGTAGCGCTCAGAATCTAGCGCGGCCATACAACCAGTTCCTGCAGCGGTAACTGCTTGTCTGTATATTTTATCTTGTACATCTCCACAAGCGAAAACACCTGGAAGATTTGTTTTAGTAGAACCTGGAACCGTTTTCAAATAACCATCTTCTTCCATTTCCAATTGGCCTTTAAAAATATCTGTATTAGGCTTATGACCTATGGCAATAAAAATTCCTGTAATATCAATTTCATGTTTTACTTGGGTTTGATTGTTAACAATGCGCAATCCTTCCACTACAGTATCTCCTAAGACTTCATCTACCTCAGAGTTGTACAATACTTTAATATTTTTTAAACCGTGAACTCTATGTTGCATTGCTTTTGAGGCACGCATGTGATCTTTGCGCACTAGCATGGTTACGCTTTTACAAATATTAGCTAGGTACGAAGCTTCTTCTGCAGCAGTATCTCCTGCTCCTACTATAGCTACATCTTGATTTTTATAAAAGAACCCATCACAAACGGCACAAGCACTTACTCCACCACCTCGCAATCTTTGCTCACTTGGTATGTTTAAATATTTGGCAGTTGCACCTGTAGAAATAATGACGGTATTGGCTTCAATTTTTGTTTTACCGTCTACAATGGCCGTATGAATGCCACCTTTTTCTTTAGAAAAATGCACTTCAGTAACCATTCCTATGCGCACTTGGGTTCCAAAACGCTCGGCTTGTTTCTGTAGGTCCACCATCATGGCAGGTCCATCAATTCCATTTGGATACCCTGGAAAATTATCAACCTCTGTAGTTGTGGTAAGTTGTCCACCTGGCTCCATACCTGTGTATACCACTGGCTTCATATCTGCACGTGCGGCATAAATAGCAGCGGTATATCCTGCAGGTCCTGAACCTATGATCAAACATTTTATTCTTTCTATATTCTCTGACATAATTGTAAAACTTTGAGATACAAATATAAGAGCATGACTTCTCAATACCTTAATCTATTGATCACTATTTATTATCCATTTATTAAGGATTTCCATAATTGCGAGATACCTTTGATTTATGCCACAAGTATACCTCAATCCTGTTACCAAAGAAAAAGCCAGTATTCTAAAAACTAGTGCTCAAACTCATGGTGCTTATACTTTAATAGAGGTAGTATTACAACCTGGTGGAGGTAACCCTATACATTTCCATAAGAGGTTTACAGAAGATTTCTATCCGCTGCAAGGTACTTTAGGAGTTCATTATTTAGGTGAGGAGCTTTTCTTACGGCCCGGAATGCAGTTTAAAATACCCTTGTTGGATGCGCATCGTTTTTATAATCCAGGAGATCAAACTATTGTTTTTAGGGCAAAATTAGAACCCGGACAGCCCGGATTTGAAAACTTTATTGCCGTCCTTTTTGGCTTAGTACGTGATGGAAAAACCTTTGGTAAGAAGCAGGTACCGTTTCACCCATTGCATGCAGTTTTATTGCTGCACTGGGGTGATACTCAAGTAGATCATTTCTTATTTAGATGCATCAAACCCTTATTATCTGTATTGGTGACGCTTTCGCGAAAGCTAGGTTATGAAAAGCACCTGCTACAAAAATATAAATCTCTTTGACGTCTAATTTGCAACTCAATATACAAAATCGTAACATTACAGTTCATCAAATGCCCTTATGGAAAGCCCAAACATCAACCAAGAAGAAGAAAAAATAATTGAAAATAACGAACTTACTATATGGGAAGCGCTTATTCCTGTTTTTGCCCTTGTTGGGATGCTCGCTGTTAATGTCTATATCTATGGTGATGATTCTTTAAGCGGTTCTAATCAGTTTGTACTGCTATTAGGAGCTACGGTAGCTGGTATAGTAGGCTATTTAAATAAGGTTTCTTACACTACTATGATAGAGGAAGTAGCACAGAACTTAAAATCTACTACTGGAGCCATTTTAATTCTTTTAATGGTAGGAGCACTTGCAGGTACGTGGCTGTTAAGTGGTATCATCCCCACTATGATTTATTACGGTCTTGATATCTTAAATCCGTCTATATTCCTTGCTGCCTGTGTGCTTATTTGTTCGGTAATTTCGATCGCCACTGGAAGCAGTTGGACGACTAGTGCTACTGTAGGTATTGCGTTAATAGGAATTGCCGGCGCACTAGACATCAGTGCCGGAATGACGGCTGGTGCCGTGTTAAGTGGGGCTTATTTTGGCGATAAGCTGAGTCCGTTGAGTGATACGACCAACCTAGCACCTGCGATGGCAGGAACAGATTTGTTTACACATATCAAATACATGACCCTTACCACAGTGCCTACTATTGCTATAACGCTACTTGTTTTTATCATTATAGGATTTAATCTAGATACTACTGGTGTGGCCGATGTTTCACAATATCAGGAGGCTATTGACGCTACCTTTAATACCTCTCCTATACTATTTGTGGTTCCTATAGTGGTTATTGCCATGATTATAAAAAAAGTATCTCCTTTAATCGCTTTATTGATAGGAACTCTTTTAGCAGGTGTCTTTGCTTTGATGTTCCAACCAGAATTGGTGCATGCTATTTCTGGAGTAAAAGAATGGAATGCCACTGCTATGTATAAAGGTGTTATGAATGCCATTACTGTAAAAACGGTGGTAGTGCCAGTAACTGATAATCCAGAGATTGCCGAAAAACTAAGTGGCCTCTTTGAAGGAAAAGGAATGGAGTCCATGTTGGGAACGATCTGGCTGATTATTTGTGCAATGGTTTTTGGGGGTATTATGGATGCCATAGGTGCTTTGTCACGCATCAGTCGTGCACTACTTCATTTATTTGACTCTGTTTTTGGGCTGTTTGCTAGCACAGTAGTAAGCTGTCTAGCGATTAATGTGACGGCAAGTGATCAATACCTGGCCATAGTCGTGCCTGGAAAAATGTACGCTAAGGCTTATGCCGAAAAAGGCCTAGCCCCAGAAAACCTTTCTAGAACCCTAGAAGATTCTGGTACGGTAACCAGTGCGTTGATTCCATGGAATACTTGTGGAGCTTATCAAAGTTCTACCTTAGGGGTAGACGTAAAAGATTACTTTATCTATGCAATATTCAACTGGCTTTCTCCTTTTATGACCTTATTGTTTGCAGCTTTTAGAATAAAAATTAAACAACTAAGTGCTCAAGCACCTACTAGGAGTAGCTGAGGAGAAAAACCTTTACAACTATAAGAGCTAGACTATAGAAATGGCTCAGTCACATTTGTATAAATAAATAAAAATGAAAAAATTACTTTTTGCGCTACCTCTAGTCATTGGATGCATTTGTGCTGCACAAAACAAATTTGACGAGCTAGAAGTCATTACTCATGAGGTAACCCAAAACGTTTACATGCTAGAAGGCGCCGGAGGGAATATATTGATTCAAGTAGGAGAATCTGAAGTAGTCATGATCGATTCACAATACGCAGCTTTAAGTGATCAATTAAAAAAAGAAATTGCAAGGATTACCGACAAGCCTCTGAAATACCTCATCAACACCCACCATCACGGTAACCATACGGGAGGAAATGAAAATTTCAATACCAAAGAAATAAGCATTATTGCACATAGTAATGTAAGGAACCGATTGATAGAAAGTGAAAAAAACGAAAACTTTTTACCGGAGAAAGTACTTGAAGAAGAGTTTATAGTATCACTGATTGATGAAGACGACTTAATTATTCACGTACACAATGCCCATACCGACGGGGATAGCTTTGTTTACCTTACTCAGAATAATGTAGTACATATGGGTGATGTTTTTTTTAATGCCCGTTATCCTTTTATAGATCTCGACTCTGGCGGCTCCATAAGTGGGTACATCACAGCACAAAAGAAGGTCTTGAATACCATAAATGAAGAAACTAAAATTGTCCCAGGCCATGGAGCTCTTGCTTCTTATAAGGATCTCGCTGACTACATTCCAATGCTGGTGGATTTAAAAACACAAATTCAAAAAGAGATACGTGATGGAAAAACTCGAGAACAAGTTGAGAAAAACAATTCCATAACTAAAAAATACGATGCTAAAGGTTTTGGTGATGGGTATGTCAGTTCAGAAAAAATTCGAACTGTGATTTACGATAGTTTAATTTTAGAAACTACCCACAAGTAATATCAAATTCTATGAAGGCCCTTGTGATTTCTGGTGGTGGTAGTAAAGGAGCTTTTGCAGGTGGTGTGGCACAGTACCTACAGGGAGAATTAGGTCATGAATACGATTTATACATTGGCACTTCTACGGGTAGCTTGCTCATCTCGCATCTCGCATTAAATAAAATAGCTGAAATTAAAGACGTGTACACCAATGTCAATCAATCTTCTATTTTCAATCGCAGGCCTTTTTTAGTGAAGCGAGATAAATTTGGTCAGGATCAAATCAGTATCAACCATTTTAAGGTATTGCGTAATTTTTTTAGGGGGTCTAAAACCTTTGGTGAGAGCAAAAACCTGAGAAAACTTATCGCAAACACCCTTTCTAAAGAAGAATTTCTAACACTAAAAAATGGTTCTAAAGATGTAGTGGTGACCGTTTCCAACCTTTCTTTAAATGAGACCGAATACAAATCTATCAAGGATTTTGACTACGAAGATTTTATAGACTGGATCTGGATTTCTTGTAATTACATTCCGTTTATGAGCTTGGTCAGAAAAAATGGCTGTGAATATGCTGACGGAGGTTTTGGGAGCATGGTCCCTATCAAAGAAGCTATAGATCGCGGTGCTACTGAAGTAGATGTTATTATTCTAGAAACAGAAGTGACCCATTACAACAACTTACCCTCTAAAAACGTATTCTCTCTATTATCTAATCTTCACGGTTTTATGATGGACCGCATTGAAAAGCAGAACATAATTATTGGCAAATACGTCGCTGGCCATCAAGATGCCATTATCAATTTATATTACACCCCCACCGTTTTAACTACCAACTCGCTGATCTTTAAAAAAGAGAAAATGAAAATATGGTGGGAAAGTGGTTACCAATTTGCAGCCAGTAAAAATTTAGAGCTTAATGAAATTAAGGCTGATGAGTAATCACACGTGAGACAAAAATACCCACCTAATCTCGTTATCAAATGAAACCTATTTACCTACCCCTGACTATTGTCGTAAAGAATAGGAATGAGATCAAACCTAAATTAAAGTGCATGTTGCTATTCATCATTTTTTGCACTACTTCCTTGCAGTCCATTTCAATACTTACTATATGCTAGGATAGGTACTGTCTTTATCTCCCACTGGCCATCAAATAAATTTAGAATGCTTTTACTATCAATTCATCCTATTCTTAAAGCTTACTTGAATAACTAAAATCTATTACAACATTTGTTAAGTAGATTGAAAATGTTCCGCTTTCGCGAAAGCGGACACTACATTTGCATCCGTAATAAACGAATAACTTAAAACACAAAAAATGGCTATAGTAGGTAAAAAATTTCCAAATCTAGCAGTAGATGCAATGAATGAAATGGGTGATACATTTAAATTAAATGTATTTGAAGAAGCAAAAAACAAAGGAAAAAAAGTACTTTTATTTTGGTATCCTAAAGATTTTACATTCGTATGTCCTACAGAGCTGCATGCCTTTCAAGCAGCTTTAGGAGAATTTGAAAAAAGAAACACGATCGTTATAGGTGCTTCTTGTGATACTCCAGAAGTACACTTTGCATGGTTAAACACCTCTAAAGATAATGGGGGGATAGAAGGTGTTACCTATGACATCCTAGCAGATTCCAACCGCAACCTTTCTGGAACACTAGATATTTTAGATATAGAGGTAGAATACAATGATGAGTTAGAAGACAATGTTCTTGTAGGAGACAATGTTACTTATAGAGCGACTTACTTGATTGACGAAGAAGGAACTGTATTTCACGAAGGTGTGAACCACATGCCTGTAGGAAGAAATGTAAATGAATTCCTTAGAATGATCGATGCGTATACCCACGTTCAGAAAAACGGTGAAGTATGTCCAGCAAACTGGGAAGAAGGTAAAGAAGCAATGGGAGCAAATCGCAACGCTACTGCTGAATATCTTTCTAAAAACTAAAAAGAATCATAATAATATCCATAATTAATGAGGGAAGTAGGGATCAACATCTTTTCTAATTTCCTCATTTTTTTTAAAATAATTAATAATGCAAACATTAGATCAAGATAATCTACAAGAAATCGTTGCCAATAACGATACGGTTGTAGTACAATATATGGCTACTTGGTGTGGCAACTGTCGTGTGATGAAACCTAAGTTTAAAAAACTAGCTTCAGAAAATGAAAACACTGTTTTTATTCTTGCCGATGCTGAGAAGTTTCCAGAATCACGAAAATTAGCAACGGTAGATAATTTACCCACTTTTGCTACTTTTAAAAACGGTGCCTTTGTGAACCAAGCCCAAACTAATAAATTTGAAAACCTTAAAGATTTAGTACATGAAGTTACCAGTAATTAGACATTTACAAAAAAATGCTAGCGCAGAAACTTTAGAAGCTACTTTAGAAGTTTTAGAGAGTTTTTCTGAACATAGGTCTGTTTCTGAAGAAGAAATGGATGTAGTAGGAGAATTGATTACAAACATATGTGGCGCTCTTGAAGTACACGCTAATGTAGCTCAAGGAATGACTAGTATAGAAGCTGCAAATGCCTTTGCCCAAAAAGTAATGGGCTCTATAGACCAATAAGCAGGTATTTTGTGTGAATAATTAAGATTTTTAATAAAAAAAATGAGTAAAATGTAGAATAACTACTCTCGGAGGTATATTTTTACTTAATAAATAAAAACGACCCCATGAAATATCAAATTTCTTTATTAGTCATCCTTTTTGGATTTACTATAGCAAGTGCTCAAAACTATTTAGATCTAGCTCGTTTAAATGTCGGTAATACCACCTTAGAAGATGAAAATGGAAATCAAGAAACTGATGTAACCAATTTCAATTTTGAATTTCTTTATCCTACTCCTATAAATGATAAAACGGTTTTAATTACTGGTTTCACTGTTGAGAATACAAGTCTAGATTTTGCTGGTGAAGCAGAATTTAACAGTGAAGGATTAACCATGACTAGATTAAATCTTGGTGCAAAAATCTCCCACAACTCAAAATGGACTGGAACTTATTTATTACTTCCTAAAATTGCCTCCAACTTTGATGATTTAGGTGGAGCCGATTTCCAATTTGGTGCTATCGCCTTATTAGAATACCGTCATAAAAACAGATTTAGAACAAAGTATGGTTTGTACAGCTCTTCTGAAGAATTTGGTGCGATTATCACTCCGCTTTTGGGTGTTTACTACAGAACACCTAATAACAAATTTTACATCGATGCAGCGTTCCCTATAAGAATGGAAGCTAATTATGGTCTAACCAAACAATTGAGTCTTGGTGCCGACTTAAGAACTTCTATTAAGTCTTACAATTTAGGTGGTGGAGTTGCTGATACTTATGTACAAGAAGAGTCTATAAGATTTGCCTTATATGCCGGTTATTCTTTTATGAAAGATCAATTGATCGTACGTGCAAAAGCAGGTCTAGATACCACAGACTATGGTCTGTATAATACAGGAGATACGGTAGGCGCACAAGTTCTTACTGTAGCACTAGGTGGAGATGATAGAACTAGATTGAACAACGAGTTTGCTAGTTCCATGTTTTTAGGGTTTGATGTTATTTATAGATTGGATCTCTAAACACTATTACTAAAGACACTAATTTGCGCGTCATTAAGAAATCATAATTTCTTAATGACGCGCTTTTTATTTCACTAGTAGGATGATTTAATTAGGCCTTGTGTCTCCTAATCTCATATAGGTTGCCGTGATGGTTTCCCCTTCATCACCCACCTCACTTTCTAAAAGCATCGTGTTACTTGATCTTCCTTGAGCTAACAGTAGATCAGCATTTGCATCATTACCTAGAATAGTTTTTTTACTTACCGTGGATGTAATTAAAATGAGTGTAAAAAAATGACTTCCTTTTCTAATGACAAAATAATTGTCTTTAGGTTTTCCCGATAAAATCATCGAATCAAGAAGTTGGTTGTTTTGATACAATTCTACTGTTATCTCTTTTTCATCGGTATATTCAAGGAACACCTGATTTCCCTCTCTTGGATCGTGTACCTTCTTAGCATGGTGTAAACAGAGATCATTCCACAAACTATTTTCTGGATCGTCTGGGATGTTATTTTCATAGAGCCCTGTGAGTAGGGTTTTAGTTAAAACTACTGGTTTGGATGTTAATCGATTAGCAAGACCTTGTGTCGTATAACAGCCTGTAAAAAATAAGGAAAGACCTAGTATTAAGAAGAGTTGTTTCATGATGGTTATTTGGATCACAGCAATTTATCAAATTATATACCAGTATCCATCTGTTTTAGATTCTTTCCATAATCTCGTTTTTCTATATCTTTGAACAAATTGCAATCCCATGACAAAAATCACCTGTATCCTGGTCGCTATGATTACTTTAAACAGTTGTGGCAGCTTACAAGAAATCGCAAACCACTTACCTCAGGGTAGTGGCGCTCTTTCGCAAATTGACATAGGAAATGGCTTGAGACAAGCACTGGATCAAGGAATTGATAAAGAGGTAACCAAACTTATGAATACTGACGGGTTTTATAAAAATGAGCTTGTTAAGATATTACTTCCAGAAGAATTACAAAAAGTAGGTACTGGTTTGAGAAGGATAGGATTGAGCAATGTTGCAGATGAAGGTCTTAAACTACTCAACAGAGCTGCAGAAGATGCTACTCGAGAAGCACTGCCTATTTTTATAGAGGCAGTAAAAGATATTACGTTTAATGATGCCAAAAACATTCTTCTAGGAGATCAACGTGCAGCAACCTCTTACCTAGAAAACAAAACACAACAAGCTCTTTACGCTAAATTTAGTCCAGTGATTCAAAACAGTTTAGGGAAAGTAGGTGCAACAGAATTATGGAGCACAGCTATTACCCGATACAATAGCATCCCATTTACCAACGAAGTAAATCCAGACCTTACTGATTATGTGACTCAAAAGGCTCTAGAAGGGGTCTTTAAGATGATCTCTCAGGAA
>Ga0136655_1001564_pt1 | contig 10210 bp, 7 predicted proteins | sample CPBDNA_2_FD_94863 | JGI IMG/M metagenome (GOLD analysis project Ga0136655, IMG submission 94863) | Freshwater to marine salinity gradient microbial communities from Chesapeake Bay, USA - CPBay_Spr_15_0.8_DNA (version 2) | ecosystem: Environmental > Aquatic > Marine > Coastal | place: USA...
CGCCCATTGGGACGTACCGTGCGCAACATAGGGACAATCACCGTGGGGCCGGTCACGACCACCACAGCGCCGAAGAGGAAAGCCAATTTCAGGTCAAATCCAATGAAATAGTGGGTGGCGATGCTCGTGATTAACCACGTCACCAGCGCGCCAATGGTCACCAAGTTGCGAACCGTTTTGCCCATCTCCTGCAGTTCACTGAAGCGCAGGGTCATGCTGCCCTCGAACAGAATGACCGCAACAGCCAGCGACACCAAGGGGAACAGCAGATCGCCAAACAACGCATCCGGTGACAGCCAGCCCAATACCGGCCCGACAACAATGCCCGCTAGCAACAAGAATAATATGGCAGGCAAACGCAATCGCCAGGCCGCCAATTGCGCAATAATCGCGAGTAGACTGATACCGGCCAAAAGGCCAAGCACACTGAAGGACAAGTGAATCTCCCGAGCAAAGCGTAAGAGTATAGCGCCGCGTCGGATCAATTACCGCCGCTTTTCATTGACTCCGGTTCTGAATCCTGGCGATAGCGCCCTCATTCGGGTCGCTGCGATCGACTCGAAAGCGATGACTTAGCCCCGGATCGAGCGCGACAGGGTCTGACCCACCGAGTCGGTTGGCCCGTTGCCGCATCTGTCGTGCCTGCCGCTCGTCGCCTAGCTGGGCGTAAGTCAGCGCCAAAGCGCGGTAGAAACTCGGGTCATCATCCTTCAGCCGAATGGCCGCTTGCAGTAACACTTCTGCCTCAAGGAACTGGCCCGCGTCAAAGAACCGGTTAGCCAACAAAAAGTGATAGTAAGGATTGCGCCGTCGATAGCGCTGCACGCGTTTGGTGATTTTTTCGGCATCATGCACACGCCCCTGCGCATCATATAACGCGGCAAGGTTATTCAAGGCCGATAAATTTTGTTGGCTGCGCTGCAAAGCATGCAAATAACTGAATTCTGCCAGCTCCAGATTACCAGCACGGCGCTGGGCAGCACCCATATTGGTCCAGGCAGACGATGAATCCGGGCTTAATCGAACCGCTTGTTGGAGGTAGTGGATGGCACCCATCTGGTCGCCTTTCAACAATTGCTCAGCACCCTTGTTACTGAAAAACATGGACAGTGCATCTCGATCGGCGCTCGGTAATGTATCGAACTCATCAAACACCGCATCAGGCAAGAAATCTACCACATAGCGCAGACCATTCGGCAGGTGACCCGCCGCGACGACATGTTCATAGCGGATCGTCAGGCTGCCTTGCTGACCCCAGGAGGGTCTGATATCCACCTGTTGGAAATAGGCATTAATACCCAGTGATCGCGCCGAGACGACAAACAGATTCGTCAGCGATAAGCAATTGCCAGATCGCGCGGCATAGGTTTCCATCGCGGTTCTGGTGACACCACTGTGGTACCGAATATCGAGTTCATCATCGGCAAACAGAAATTTTCGCAACTCGGCCAGTCGCTGGGGCGCTGGCCAGCTCCTATCAATACGTTGGTGCAGCTGCGACTCAAAGGCTGGGCTCAGGTACATGATATCTTCGCCGTCAGGCACTCGCGTATCCGCCAACACCTGACCCAACAAGCGCTGCTCAGCCACCTCAGAGTAAGGATATTGCACACCCAACGTGCAGCCCGTCATTGCAACGCACGCTAGCATTAACAGCCAACCTCGCATTACCTCTCCCAGCCCTGCGGCGCAGGGCCAAAACCTTTATAACATCAATACGATATTAATCTAGACAGGTCTCGACGAGCAGAGTTCCTTATTTATACAATTAGAATCAGCGCACCGGCTCGAATGCTTCAGCACCAAATGAGACAATCATCAACCGCAGTTTTTCCTTAATGGCCTCAAGCTCAAGTTCATCGGTGCCGCGAACCACCAGATTGGTACCATAGCCATCAGCCCGGTAGAAGGGGTAACTGCCAACGTCGACATCAGGATGCTGATCCTGAATGGCCGACAGCGCGGCGGCCACTGTACTCTCACCCAAAAAGGCCCCAATCGTCCGGGATCGGACTGGTAATCCGCCCTGAATACGCGTCTGATCGAGGGTGCTCGCCATCGCTTGCATCACAGCAGGTACACCAGCCATGACAAACACATTACCGATCTGAAATCCCTGCGGGCCACCCGTCGGGTTATCGATGAGGGTAGCGCCCTCTGGTACTCTGGCCATTAATAGTCGAGAGTCCATGACGTCAGGCGGCGCCTGCCGACGCTTGATTACCTCGACGATATCTGGGTGATAGATTAATTCCACATTGAATGCCCGCGCGATACAAGCGGCGGTAATGTCATCATGGGTCGGCCCGATACCACCCGTTGTAAACACATAATCGAACTTCGCCCGGCACTCATTCAGGGTCGCGACGATCACGGCTTCAATATCAGGGATAACCCGTGCTTCGGCCATGCGCACGCCCAGTTCATTCAATACCCCGGCAAGATGGGCGAGATTGGTATCCTGGGTCCGGCCCGAAAGAATTTCGTTGCCGATGATAATCATGCAACCCGTCACGGTTTTTTGCGCCATAAGATTCATCTTCTGTTATGTCTACTGAGCGCCCATGATACTCCATGTGCTCACTGTCATGCGATACATCCAGCCAGGGTTATGCTTATAATCCAAGCCTCACGGCAACTGGTCTTATTTTTGATATCACCGTAAGACCTAGTGCCCATTTTACGAAGTTAGGTTGCATCAACAATGAAGAAAGCTGCGGAAGAACTTGACCACATCCTAATCAAGGGCGCCAGAGAGCATAATCTGAAATCCGTCGAGGTCAAAATCCCGAAACGTAAATTGGTGGTTTTCACCGGCGTATCCGGCTCCGGCAAGTCCTCGCTGGCGTTCGACACCCTTTATGCAGAAGGCCAACGCCGGTATGTTGAGTCGCTATCGGCCTATGCTCGGCAGTTTCTCGGCCAAATGGAAAAGCCCCGCTACGATATGATTCGCGGGCTCTCACCGACGATTTCTATCGAGCAGAAAACTACTGGTCGGAATCCGCGTTCAACCGTTGGCACCATCACCGAAATTTCTGACTATCTGCGGGTTCTGTACGCTCGAGTCGGCATCCAACATTGCCATGAGTGCGGGCGTAAGGTGCAGAGCCAATCAGCCCAGCACATCGCCCGAGAGCTTCTATCCATGGTTCAAGGCACTCGCCTGTACCTGCTTGTACCATTGCTGGTAAATCGTCGCGGCGAACACCGGGAAATGCTGGAAGACGCTCGCGCCCAAGGATTCGTGCGATTGCGGGTCGACGGCGAGATGCTTCGCAGTGAAGACGTTGAAGCCCTCGACAAACGCAAGAAGCACACGGTTGAGGCGGTCATAGACCGCCTAGTTCTTCGTGGCGATAGCATCGAGCGGCTCACAGAATCTGTAGAAGCGGCCCTAAAGCTCGGCAACGGCATGCTCATTGCGGCCACTGAAGATGGCAAGGACAAGATCTACTCAGAGCACTTGGCCTGCGGCCACTGTAACATTTCATTTCCGGCGTTGAGCCCACAGGCATTTTCATTCAACAGCCCCCAAGGCATGTGCGAAGCCTGCAATGGTCTGGGTACCCAGGTGGCTTTCGACCCGGATCTGATGTTGCCAGACAAAACTCTGAGTCTGGCTGACGGAGCCTTGAAGCCTATCGGCAGAATTCATGAAGATAATCATTCCACTGGTTCCACTTACCATCGCCAGGTATTCCATCAGCTCAAGATCCCCCTGGACAAACCCTGGAAAAAACTTACCAAGGCCCAGCAGAACAAGATTCTTAATGGCACAGGGGAAGCTCGCTACACGATAAATTGGGGCTCTCATGGCGTCAGTCAGTCGCGATATGAAGGGCTGTTCAATCGCCTGATGCGCCGCTTTAAAAACACCAAGTCAGAAGGTATGAAACGCTGGTACAGCCAATTTCTGGCAAATACTCCCTGCGATAGCTGCCACGGCGTCAGGCTCAGACCGGAAAGCGCTGCGGTACAAGTGGCGAACAAGACCATCGTCGAGATCTCCGCGCTGACCATTGATGAGACTGCTCGCTTTTTCACCCAACTTAAGTTGCCCGGAGCCGCCGGTGAAATCGCCGCAGAGATCCTCAAGGAGATCTGCAATCGCCTCGATTTTCTGGTTTCTGTGGGCCTGTCATACCTGTCACTCGGACGTCTCGGGCCATCCCTGTCTGGCGGCGAATCACAGCGCATCAGGCTCGCCAGCCAGGTGGGCTCTGAGCTTTCCGGGGTGATCTACATCCTCGACGAGCCCAGCATTGGCCTTCACCAACGGGATAATGAGAAGCTGCTCGGTACCCTTTGCCGAATGCGGGATATCGGCAATACGGTGGTGGTGGTCGAGCACGATGAAGAAACCATCCGCATGGCAGATTATGTCGTCGACTTCGGTCCCGGCGCCGGGATCAACGGCGGACATATCGTCCACGCAGGCACGGCCAAGAGTCTTGAGAGAAATACGAAATCACTCACCGGCAACTATCTGTCGGGCAGAACGCAAATCGCCATCCGAGCCCAGCGTCGTCAGGCTCGAGGCCACGTCGTCGTCGAAGGCGCAACCGCCAACAACCTCAAACAGATTACGGTCGCTTTTCCTCTCGGCGTACTGACTGCGGTCACTGGCGTCTCCGGGGCGGGCAAATCCACCCTCGTCAATGATATTCTGCATCCGGCCCTGGCCCGGCAATTCCATAACGCCACCCAGCGCATCGGCACCCATGAGCGCATTACTGGACTGGAGCAACTCGACAAGGTGGTGGCAATTGACCAGCGACCCATCGGCAGAACACCACGGAGTAATCCGGCGACCTATATCAAAGTCTTCGATGAGATTCGCAGCTTCTTCTCCCTGCTACCAGGGGCTCGCATGCGCGGTTACAAACCCGGGCGTTTCTCGTTCAACGTCAAGGGCGGTCGCTGTGAAACCTGTCAGGGCGATGGAGTACGTAAGATCGAGATGCACTTTTTGTCAGACGTCTATGTGAAGTGCGAAGAATGTGATGGGCGCCGGTTTAACGAAGCCACCCTCGAGGTCAAATACAAGGGCAAATCCATCGCCGACCTGTTGGACCTGACGATTGCCGAGGCTGTTGTGCACTTTCGGGAGCACCCAAAAATATTCAACAAATTACAACTGCTGGTGGACGTTGGTCTTGATTACCTGCAACTGGGCCAACCGTCTTCAACCCTCTCTGGCGGTGAGGCACAGCGTATCAAGCTGGCCCGAGAGCTCTCCAAAGTTGCCACCGGTAAAACCTTTTATATCCTCGATGAGCCAACCACAGGCCTGCATTTTGATGACGTTCGAAAACTCTTGGTGGTCCTCGACCGTCTGGTAGACGCCGGCAACTCCGTCACGGTCATCGAACACAACCTGGATGTCATCAAAACTGCCGATTGGATTATCGACCTGGGACCCGACGGCGGCCCCAAAGGCGGATTTATCATCGCTCAGGGCACGCCGGAACAGGTTAAGAAGGTCAAGGCCTCCGAGACCGGTCGCTACTTGAAGCCGCTCCTGTAGCCTGCAAACCCAGCCCACGCGCTGTTGGTGGACTGGGTTTGCAGCGTCCGGTGTTTTTCAGCTACAGTGCAAGCTCCATTTCACAACGGTTTCATCATGAGCGAATCAGATCCCGAGCAGGTCGCAATACGGCACGCGGCCACGGTAATGCTGATCGATGATCGCCCGGACTTACAGGTTTACATGATGGAGCGCCATGCCGACATCGTCTTCGGCGGCGGTATGTGGGTTTTCCCCGGCGGTCGAGTCGATGAAGCTGACGACCCATCGACCTTCGCGCCCTTCTGTCTGCACCGCACTGACACACAAGCCAGTGAGCTGATGCAAATGCCCGCTGGCGCCCTGACCTATTATGTGGCCGCCGTTCGAGAAGCCTTCGAGGAAGCGGGAATCCTGTTGGCGTTACACCGCGACACAGGCCGCCTGCTGGACCTATCTGAGCCAGAGACGATGCGGCGATTCGAAGCCCACCGGCGCGACATCAACGACAGCAATCGCAATTTTATTGAGTTAATCGAAGACGAAAACCTGATTCTCGACGTCGGCACTATGCATTATATTGCCCGCTGGATTACGCCCGTCGGACCACCTCGGCGCTATGACACGCGGTTCTTTATCACGCGCATGCCTGCGGCTCAAACCCCTATCCATGACGACCATGAACTGGTGCACGCCCAGTGGTTAACCCCAGCTGAAATTCTTCGCCAGTTCGATAGCGGAACAATGACATTGATGAGCCCCACCCTGCGCATGCTCAGGTGCCTGGCTCGCTTCACCAGCGCTGATGAGGTGATGGCTGCGGCCGCCGCCAACCAACCTGATGAACGAGCTCGAGTCAACGCGACCGGTGACATCGTCTTACCCGGTGATGCCGACTATGACACAGCAAACGAAAACATCGAGAGTGGCTGGGTTCGCCTGCGACCCTTATTACGTTGAATATCAGCAGCGTTAAACATCAGCAAACATCAGCAAACATCAAAATATGAGAACCGCCAGATGAATTTTGGTTTCACTGAAGAACAAGACTTGTTGCGTGACCAGGTCCGCAAATTCCTAGATGCACAATCTCCCGTGAGCCGAGTCAGGGAAATCATGCACACCGATGCAGGCTTTGACCGGCAAATCTGGCAGCAGATCGCCGACCTCGGCTGGCTGGGTCTGGTGGTTGAGCCTGAGTATGACGGTGTTGGCCTCGGCTTTGTTGATTTGATTGTCATACTCGAGGAAATGGGCAAGAGTCTATTTCCATCGCCCTTCATAGCCCACTCGCTGGCGGCATCGACCCTCAATGAGCTCGCCTCAGCTGACCAGAAAAAACGCCACCTGAATGACCTTGCCTGCGGTCGAACTATTGGCACCATTGCCCTGCTGGATATTCATGATCTGCCCAACGCAGAGAGCATCACCTTAAGCGGCGTTATCCAGGAGAATGGTGTCATACTCAATGGCAAGAAATTATTCGTCATGGACGCCGACAATGCGGATCTGTTCATCGTCGCCTTCAAAGACCAGCACGTACCTTATCTCGCCTTGATCCGCCGTGATCAAACAGGGGTCAGCACACAAGGCTCTGCCACCATGGATTTAACCAAGCGTGTGGGCAGTCTCGAACTCGACAATGTCAGCGTTGCTACTCAAGATCTGATAATGACCAACAATGAGAACATCAATCGATTGTTAGACAAGGCCGCTGTTGCCGTTACTGCGGAAATGATAGGTGCTGCTGAAGCCGTCATCTATATGACAACCAATTACGCCAAAGATCGTCTTCAGTTCGACAACCCCATTGGCAAATATCAAGGCGTTAAACACCGACTTGCCGAAATGTATGTGGATGTAGAGTCTTTCAGATCCTTACTTTACTACGCTGCATGGTGCGTCGATGAAAGCCCGCACGAACTGCCTCGATCAGCATCCCTCGCCAAGGCTTACGCATCTGACGCGTTCAGCCAGATTGGCACTGACGGAGTCCAACTCCATGGCGCCATAGGTTTTACCCAAGAGTACGATGTGCAGCTCTATCTGAAACGTTCCAAATGGGCCAGGCCCATCTTTGGCGATGCCGACTACCACTATGAGCGCATTCATCAGCTACAGGTTACGGACTAACTGCAGATTGTCACGCGCTCGAAGTTTTCGAACATACTAACCAGCATATTACGACACAACAAAATATGTCGCAGTGAAGGAGAGCCCACATGGACTTTGAATATACTCAAGCCGAAGAAACTTTTAGGCATGAAGTGCGTACATTTCTCGATGAAAACCTGCCCCCCAAGGACCAAAGGGGCGCCGATTTTATGGCGCAATGGCTTGATAAAGTAAGGGCAAAGCGCTGGGTAGGGTTTGCATGGCCGAAGGAAGTCGGCGGCGGCGGCGGCGACATCATGCAGCAGGTGATTCTCAAGGAAGAAATGGCCAAGCGCCAAGCGCCGCCATTGGGTACGTGCATGATGGGTCTTGCCTGGGTTGGCCCGGGCATCATCCAATATGGTACTGACGAACAAAAAAACCGCTTTATCCCGGACATATTGAATAGCAAGTATCATTGGTGTACTGGATACTCAGAGCCCAATGTTGGCAGTGACCTAGCAGCGCTACAATGCAAAGCGATTCTCGATGGCGATCACTACGTCATTAACGGCACAAAGATATGGACTAGTCTCGCGCCATTCGCGCAGTGGATATCCATGTTAGTACGCACCGACAATTTCGGCTCAACCACCACCAAGCATGACGGCATCACCGCCTTACTGGTTGACCTGAGCTCACCGGGTATCGAGATCAAACCCATTGAAAACATGGCAGGCGGCAAGGTTTTCGCACAAATTTTCTTCGACAATGTCCGCGTACCCGTCAACAATCGTCTCGGTAAGGAAGGTCAGGGCTGGGCCGTAACGATTTCTTCGCTCGCCAACGAGCGCTCCAGCATTGGCGAAGTCACGGCTATGTATGCAAAACTGGACAGTCTCAAAACACTGATCAAGGACAGCCAGCGGCAGGGAAAACCTGCCATGGAAGACCAAAGAATACGGCGCCGCTTGGCAGTATTTGAGGCAAAAATCGAAGCTATGCGGCTTAATGGCCTGCGCTATTTGACTCGTCAAATTAAGGGCGAGCCTCTGTCCAGTGAAACCTCTGTTAACAAGCTCCATCGTGCTGACCTTGAAGTCGAGATGAGCGACTTTGCGATCGACGTACTGGGGCAACCCGGGCTGCAGCTTGGCAATCAACTTGAGGCCGTCAATCGCGGCAAGTGGGCAAAGGAATCGCTCGGCTGGCCGAATGTCGTTATCGGTGGTGGCACCCCGAACATTCAGAAGAATATTATCGCCGAACGAATACTTGGTTTACCTAAAGACTAGGCTTATGCTTCGCTACAGCGGGCGCAAGCTACAAACACCTCAGCACTACAACGGGTTGGCCCAAGTTGGCGTAGGTTGGCCAACCACTGTAATAGTCGTATACTCAGGCCTGTTCGCCAATGGGTCCGGAGCTTATTATGAAATGGATAAAGTTAGCCATTCTGCCAATCCTGCTACTGCTCACCCTGGGCATCTATGTCTTGGACTCTGTCGACTCTATCAACTCTATCAACAACGAAGAAGAACAAAAAATCGCTGAGGTCGCGAGTGAAAATGACACAGCCATTCTCAACAACAGCGCCAGCTCCTCCACACTGGTACCAGCGCAAGCACCCGCATTAACATCAGCCATCAACGCCGGACCCAAACCCGAATTTGCCAAAATACGCGATGTCAAAGAAAAGAAAAAAATATTTTTCGAGTACATGCTGCCAATGATCCGCCAAACCAACGCCGCAGTGTTAACTCAGCGCGAATCTATATTAACCATCCAGCAAAAATTTATTAACAATGGGAAAATTGAACCTGCAGACCAACTAGTGCTCGACGAATTACTCGACACCTACCATGTCGACGTAGAAGACGAGATAACTATGGCGCACATCACAGAACTGCTAAGCCGCTGTGACATAGTGCCCGCCGGACTGATACTCGCCCAATCTGCCAACGAATCAGCCTGGGGAACTTCACGGTTTGCCGTTAAGGCGAATAATTTCTTTGGTCTGTGGTGTTTTCGACGAGGTTGCGGTTTGACGCCCACCGATCGCAACGACGGTGCGTCACATGAAGTGGCAAAATTTGAGACGGTCAGTCACGGCGTAAATTACTACGTGAAAACCATCAATACCAACAATGCTTACAAGAATCTTCGGAAAATTCGCGCGGATTTGCGCGCCGAGAACAAGACCATTACGGGCACAGTGCTGGCCGAAGGGTTACTGCGTTATTCTGAACGCGGCAAAGCCTACGTTAAAGAAATTCAAAGTATGATTCGTTACAATAAATTGAGTCGCTACAATCTCGATAATCGAGCCTGAACAACTCGGCTCGGCGCTGTCGCCACCCCACTCGCCCTGCTAAAAAAACATCAGGGGTTGGTAGTGTTTTGGAATCAGCCTCAACTTGAAAACTCAACGCCCGCCAGTACACCACTTGTTGAAAGGAACTTTGCGTGATTTACCAAGTTAGTTTGATTAAAGATCACTGTCGACCCAGCAGCAATTCTGGGATCGCAGCGATCCGGGCACATCAAGCTGAGCTCGAAACACAAGGCATCAGACTATATGGCATCTTTGCCGGTCTACTTGGCTTA
>Ga0136655_1001570_pt1 | contig 10190 bp, 6 predicted proteins | sample CPBDNA_2_FD_94863 | JGI IMG/M metagenome (GOLD analysis project Ga0136655, IMG submission 94863) | Freshwater to marine salinity gradient microbial communities from Chesapeake Bay, USA - CPBay_Spr_15_0.8_DNA (version 2) | ecosystem: Environmental > Aquatic > Marine > Coastal | place: USA...
AAGCTCGAAAGGAGCCTTTAAGTTTACGTCCATGATTTTGTCAAAGGCATCAATACTAGTCTCGTGCACTGGTCCAAAGACAGGGTTTGAAGCAGCATTATTGACTAGGATATCCAACTGGCCATAGGTAGCTATGGTTTTTTCCACCAAGAATGGAAGTTCATCCATTTTCCCCACGTTGCAGGCAATGCCGGTAGCTTCGTAGCCTTTTGATTTTAACTTTTCAGCCATCTCATCAACTGCCTCTTGTTTTCGACTGCAGAGCACTACTTTTGCCCCCGCTGCTGCAAAAATTTCTGCAATACTAAATCCTATTCCTTTGCTGGCTCCGGTGATCAAGGCCACTTTGCCATCGAGTGAAAAAACTGAAGATAAATCCATAATAGAAGGTTTTTATTAAGTACTCAAGATATAAAAAAATAGAAAAGAGGCAGGATAAAAACAGAATATATTGATAGTTTTAAGCAGAATTAAATTCTAAAAAACTAAAACCAATCAATCCGATGAAAGAGGTAATTTTTGAACAAGTAGGCATGCCAAATGAGGTTTTGACATTGAAAGAGACCGATCTGCCTGAACCTAAAGCACATGAGGTCCAAATCAAGGTTACTGCTCGCAACATCAACCCATCTGACATCATGTTTATTCGCGGGATGTATGGTATCACTCCAAAACTACCTAGTAGTGCAGGTTTTGAAGCCAGTGGAGTGGTGAGCAAATCAGATGAAGCTGGAAAAGTCCCCGTGGGAACTCGTGTTATGTTTACGGCACTTGGGACTTGGAGAGAATATATTTGCATCCCAGCGGCACTAGTGATCCCTGTGCCAGCGGCGATGTCGGATGAAGTAGCCTGCCAGGCTTTTGTAAATCCTATGACTGCTTATGGCATGATCGAAAAGAGTGGTTTGAAAGCCGGAGATTGGTTATTAATCACTGCTGGAGCGTCTGCATTTGGAAAGTTTGCAATTCAGATGGCAAAAGCAAAAGGGATCAAAGTTGCCTGCACGGTTCGCCAAGATGCTCAGAAGAGCTATTTACAAGGATTGGGTGCTGACTTAGTCATCAATACCGAAACTGAAAAACTTCAGAAAATGATCACGGAACATACTGGAGAGGGGGTATCTGTGGTTTTTGATGCAGTTGGAGGAGTGCTTGGAGCTAAGGCTTTAGCCTCCATCAAAGCAGGTGGTAGAATGATGGTTTTTGGATTATTGAGTTTAGAAAATATTCCCCTGAATAGTGGATTATTGATTTTCAAAAATATCTCTGTTGAGGGATTTTGGCTTTCCACCTGGATGGAAAGTATGGATGATGCAGCCCGTAAAGTCGCATTTGGAGCTGTTTTCGGATTCTTGATGGCAGAGACTTCACAGGTAGACGTTGCGGCTAAATTTCCTTTGGAGCAATTCAAAGAAGCGCTGGAAGCATATGAAAAGCCGGGTCGAAATGGAAAGATCTTATTGGTGAGCTAAAGACTCGAATCTGAAGGAATTAGAGCTGGCAATTACTTGATGAGAATCAAACAATTGTCAATTTCTTCTAAAAAATGCTTCAGAAAACTCGAGAATACTCATCTTTGTATTTTAAATCAAAACAAAGAATCATGAATTGGGACAAGCTGGACAAAGAGCTGACGGAAATAGTAGAAAAAAGAAATCAATTGGCAGGCATGGATTATAACCATAAGGACTATGATGATCTTGAGGAGAAACTCCATGATTTGGAAGATGATTTCAATGCAAACTATGAAGATGTGCTGGAAGGGCACTTAGAAAAAGTTCAGGAAAAATTGAAGTCAGATACTGATGTATTGCTTCCAACTGCTTATATCGCAAATCATTATAAGCCAATGCTTCCTGATGCCAATGGCATCGTGAGTTTTGAGGTAGAAGGCCAACAAGGGGTTCCTGTAGAATCTGAGCAGTTTGATAGACAAGACGTTCGAATCGTTTTGATTCCTAATCCAGCTCGATTTGTGATGCTGATTAACGGGAAACAGCTGAAGGACCTTTGGAGAAGTAGGTAATAAATAGCTTAAGAACTACATATAAACCCAGTTTCCAGCTGGGTTTTTTTGTGAAATCTTAATTCTATTTGAAGTCTGTGATTCCAAGACTATGGCTTGGATTTGTCTCACGATGAACAAAATAATGAGTTTAACCTTGTTTAAGCAAAGCCTAGTTTCGTCCTCACTTTTTGTAATAATGCCATACTAGTAGCTTTCGCTTTTTCTTCTCCAGCTGATAGCTTGCGCTCAATTTCTTCCGGATTGCTCATGTAAGAATCAAAGGCTTTGCGCTCTGTAGCATATTTATCCAAAATCAGCTGCATAAACTCCTTTTTGGCATGCCCATACCCATAATTTCCCCCTAGATAATTCTTTCGCATCTGAGCAGTCTGCTCAGGAGTGGCGATCAAGCTATAGAGTTTAAAGACATTACAAACATCTGGATTCTTAGGTTCCTCCAGTGGAGTACTGTCCGTTATGATGCTATTTACATTTTTCTTCAATTCCTTTTCTGGAAGAAAGATGTCGATGAAGTTATTGTACGATTTACTCATTTTTTGCCCATCCGTACCTGGTATAGTCTTCACTTCCTCAGAAATCCGAGGTTCGGGTAAAGTCACAAGCTCTTCACCTACTTGGTGATTAAATGCGGCAGCAATGTCTCGACACATCTCCAAGTGTTGCAATTGGTCCTTTCCAACTGGCACCAGATTCGCCGAATACAATAAAATATCCGCTGACATCAAGACAGGATAGATGAAAAGACCTGCATTCACATCGGCCAACCGTTCGGATTTGTCCTTGAAGCTATGGGCATTTGCCAGCATCGGGAAAGGGGTGAAGCAACTCAAATACCAAGTTAGTTCAGCAACCTCAGGTCTTCGGGATTGGCGGTAAAAAACTGTCTTTTCAATATCTAATCCAAAGGCTAACCAAGCTGCAGCCACAGCGCGAGTATTTTCCTTGCGAAGTTCACTATCCTTTGAACTTGTCAATGAATGAAAATCCGCGATAAAAATATAGGACTCCTCGTTATTTTGTTTGATCAATTAAATTGCAGGAACAATCGCGCCGAGGATATTTCCCAAATGCGGTCTTCCACTACTCTGAATACCTGTTAATACTCTTGCCATTGGTCTAATTTTGCTGCAAAATAAGTAAATCAACCTATTAAACTTTGAAATTATCCGTTATTTGCTGACATGATTCGTGTACAAAAAATCTTATTCGGCTTGATCCTGTTGATTGGAGCTCCTCAAGTTATTCAGGCTCAGGAGGCTGTGATTCCTCGATTGATTTGGAAAGTTAATAAGATCGATTTGGGGACCGTATTGGAAGAGGAAGGGCCTAAAATCGCGGAATTTGAATTTACGCACACGCAAGATTCACTTTTTTTCATTGAGCTAGTGGTGACTGATTGTGGCTGTTCAACAGTTAGTTACAATCAAGATACCCTGGCTGTTGGGGAAAGTGGTAAGGTGGCTATTTCTTTTGACCCAAGTTCAGGCGCTGGTTATTTCTCACGAATGATTATTGTCAAGGGAAATCTTATGAACAGTCAAGACACCTTATATATAGAAGGAACTGCGGTTCCTTTTCCTGAAAAGCCTGAAGCTGCCTACCAGCAAATTGAAGGAAACCTAGGCTTCCGATTGAATAAAGTCAATATGGGCAAGGTATTAACGAATGAGCCTAAGTTGAAGCAGGTAGAAATTTTCAACTTTGGGGCAGCCCCGATCAATGCACAAAGTCTGACAGTAGCAGGTCCGGCATTTATCCAGGTAACCCAACGCGATCAACTCATCTTTCCCAATCAGCGAGGCTTATTGGATGTATATTTTGATGGAAATGAAAAAGGCGATTTGGGCTTTTCTGAAGATCCGGTAGTCTTGAGTTGGGGGGAAGATTACTTGGTCCGATTAGCTGTTATGGCAAATGTATTTGAATATTTTCCGCCCATTCCTAAAGATAAGCTCAATGATGTGGCACAGTTGGCTATCGACCCCAAAGAGATTGATTTAAGAACGATTAGTTCTAATGTAATTCAGAGGAAATTAGTTACACTGACCAATAAAGGAAGGGAAGAATTAGTGATACGAAAGATTCAAGGCAACTGTGAGTGTCTTACCCTAGAGATTCCTAAAACTACCCTAAGACCAGGTGAGTCTATCGAACTTCAGATTACTTTTGATCCCAAAGGAAGAAAAGGGATTGATCAGCGAAATATTTATATTTTCAGTACTGACCCGCTTAACTCGGTTCAAATGCTGGTATTTAGGAGCAGAATAGAGTAAGATCATTTCTGTATATTTGAATTATTCGGATTTCTAACCTTTCCAAATGAAAAGATCCTTTTTGCTCTTTATCCTCTTAGCTATTTCTATTTTTTTTAGTGGATCTAAAGTTCTTGAAATAAACCCTTACCGAGTCTATCCATACCTACAAGTGTATGACCAAGGGAAGATTCAATTGACTTGGATTAGTAATACCTTGACAACAAGCGAGATTACGATTAAGAACCAGGAAGGACTAGTAATTTTTTCGAAAAATGTCACTGGAGAAACTTTACCTGAGGTTTATTATTCTGAAGCTGAAAAGAATCAAAACATATCAGGCTTGGAAAAGGGGAGTTGGCTTCAATCAGACCAAGCCTTCAAATACCAGATTCAAGTAGCCTTACCTCCTGGAATCACAGTTAGTTATCAAGTTTCATTGGGAGGTTTTTTTTATGAATCATCATTTAAAACCCCAAAGGATAAAAATGCTTGGGATAAAATCAGATTTGTCGCATTGGCAGATTCTGAAACAGAGCCCAGAGGTAGGGTGACTTACCGGGAATGGCTTCCTGGGCAACCTTTTATTCGACCATTTACTATTCCCCAGTTGTGGAAGGATAAGTTTGGTTTTACGTTGCTTCAAGGTTTTGAGATTCCCAATTATTTCCTTTCTGAGCAAAAAGGCTATGCTGAAAATCTGAAAATCATCAATTCAAGAGACATTGATTTTATGGTGATGCCGGGCGATCTGGTTCAGGGTGGAGGATACCAACCAGGATGGGACGAGTTTTTCAGACACAATGCGGGTGAGTTCGATCAGGGATTAAGTAAGTATCCTGTGGTTCCATCTTTTGGAAATTGGGAAAATTTCGGGGCCCTGAACGGTGGTTATGGGGATACACAGAGTGGAGAATTTGCACCTGTGGTAGCTAGGAGAAGGTATCAAGCCTATTTCAAAACTCCGATTTCTGATCCACTTCAAAAGCATGGTCAAAGTTATTATCGATCGGATTATGGACCGATAACTATCTTAACTGTGGATTCCAGTAATGGTACTCCCGACCAGCTGACAACCGATTTTGACGGAGTCACCAAGTTGAAAGGAAAAGAGTTTACTGTTCCAGGTACAGATACTCAAGAGAATTATACTGAAGCAAATTACAAGGCCCGAGGAGGAAATGACCTGAGTAGTTTTTCGCCTGGGTCTGCTCAATATGCTTGGCTTGAAGCTAATTTAAAAGATGCTAGTGAGTCAGGTCAACTAATTTTCGTCCAATATCATCACATTGCATTTAGCTCTGGAGAACATGGTGTTCCATTAAACCATGAATTGAGTGTGGGCCAAGTGGGAACTCCGATGCAGATCTTGAATCCACTTTTTGAACAATACGAAGTTATTGCAGTCTTATCTGGCCATGATGAGACCTTTGAAAGAAGTTTAGTAGATCAAGACAATGATGGTAAAGGAGTTCTCTACTACGATGTCGGTGTGGCTGGCGATGGTCTTAGATCAGTGAAGCATGATTGGCTAAATAATCCATTAAATACACTGGATTATAATCCCTATTCCAAATGGACCGCAGACCAAAATTCAGTAGAGCAATGGAATACTTCTGGTGCTCGTCCAGTTTTGACAGATGGAGGCAAGCATTATGGCCATTTGGAAGTTAATCTTGAAAAAATAATTGAAGGGGGAGAGACTTTTGCTAAAATCAAATTCAGCCCGATCTATGCATTTCCCGTGATGGATGAGAATTATAATCTAATCCGTGTGGAACGTCGCGTGTATGCAGATGAGCTTGAGTTGAAAGTTTTGCTAAAGGCCGAAGCCTATGCTCCGGTTTTTATAGATGAGGTAATAAAAAAACTTGATGAAGCAGGTAAAACAATTTTAGCTCCATCTGATTTTTTAAGCAATTTCTCCGAAGCTGAAGGCTTTACCTTTAACTATTCTAGAGCCTTAGAATTTACCTGTGTTGATCTTGGGATAAAAGAAATCCAGATCAATGCTAAAAGTCCAAGCGGAGAAACTTGGGTCAAAGTGGTCAAGGTGAAAGTGTTGGATGAGCTGAAACCAATCTTGGTTCCTCAAAACCAAGCTATTGTGGTAGATCGTTCGATAGGTGCTTTAGCGCTTAATTCGGAAACTCTCCTAAAGACTATTTCTGATAATTGTGGAATCAAGGAAATTGGCTTGAGCAAAAACTCGGTTACATGTGAGGATATTGGCAAAACTATCACCATTGAAATCACAGCTGTAGATTTTTCAGGAAATAGCTCAAAGACCACTGCTCAAGTAGCTGTGACAGGATCTAATTCCAGACCCGTAACTATTAGCGGAAACCTCCAGTTCTGCAAAGGATCAGCTACTGTTCTTACTTTAAATTCTATAGCTAATTTTGAGGTATTAAAATGGAGAAGAAATGGTGTAGTCCTAACTGGAAGTCTAAGCAAAACTTTGGAAGTAAAAGAGCCCGGTGCGTATGATGCACTGATTCGTTATGAAGGAGCTTGCTTAGAAGAAACTGTCAAAGTGGAAGTCAAAGCAAACGAGTTACCCTCTGGTGAAATTACCCAAGACGGTAAAATCTTGATTGCTCCCAATGCTGAAAGTTACCAATGGTATCGAAATGCAGAAAAAATCTTTGGTGCCATTAATAAAACCTATCAAGCCACACAAGCGGGAGAATATACAGTGGAAATCACTAATGCTGCTGGCTGTGCTGCTAAGTTGAATAGCGTGACTTTCACCGCCAACGACTTTGATCAGACTGTTTTTCCACCAATTAAGTCAAGTGTTATTCTCGAATTGAATCAAGAAGGAAATGCTACTTTAAAGGCAGAAAATCTATTTGAAACTTGGCCATTGGCTGATCCAAGTATTACTGTATCGATCAGTAAAATTGATTTTTCCTGTGAAAATGTTGGTGAAAATTTAGTCAAAATCACTTTGACTGATTCAAAAGGTCAGACCAGTGTTAAAGATGTTTTGGTGTTAGTGAAAGATAATTTGGCTCCAATTTTCAATTCAAAATCACTCGAGTTAGAGCTTGACCTAAGTAAAGGGAAACTTGAACTGAATCCAATAAACTTTTACACAGATTTAAAAGACAATTGCGGGATCAAGGAGATCAGTATTAATCGAACGTCTATTACCTGTGAGGATATTGGAAAAGTAATTCCAATTGAAATTAGAGCAGTCGACTTTGCAGGAAATGTAACTGAGAAGACAGCCCAACTTACTGTAAAAGCAAAAAATTCTGCACCAGTTACTATTACAGGCTCCGTTGAGTTTTGTGCAGGTTCAAAATCAGACTTGACAATTAATTCTACGGCCGCTTTTGAAGTGGTTCGATGGAGAAGAAATGGGGTTGAGGTAGTTGGTCAGAAAGGGAAAGTGCTGACTATCGAGGAGGGCGGAAACTATGATGCGGTTATACGCTATCAAGGAGCTTGCCTGGCTGAAACGGCTAAATATGAAGTCAAGGTAAATCCAATTCCAACAGGAGAAATCAAGCCAGATGGAAATAAATTGGTCGCTCCAGAAGGGAGTTTTACCTACCAATGGTATCGTAATGAAGTGCTAATCCCGGAGGCTACCCAAAGGGTGATCACGTTATTTGAAATGGGAAGCTACTCAGTAGAATTGACCAGCACTGCAGGCTGCAGAGCAAAACTTAAAGCTTTGGAGGTCACTATAGCTGGACTGATTAGACCAAATATGATCCTTTCTGAGGAATTAAAAATCTATCCCAATCCTGCAACGAATCGGATCCAATTGGAGCTTGAAACGGATCAGGCAATAGCTACGAAGTCAATCAAGATTTATAGTCTTGAAGGAAAAGAAGTGACTGGAGTCATCTCCATTCAAACTAATTCTGGAGCTTCCTATCAGTTGGATATTTCAGCAATAGCTGCCGGGACCTATTTAGTGATGTGGGAAGGAGAAGAGAATAAATTGTTTCTAGGGAAGTTCGTCAAGCGATAAATTAAATAATTAATCAAAAAAAAGCCTCAAGAAATTCAATTCTTGAGGCTTTATTGAACGTGATTAAAATCGGAATTTTATTTAAACGCTTGCAAACCAGTGATCTCTTGGCCTAAGATCAACAAATGAATATCATGCGTGCCTTCGTAAGTCAACACAGATTCCAAATTCATCATGTGACGCATTAGTGGATATTCTCCTGTGATTCCCATTCCACCGTGGATCTGTCTCGCTTCACGAGCGATGTTTATAGCCATCTCCACATTGTTTCGCTTTGCCATTGAAATATGAACCGTTCGGGCAGTTCCTTCATTCATCATTTTGCCTACTTTCCAGGCTAATAGTTGCGCTTTTGTAATTTCAGTAAGCATCTCTGCCAATTTCTTTTGGGTCAATTGGAATCCTCCAATTGGCTTTCCAAACTGAATTCGCTCCGCGGCATATTTACGAGCGGATTCGTAGCAATCCATCGCTGCTCCGATAGCTCCCCATGCGATTCCAAATCTTGCTGAATCCAAGCACATCATCGGTGCTCCAAGCCCAGACTTATTTGGAAGTAAATTTTCCTTTGGAACTTTCACATTATCAAAAACTAGCTCTCCAGTGCAAGAAGCTCTCAATGACCACTTTCCGTGTGTTTCAGGAGTAGAGAAACCTTCCATTCCCCGTTCCACGATTAGGCCATGGATTCTTCCCTCTTCATTCTTCGCCCAAACTACCGCTATATCAGCCTTAGGAGAGTTGGAAATCCACATTTTGGCACCGTTCAATAAGTAATGATCTCCCATATCCTTGAAGTTAGTCACCATGCCACTTGGGTTGGAACCATGATCTGGTTCTGTCAATCCAAAACATCCTAAAAACTCACCTGAAGCAAGTTTAGGTAAATATTTTATTCGTTGCTCCTCAGAGCCAAATTTATAAATCGGGTACATCACTAAAGAACCTTGCACAGAAGCTGTTGATCGCATCCCAGAGTCACCTCGCTCGATTTCCTGCATAATCAATCCATAGGCAATGTAATCTAATCCACCACCACCATATTCCACAGGGATCTGTGGACCAAATGCGCCTACATCTCCAAATTTCTTTACGATATCATATGGGAAATAAGCCTTTTGAGCCCAGTCCTCGATGTATGGAGAAATCTCTTTTTTTACAAAATCACGAATTGAACTCCGGATCAACTTATGCTCTTCGGTTAGCAAATCGTCCAAATCTAGAAAATCTACCCCTTCGAACGTGTCCTGCTTTTGAGATTTTTGGATTTTAGCAATAGCTTCCATGTTATTTTGTTTATTAGATTGAATCAATGACTTTTGTCTGAAAGAAAAGCCCATTTGACAACTCGAAGTAAATAGATCGAAGGCTAAAAAACTACCTTTTTTTATAAAAAAGCACCTATGAACGAGTCCCAGTTTGACCCAAAAATATTAGATAAAATTCACCAGCTTCAAGAGAAATTTAAAGCCTCCGGCCAAGATATGCTTTCCTACCTGGAAGGCTTGCTCTATGCAGATTACTTGACGTATTGGGAATATATCAATTTGGACGTGCTTTTGTCCTTGCAGCAGCCAAAAACAAGCTTCAAAGACGAGAAGATTTTTATCATATACCATCAGATTACGGAGCTTTATTTCAAATTGATTATTTCTGAAATGGAGCAAATCTCAGATAAGGATGTCATTACGGAAGCCTTTTTTATCGAGCGAATGGAGCGGATCATGATGTATTTCGATCATTTGATTAGCTCCTTTGCGATGATGTGGAAAGGTATGGAGCGAGAGCAATTCTTAAAATTCAGAATGTCATTGCTTCCATCCAGTGGTTTTCAAAGCGCTCAATATCGAGAAATCGAGCTGATGGCAGCGGATGCGTTCAACTTGGTTGCGATTCAATTCAGAGCCGAGCATGATTA
>Ga0136655_1001571_pt1 | contig 10186 bp, 12 predicted proteins | sample CPBDNA_2_FD_94863 | JGI IMG/M metagenome (GOLD analysis project Ga0136655, IMG submission 94863) | Freshwater to marine salinity gradient microbial communities from Chesapeake Bay, USA - CPBay_Spr_15_0.8_DNA (version 2) | ecosystem: Environmental > Aquatic > Marine > Coastal | place: USA...
AAACTATTTAAACAATATAATAAACAAAACTAATTTAAATAAAATAAAAAATTATTTAAGACTATTCAAAATACAAATAAGAGAAATACATTCACAACTAGGAGCAAAATAAGATAAAGGAAAAATAGCCCTATCATATTTTCTTTACAAATGTTTAGATGTATTTCTTAATTATCTATTTTTTATATAGGGACTTATTATTTTTTTGAATGATTACTGTTATTAATTAACCTATTAACATTTTTCTGTTCTATTATGAGACAATCACAGTTATATAAAATAATAGTGAGTTATAGGACTTTGATAAAAAATTATACAGTAAAGACTTAAGTAAAGAAGTAGAATTATCTAAAATTAAGCAATTGCTAAACTATAATATTATATTAGCTCTTAAAGATAAAGAATAAAATATCTTAATTAAAAATAAGTATAATTTTATTAATAAAGGGTATGTATCGTCTTGTTATAGTTTACAATGTGATTACCATACTTCGTATATTGGTTCAAATTCGTCTCTATTAAAAAATTAAATAATTTATATAATAAAAGCTAAATAGAAAGTTAAATTTGTATATTAAATATAAATTATGAGTTTTAAAACAAGCCCGGGAGCTCTTCACTTAATTAAAGAAAAACAATGGTCATATAAAAATATAATAAACCCTTATTATTATAATGGATTAAGTTTAAAAAATAAATATTTAAAAAATTTATTAATAAACTTATTTTCTATAATAGGTATTTATATATATAATTATTATTATTATTTTAAAAACTTTTCTATTTTTCTATTCATTCAAAATTTTAAGGTGAAAAAAAAAAAAGTTTCTAAAAAAAAAAGTTTTAAAAAATTTCGTATTAAAAATATTTTAAAAAATATTTGAAAAGTTTGTCAAAAAAGAAAAATTAAAAAAAGAAAAATTAAAAAGATTAAGTTAAAGCCTTTTAATTTTTTAAAATCTAAGTCTACAAAACTTAATTTAACTAATTTAGACTTTAAATTATTTAAATTAAAAAAGATTTTAGGTTTTTACTTTAAAGAAAATTTTTTTGTAAAATATTTAAACCCTAATTTAAGAAAGAGTTATTTTTTTTTAAATTTTAAGAAAAAGATAAATTATTTTTTTTTTAAAAAAAATAATTTAGGTAACTTATTTTATAATTATTTTTTAAGTTTATATTACAAAAAATCTTTTATTTTTACTAACGTTTTAAATGATTTTTTTTTAAAAACAAATAAAATCACATTTATTTTTAGTTCTTTAAGAAAATTAGTTTTAAATGATTATTTTGAAACTCTAAATATCAAAGGGCTAAAAATAAAAATATTAGGTAAAAAGTTTGGTAAAAAAAGAAAAAAATGTTTAATACTTAAAAAAGGATTAACTAAAGTTACTAGTTTTAATAGTAAAATTAGTTATAATTTAAAAACTACATATAATAAAGTAGGTTCTTTTGGTATACATTTTTATATCCACCATTAATTTATGTACAAAAATAATTCATATATATATTATAATTTCAGTAAACGTTTTTATATTTCAAAAAATATTTTTAATACTAATAGAAAAATTAGTAAGTTACAAAAAGTTAAACTTTTTAAAGAGTTTAAAATTTTTTCTAAAAAAAAACAATCTAAGTATTTGATTTTTTTCTTTTTTTCTTTTTTATTTAAAAATAAAAAAAAAGTTTACAATAATTTTTATTTAAAAAATATTTATAAAATTTTTAAAGAAACAAAACTATCCTTTATAAATAGTTTTTTAAATTTTACTTTACCTTTTATAACTTTAAAAAAAATTTCCACTTTTAAATTGTCTAATAAATTTTTATTGAATTTTAAAAATATAACTTATGATTTTAGAACTAATTATCTTTTTGGGTATAAATTAAATTTTTTAGCTCTATTTAATTATAAATTATATTTTATTTTCAATTCAAGTTTAAGGAATTTATTTTTTTTCAATCTATATCAATTAAATGTATAAAAATAGTCTTATTATAAAAAAATTAAATAAAAAATATATGATTAATTACGTAACTTATAAAAGTATTTTTTTAAAAAAAAAGTTTCTAAGTACTTTAATAATAAAAAATTTCAAACTTTAATTTTAGAATACAATACTTTATACTGAAAAAAAAAAAGATTTTATACAAAAAATACATATTTAAAAAAAAGAAAATATATTAAACATGAAACTAATATTAGTTTAGTTTTAAAACACATACATATTTTCAATTTATTGAAATCATTTATTCATTTTTATAATGCAAAACTTTAAAAAAAAGAAACCTTTTTCTAATTATAAACCACAAAAAAAATGGAAAACTCATAGGCATTGAAACAAATTTAGTAAACAAAAAACGGAAAAAAAATTCCGTTTTTTCTCTTCTAATTTTTTAAAACGTAAAGTTTATCTAAAATATTATATGTATTTTTATGCAAGATTAAAAAAAAATGCTTATATAAAAACTACGAAGTCATTGAAAAAACCTATAGTTATTAATTGAATAATTCCTTTTCTAAATATATTTGAAAGATACTTGTTTAATATAGTTTTTAAAATGAGATTAGTTAATCATACAAGTAAAGCAAAAACTATTATTAGAATGGGGTTAATTTACATAAACAATAAAAAAATAACAAATCTTTTTTATAAAGTAAAAAATTATGAAGTTATAAGAGCAAAAAAAATTAAACTGTTTAGGTTAAAACCTTGAAATTTTAAAAGATGATATTGTCCTTACAATATAGAAGTAAATTTAAATGCAAGAGCAGGTATAATTTTTAATGATATATCTATAAAAGATATTAACTATAAAAAAGTATTCAATTTTATTGATAATTGTTTTTGGGCAGTTTTTAGAAAATATAATTAAAAATGATTTTAAGTTATAATTATTTTTTTTTTTATATTTATGATGGTTTAAATATTTATTTATTATCTGAATTACAAAGTATTTGAATTATATTTTTAGGCTTTTATTTAGTTTTTTTAGGTTTATTTAGTATAATTTTTTTACAAAAAAGTCTTATAAATCTATTAATTTCAGTTGAATTAATAGTAATGGGGCAATTAATTTTACTTATCATATTTAGTGTAATAACTAATAATTTTATAAGTTATTTATATGCCTTTATCATTATAATATTAGCAGCTGTTGAAAGTGTTTTAGGTTTATCTTTAAGTATAGTTATTTTTAGAGTTAAAAACTATACTTTTATCAATAATTTGTCATTCCTTAAAGGATAAAATATTATGTTCTTAAATTTAATTAAAGTTTATAAATACTGAATATTATATTTATATATTCTCATTCTAGATAAGATTTTATCTAAAAAAAAAATAAAAATTATTTTAAATAATAATTTTTTAGAAGTAAAAATTATTTACTATAACCTTTTTAATATTTTGACTATTTTAAAATATCATTCTTTAACTAAATTTAATACTCTTTTAGATATTGTAGTATATAATTTATTTTCTAAAAAATATCAATTTATAATTACCTACTTATTAAAAAGTATGCGTTTTAATTCTAGAGTAAATATAACTACCTTCTTAAAAGATACTACTTTACCCGCATCTATAACTTTAATTTACCCAAATGCAGAATGGTTAGAAAGAGAAGTATGAGATTTTTTTGGTATTAATTTTTTAAATAATTTAGATTTACGACGATTATTAAATGATTATGGTTTTAAAGGACACCCTTTATTAAAAAATTTCCCTTTAGTAGGTTATTTAGAAATAATTTATAGTGAAAAATATTATATGTTAACTTATAATAAAGTTGAATTAACACAAGAGTATAAAAATTTTGTGTCTAATAATTCTTGGTAATATCTAAAAAACTTATGCAAAATAATTTAAAATATTATAATAGTAAACTAGTATATAAAAATAATAAAATTATTAATTTTTACTCTATATATAAATTCACTTCTTGTACTCTATGAAATGATGCAAATGATTGAGTTTATATTAATTTATTTAGAAAATTAAGATTAAAAAATAATACTATTAAAATATTTAGGCGAAAATACGACCTTTAATAATTTAATAATTTTTATAAAAATAATAAGGCCGTTATAGCTTCAATGGTAAAGCATATAATTGTGGCTTATAGTATAAGGGTTCGAATCCCTTTAATGGCCCTTTTTTAATTTAAACCACATGAAAAAAAAAAGAGTGATAAAAGATATTTATTACAGAAAAATATTTAGTGTATTTGAGTTTAGTAAAGTTTATTATTCTATATATAGTTATAATAAAGTTAACTTTAAATGAAAAACTTGGGTAAAAAAATATAACCTTAACCAAGTTTATAGTTCTAAAATAAAGAATTTATGTTCTTTAACAGGTAGAGGTAAAAGTATTTTAAGAATATTTAAATTATCTCGCTTACAAGTAAAAAAACAAGCCTTAAATAAAGATTTAGTAGGTGTAATAAAATCTAGTTGATAATAATATTAAATGTTGTATAGTACTAATATAATAATTTTCTTATCTAAATTAAGCCAAAATTTAAGCACTCAAAAAGTTGAGTTTAAAGAAAAAAAAAATAAAAAGTTGTTATCTTTATTAAAAGTTTTATATATTAATAAAACTATTAAACATTATAATATTAATAATTATAATAATATGAAAATAGTTTTATTTTACTTTAATAATAAATCAACTTTAAAATCTTTATATATATTTTCAAAAGACAGTTTTAAACGTCATATTAATTTTAATAAAATAGCATCTTTATTTTGGAAGTTTAGTAATTTTATTTTTTACTTATCTACTTCACATGGATTATTAACTAATAAAGATATTTTAAAAAAGAAGATAGGTGGTTTAATTGTAGCTAGATGCTTATAAAAAAATATTTTTGTAACCATTTTTTTTTTTTCTTAGAGAAAAATAATAATAATAATATTATAGGATCTTTTACTATTAATAATAAAAGTATATATTTTGACAAATCAAAATTTTATATGCATAAACTAATACTAAAATCTTTCTTTACTTTTTTTTTTAGTAAAAGTAATAAAATTTTATTTTTAACAGAAAAAATAGATTATAATTCTTTTCTTCAAGAAAAGATACCTTTATTTAATCAGCATTTTATCGTAGGTAATTCCTTAATGGCTATTATTTTAAATTTTAATAACTTAAAGTGGTCTATTAAAAATCAAAAAAATATATTTAAACTTCCTTCTACAATTTTATGCTTTAAAACAAAATCAAATTTTAAAAGTTTGAAGAAAAATTTTTTAGTTTTCAATTTAAAGTTTAATAAAAATATTAAAGAAGTATTTTTAATAGGTAATGATTATTTACATGGACATATTATTTTTTATGTACATTTTTTAAAAAGTATTTTTCTAAATATATTAAAAACTTATTAACTTAATAATAATGAAATTATTTTTAAAAACTCGAAAATTTAAATTAAAAAAAGAAATTAAAAATTTTAATAAACTATTATATCAGAAGTCTAGTTTACTTACTATACAAGCTACTAACTCTGGTTTACTTAATAAAAAATTAATAGAAACTATAAGAATAGCTATATCTAAAAAAATAAAAAAAAAACAAAATAATATTCATTCACTTTTAAAACCTTATCATCCTTTAACTAAAAAATCTTCTGAAAGTCGTATGGGTAAAGGAAAAGGAAAAGTTTATGATCATATAGCTATAATAAAACCTGGCCAAGTTTTATTTAAAATAAAAGGTGTTCAGATTGATGATAAAAAATTAATTATTTTAAGAAAAACTAAAGATAAGTTTCCTTTTAGAGTAAACTTTTTATAATTTATATATAATATAAATGACTCTTAAATTAAAAAATATAGATAACTATGAAATAAATTTTGGACCTCAACACCCATCAGCACATGGTGTTTTACGTTTAATTCTAGAATTAAACGGTGAAGTTGTGGTAAGAAGTGAACCTCAAATTGGTCTTTTACATAGAGGAACAGAAAAATTAATGGAGTATAAAAATTTTATACAAAATATTCCTTACTTAGATAGATTAGATTACGTTTCTATGTTAGCTCAAGAGCATACTTATTCTTTACTTTTAGAAAAAATATTTAATGTTAATATACCTATTCGAGCTAAATATATACGAGTTATTTATTTAGAAATAACTCGTATATTAAATCATTTAATGAGTCTTAATACACATGCTTTAGATGTAGGTGCATTAACACCTTTTTTATGATCTTTTGAAGAACGTGAAAAACTTATGGAATTTTATGAAAGGGTTTCTGGGGCTAGAATGCATGCTAATTATTTTAGACCAGGCGGTGTTTATATGGATTTACCTCAAAATTTATTACGAGATATTTATGTATTTATTTCAAAATTTAAGTCACGTATTGATGAGTTAGAAGAACTTTTAACTTCAAATAGAATATGAAAACAAAGGTTAATAAACATAGGTGTTATAACAGAAGCGCAAGCTAATCTATGAGGATTTAGTGGTGTTATGTTACGTTCTACAGGTGTATTATGAGATTTACGTAAAACTATGCCTTATGAAATATATGACAATATAAACTTTCAAGTACCTTTAGGCACTAAAGGAGATTGTTATGATAGGTTTTTAATACGAATTTTCGAAATGAGACAATCTTTATTTATTATTGAATATTGCTTAAATAATATACCTGAAGGTAATATAAATACTTATGATAAAAAATTAGTATCTTTTAAAAAAGATATTAAATTTAATATGGATAGCTTAATACATCATTTTAAATTGTATACCTCAGGTTTTGGTAATGTACAAAAAGGACTTTTTTATACTTCTACAGAAGCTCCTAAAGGAGAATTTGGTATTACTTTAGTAAACAATTTAAATAATAATAAGCCTTATAGATGCAAATTAAAAACTCCTGGATATTTCCATTTACAGGGGACTAACTTAATGTCCTACAATCATTTTTTAGCTGATGTAGTTACTATAATAGGAACCCAAGATATAGTTTTTGGTGAAGTAGATAGGTAAATATGTATTTTAAATTTATAATAAATAATATATCATTATTTTTCTATTCTTATACCAAGGGTATAGGGTCGAGATATACTTTGAATGACTTTTCACGAGGTCTTGTTTATAGTTTATATAATATAGGATCCTTGTTTGGGTCTATGTTAAAAGCAATAAATTCACTTTCAGTAAAACTTTTTTTTTCTAAAAAAAAGTACTTAAAATTTAAAAAAGAAAGTTATATTATAAGTTCTCTATATTTGCATGCATTTATTTTTTTTTGTTTTTTAAATAATTACTTTTTTTCAATAGATTTTAATTATAGTATAACATCAAAAAAATATATACTTTTTAGTTATGAATGAATTCCATATAAAAATTTAGCTTTTACATTAGGGTTTAATAGTTTATCTTTTATATTAATATTACTAACTTTATTTATAATACCTTTTACGTTATTAACATTAAGTGATTTAACTTTACCTGCAAAATATATAAGTATTTATATAATTAATATTTTATTAATAGAACTTTTTGTTATATTAGCTTTTTTAAGTTTAGACCTTTTTATTTTTTTTATTTTTTTTGAAGCTGTTTTAATACCTATGTTTTTAATAATAGGTATTTTTGGTTCTAGAAATAGACGTAAAAAAGCTTCTTTCTATTTTTATCTTTATACCTTATTTGGTTCTATTTTTTTTTTATTGTCTATAGTATTATTACATATAGAATTTTCTACTACAAATTTAATTTATATAGAAGATATTTTGTTTCTTACCAATTATAGTAGACTAAACTTAATTAAAGAACTTTTTATATGGTTAGGATTCTTTTTAGCTTTTTCTTCAAAAATACCTATGATACCCCTACATATTTGGTTACCAGAAGCACACGTAGAAGCACCTACAGCAGGTTCTATAATTTTAGCTAGTTTATTACTAAAATTAGGTGGTTACGGGTTAATTAGGTTTAATTTAACTTTATTCCCTTCAGCTACAATTTATTTTTTACCTTTAGTTTATATTTTAAGTATTGCTAGTATTATTTACGCTTCTTTATCTGCTCTCCGACAAATTGATCTTAAAAAGATTATAGCCTACTCATCTATTGCACATATGAATGTAATTGTATTAGGCATATTTAGTTTAAATATTGACTCTTTAATAGGTGCTATTTATTTAATGGTTGGTCATGGGTTTGTATCTAGTGCTTTATTTTTTTTAGTGGGTATACTATATAGAAGATTTAATTCTAGATTGATATATAATTATGGTGGTTTAGTTAATTTCATGCCTTTATACGTACTTTTTTTTTTTCTTTTTACACTATGTAATACAGGTGTTCCAGGAACTTTTAATTTTATAGGAGAATTTTTAATTCTAATGGGTTTAATGCAAGAAGATTTTATTACAACTTTATTAGCAGGTAGCAGTATATTTTTAGGTGCAGCCTATAGTTTTTGGATGTTTAATAGAGTATCTTTTGGGACACCTAAAGGTTTATTATATAATATAAATATAAACTTCTATTATAAAAACAAAAGTAGTTTTTTACTTAAAAAAGTAGTAAATACTTCTTATTATACAGACTTAACTAAAAGAGAATTTTTAATTCTATTTATATTTTTTTTACCTTCATTATTCTTTGGTGTATTTGCATTTCATAAGCTATTAGTTTGTAAAATATTCTTAGAGTATATTACAGTATTATTACCTTATAAAATATTTATTTAGAAATATTTTTATAAAACCCCCATAGCTTAATGGTTAAAGCATTGGATTGAAAATCCAAAAAAGATAGTTCAATTCTATCTGGGGGTATTTTTTAACTCAGGCCTATAGCTTAATGGTTAAAGCTTGCGCTTGATAAGCGCAAAATAGTAGTTCAATTCTACTTAGGCCTATTAAAAATATAAATTTAACTCTTAATCTTATTTAAACTAGCTTTTAAAGGTAAAAAAAGTATAGGGGCATATATATGTAGAAAACTACATAAATATGTTTATTTATTAAACTTAACACTTTTCGTCTAATAGGTTAGGACGTTGCTCTTTCACAGCAGTAATATGGGTTCAAACCCCATAAAGTGTAGTTAATGTTCGTAAAGCAAAGTAATATACAGTTTTTACGTATAAAGAGAGTGGGATTTGAACCCACGGTGTTTATATAAACACGCCTGTTTTCAAAACAGGTACCTTAAACCACTCAGCCACCTCTTTTAAAGTATATTTTAATACAAGGTGGATGGGATTTGAACCCATAGCATAGGTTTTGGAAACCTATATTTTACCATTAAACTACTACCTTTTAGTTAATAAGAAGAGTTCACGGACGGATTTGAACCCTCAACCTTTTAGTTAACAGCTAAATGCTTTACCTTTAAGCTACGCGAACATATAATTATGTGGCCGTATTGGGGTTTGAACCCAAGACCCTCCGTTTAAAAGACGGACGCTCTAACCAACTGAGCTATACGGCCTATAAAAATTATAGCAGGGGCAGGATTTGAACCTACGTCTTTAGGTCATGAGCCTAATGTCCTAACCAGGCTAGACTACCCTACTTATATATATATATATTTGGGTCTAGCAGGAATCGAACCTACAACTGACCATTATGAGCGGTTAATTTTACCATTAAACTATAGACCCTATTATAATAAAATACGCACTATCGGACTCGAACCAATACTCTTATTAAAGACATAGATTTTAAGTCTATCGCGTCTACCAATTTCGCCAAGTGCGCTTACACAATAATATCTCAGGAGGGATTTGAACCCTCACCCTTTTACAGACTACAACCTAAACGTAGCGCGTCTACCAATTTCGCCACTGAGATTACTTATTTTTAATATACCCCTTTACTTAAAATAATAATAAAACAATAAAAGTTATAGCTTTATAGTATCAATAAAAAAATTAATGGAAAGATTTAAATGCTTTTATAACATTACCTTTCTTAAATTTTATAAAAGTAACTTGAAGACAAGTTATTAAAAAAACGAGTAGAAAATTTTTACTTTTAATTTTATTGTTGTTAAAAAAATTAAGTATAAGATAAAAAAAAACTATAAAAAAAAAAAAAAAAAAATTAAATATAAAAAAAAAATTTATTTTTAAAAAAAAATTTATTTAAAAAATTTTAAAAAATTAATTTTTTTTTTATTAATTTAAAAATTTTAAATATTT
>Ga0136655_1001580_pt1 | contig 10148 bp, 9 predicted proteins | sample CPBDNA_2_FD_94863 | JGI IMG/M metagenome (GOLD analysis project Ga0136655, IMG submission 94863) | Freshwater to marine salinity gradient microbial communities from Chesapeake Bay, USA - CPBay_Spr_15_0.8_DNA (version 2) | ecosystem: Environmental > Aquatic > Marine > Coastal | place: USA...
CATCGTTCTCTTATCCTGCGGAGAAAAAGGCGATGCAGAAAAAGCTGAATCCGAAAATATCCTAGAGAATTTGACTTACTCGGTAGATACCGTGGTGGTGGATTCTGGCGATGAGCTGCTCGTTCTTGGATCGAATTACCTAGGATATTGGAGCCTTTCCTCAGACTTGAGTAAGATGTATCTATTTACCGAAAAGGGGAATTCACTTCATGAAATTGATCTGGACCATCTAAAAGTAATAGGTCGATATCCATTTGAGGTAGAAGGTCCAGATGGTACAGGAACTAGAGTAATGGGAATTCATGAACTGAACAATCACCAATTCGTTTTTTCCACCTACAATGGTACTTACATTTTTGATAAGTCAGGCAAGAAAAATATAGATTATCGGCTTAAGTCTTCTGGGGTTGAAGGCATTGACTTGGATGATGATTACACACTTAATCACCAAGCCAAGATTTATGGAAAGGGAGAAAACCTCTATGTCATCCGCGAAACACCCTTAGAATCACAACTTTTATCGGTTGACTTGAAAGAAATGAAAGCCGATACTTTCTCTATAGCTAAGTTGAGTAAAACTAGGGAGTTTTCCACGATGCTACTACTACCTGGCAACATGCATTTTTATAGCCAATCCATTAAAATCCAATATCTCCGAGATCAGGTTTTGGTATTCAGTCCTGTCACCAATACGATTTATTTATTTGATCCAAGAAAAAGGCAAATCATGGAAAAAAGCTTTGTACATCGACTGGTCCCGTTAGAAAAAAAATGGGAGGACCATCCAAACGAAGCAAATTCCCTTGAGGAATTTAATGCTATTATGACTGCTGTTGAGGTACAGATAGACTATGGAAGGTTTTATTGGGATGATACCCGAGAACTATATTTCCGTCTCAGTCAAAAAGGGAAAGGAATAGCTAGCCCTGAACAAAGGAGGAATTATGAGACATTTATTCACGCTTACAATGAGAATTGGGAATTGGTCGGTGAATCAAAACTGGAAAACTTAGAGGAAAGAATATATGACTATTTCTTAAAAAACGGTAAGCTCTTTTCCTATGTCAATGTCGAAGACGAATTGGGCTTTGCAGTATTCACTTTTGATTTTTAAACAGTCATGAAAAAACTGCTCTATTTTACCGTTTTAGCAGGATTTTTCGCTTGTAGCGAAAAGGATGCTACCTCAGATTCCATCATTAGTATAGATTTTAGCTATAGCCTCGACACCGTGATGGTAGATGCTGGGGAAGACTTTATCCACCTTAATTGGGGCTTGACCAGTTCGGATCTCTCTACTGACGAAAAGTATTTCTATAATTTCAAAACGGGAGCGGAGAAGCTAGGACTAGAAGTCATCGATCTGGAAAACCTCAGCCTCGAACGGGTCATTCCCATCAGCTTAGACGGTCCGAATGCGATCAGGTCTCCATATATCACCAAGGTGTATTCGCTTCCCGATGATACGTACTATCTCTCGGACAATTATGCAGTATATCATTTTGATCAAAAGGGGAATAAACTCTCAACTTTGACTTATGCCAAGCAAGAATTTGAAGGGGAAAAACTTCCTGATGATAAACGGATTTGGCTGGATGAGAACTTATCCCCAGATGGGGAAACATTAGTGGCGCTTTTTGGAGGTCAAAAAATGGATGAGCCTTCGGAGGGGTTTGCCATTTTTGATTTGGAGAATAAACGAGTTAGCTACAAGGCAACGGAGCTAGTTAAAGAGCGATCCAACTATCAAACCACATTGTACTATGAAGGCGTTCAGCCCATGGGTGCTTCCGGTGCAGCAAGTCACCTAGCGCTGCAAGGAGATACGCTAATTTACTCCATTTCTGCACACAACAGACTTCACTTTTATAATCTCAAAACAGATTCTATTAGCTCAAAATCCTTTACGAGCAAGTACACGAGTGCGGTGGCAAAATCAAATTACCCCAGCCGGACGGATTCTGAGAAGGAGTTTCAAGAAATCACCAAAGAAAAAAGCAAAGAAGTCAACTATGGCCGGCTCTTCTTTGATGATCAAAATGACATCTATTGGCGATTTGCCAAGGAAATGGATCGTATGAAAGGAGATACGATCCTTTTCAAAACTGTTCTGACAGCCTTTGACACTGACTTCAATCAGCTTCATGAGGAATTACTACCTTCTGATTTTATCCTTCCTTATAAATATTTTGCTCGAAAAGGGATGATTTATCTATACCTGAATATCGAGGATGAGCTCGCCTTGGTGCGAATTAAACCAACAATTTCTTATGAATAGGCTCAACTATTTGTTGTTGGTATTTGCGCTAGTCAGCTGCTCTACGGGTAGCGATTCAAAAAAAGAAAGGGAAGAGAACATTAATTTTTCCTATACCCTAGATACGGTCTGGGTCGATGCTGGGGAAGAATTTATCTACCTAAATTGGAGTTTGATCAGTTCTGGGCTTTCTCAGGGTGGTAGACTCCTCTACAACTTCGACCAAGCCAAAACGGCTATTCAGTTTATAGATTTAGAAAATCTGGTATTGGAAAAAACGCTGCCTCTGGAGGTAGAAGGACCAAATGGAATCGGCGCAAGATTGATGTACGGCATCTATGCAGCTAACGAGGGAAATATAGTGCTATCGGATAATTACTACGTATCTGTGGTGGATGAAGAAGGTAACAAGTCTTTTGGATTCCGCTTTAACAATTATGATTATGATGGCGAAAAGTTTCCGAATGGAATGAACATCACATGGGGTGAAGCAGTAGCTAAGGATGGTAAAACAATATTCTGGCTATATGGAAGTGAAAAAATGGATCGATCACCTTCCGGAGTTGCTATTTTCAATCTCGAGACCAAAACGGTTCGCATCAAGCCCATCGAAATTTTCCAAGAATTAGATCCCTATCGTGTCTATTTTTCTATCAATGGTCAACCATCTGGAATTGGCTATGCGGACATCCACTTGCAGGTCAAAAATGATTCCTTACTCTTTTCAAATTCGGTAACTAACAAGGTCTATTTTTATCACCTTTCCACTGACTCTATCACTACAAAAACCTATGAGAGTAAATTCACCGCTCAAGTGGCTGCCGGTAACTACCCTGATCGGACAGATTCAGAACAAGAATATGTGGATGTCATAAAAGCGATGGAAAAAGAAGTCAACTATGGCCGGCTCTTCTTTGATGATCAAAATGACATCTATTGGCGATTTGCTAAGGAAATGGATCGTATGAAAGGGGATACGATCCTTTTCAAAACTGTTCTGACAGCCTTTGACACTGACTTCAATCAGCTTCATGAGGAATTGCTACCTTCTGATTTTACACTCCCATCCAAGTATTTTGCTCGAAAAGGGATGATTTATCTATACCTGAATATCGAGGATGAGCTCGCCTTTGTGAGAATTAAACCTACGATTTCTTATGAATAGACTTCTCTTATTGATCGTAATAGTTCTGTTTTCCAGTTGCTCCAAGTCAACGGAGGAAAATAAAACAACCGGAAACCTGATTCTCACTTATGAGATCGATACTGTTATTATCGATTCGGGAGATGATTTTCTTTTTCTAAAGTATGACGCATTGACTACAGGGGCTTCACATGATAAAAAGCTCTTCTACAATGTCGACGAATTAGGCTCTCAATTGGAAATCATCGATTTGGATAGCCTCATTTTAAAAGAAAAAATACCACTAGATAGAGATGGCCCAAATAGTATAGGCCCCGAACATGTATCCGGCTTTCAAGCTTTGGATAATGGAAATCTATGCTTTTATAACATCCGACAAATCACAGTCCTTTCTACCGATTTTCAAAAAGTTTCCAAACTACACCTTTATCCTGAAGCATTCGAAGGTGATACCCTTCCTGAAAAAGCGCAATTTGCTCCATTCATTGACAAGTTAAAAAGTGATGGTTCACTATATGCAGGGTTATATATCATGTTTTTTGAGAATGAAATATTAGGCATAGTCTTAATCGATGTAAAGTCAGGACTACTCAAACTTATTCCTACAGATAAGTTAGACTTTTTAAAAGATCTAGTATACATCACAAAAGAAGGTAACGCCACAATCGGTCATGGAGAGTCCAAATACGTAGACTTTTTTAATAACAACCTCATTATCAATACTTCGGCTAAAAATGAGGTGTTGATCTATGATATTTATGAGGACAGCATTATCACCAAGTCTTACAATAGCAACTTCACATCTGACTTCAAAAAAGGAAGCTACATGTCGGAAAAAAATTCGGACCTGTCTTTAAAATTAAAAGATCTCGAGGTCTATTTTGGTTCGCTCGTTTTTGATGAATTGAATGGAGTTTTTTGGCGATACAGTCGAGAATCAAAATCAAAAAATCCGGAAAAACCCACTTTTGAATACGTGGTTACTGTTTTTGATAAGGACCTTAACCAACTCCATGAGGAAAAACTAAATGTAGACTGGTCTCATATACCTTCTATTAAGTTTGTCAAAGATGGGATGCTCTATACCTACATAAACCTTGACGATGAAATGGCCTTTGTAAGGTTGAAACCCAAACTATCAAAAAAATAATTTCAACCTGATTTTTTTAAATTTATTAGAAACCAAAAATGAGAAATATTATTATCTGCCTAATTCCACTTTTTATAGCCTTTGCATGTAGCCCAAAAAAGGAAAGGATTCTAGAGACGTCTTCTCTTACTATTAAAATTGATACCCTTCGGATCGATTCTCGCGACCATCTATTTTACTTAGCGCATGGGATTCCGGCTGCAAAACTATCTCCAGATGAAAAATACCTATACTTCTATGATGGATATATGCATAGTATTGATCAGGTGGATTTGCAGGAAAAAAAATATGTCTCCACTATTAAATTAGAATCTGATGGCCCAAAAGGAGTTCTTACGAGGCAACAGATGGATTATATTCCCAAAGAAAATGGGAATCTCTTCTTTTACACTCAGCGAAATTTTATAGAATTAGACCCCAAAGGCAATCTGGTGTATGAATCCTCCTCCCTCCAAAGCCTGGTTGATATCCCATCCGAAAAGAGGTTTTATGAATGGGCCAAAATCTCCCCAAATCTTACCTATCTCTTTGGGCTGACTTCAACTTTTAAACAGGAGAATATGCTGGCTTGGGTGAGCTTAGAAGATTCTATTTATTCAGAAGTCACGCTGGATAGTATGAGCTACAGAGACAAATTGAAAGTTACATTAGGCAAAAATGCTACGATGTCAAGTGTCATTTCCGCTGCTTACCTAGACCATAAAATCACTGTTTATCATGCCGACGGAATAGACTTGTACACAATAGATCCGCTCACGAAAGAACAGAAATTTCACGATAATTTCCCAAAACTAACTGATCGAAGAAAGCCAGGAAATTTCCCGAAAACCGGGGAGTTTATGGAAGTTCAATCTTTAATAAATCTAGAAATAAATTACAGAGACTTGGTTTTTGATGATTTAAATAAAAGGTATTACAGACTGGCAAGTAAGCGTGATGAGAATCAACCCGATAAAACTCCTCCAAAATATAAGTACCTCTTTATTTTCGATGAATCACTCCGCCTAATTCATGAAGAGGATATTTCCAAAATGGATTTTCAATATTCTACCTATTTTGTGCGAGAGGGGAAGCTCTATTTTTATCAGAATCGAAACGATGAAATGGAATTTCTGATTTTTGATTTGATATTGGATTGAGGAATTTCAGCTTTCTCACTTAAGCTTTCAGATTTTTTAATGGAGACCGAAATACTTTTATATAAGACCTTCGAGGTTAAAGAGAAACCTCAAAGGACTAGCGAATTTTCAGATTTCTCTCGTTTGCTTTAAGACTTCCTATCCCAGTGTAGGCAAGCTCAACTTATACTTCATCGATATCAGACGAATGCTGATCACAAGAGACATGGAAATCAACATATTGTAATCCCGGGGCACTTGATAATAATTCAACACCAGATAAAGAATCGCTCCGGCCAAGCAAGCTGAGGCATAGACTTCTTTTCGGAAAAGGATAGGGATTTCATTGGTCAAGGTATCCCGAATCACTCCGCCCATCACGGCCGAAAACATCCCCATAATCGCTGCAATCTCAGGTCGCACGCCTAGACTCAGCGCCTTCTCCACACCCAAGACGGTAAAAAACCCTATCCCAAGGGTGTCAAATAAAAAGAAGGTTTTACGCAGACGACTTAAAAAACTTGGGAATATAAAGGCAGCCAAAATCCCTAAAAGGATAGCGTACAAAAACCAAATGTCTCCAATCCAGACCATTGGATAGCTGTCCAGCAAAATATCGCGGAGAGTTCCTCCACCAATCGCCGTGATAAAGCCCGTAAATCCAGCCCCAAACAAATCATGCTCCCGCTCCCGAATTGCCAAAGCGCCAGAGATCGCAAAGACGAATGTTCCGGTCAATTCAAGTGCGTATTGTAACTCCATAGCGCAAAATTAGGGATATTATTCAAGGTTTTGGATCAGTATTCCATTACCTCAGTAAAGGCAAAATCTTTCGCCCCTAAACGCAGCGGAAAGAATTATAATCCAAATAAATAATCTCCGTGCAACCTCCGTGCCTCTGTGTTTAAAAGCTTGCCCTCAAGCCGTTTTGACTTCACGCTAACCCCTAATTGACGCCAGCTCGGCCAAAACCTAAATAGGGCGTTATTCTATTCTTTACTTCAAAGAGGTCGCACTTCTGGGGCTTTTCTCTTGGCTCCCTTTGCCTCTCCTTGGTGACCTTTACGGTGAAAATTATTGCTCCACTCCAGACTTGGACTTTATTTTTTCCAATACAAAAACCCCCATTTCGCGTTGCCCCAAAACCAAAACCGTCTTGGGTGCTTCCAAAAATTGAAATCCCAGTTCCAGAATTTTATCCAAGTGATTTTGCTGCAAAACAAACCGCTCCGAGCCATCCGGCAACAGATATCTGCCCTCACCCAGTTCAGAACTCTGCCCCAAAATCCAACCAAAATCGGTACACATCCGAAACCAAAGAATTCCCCCTGGTTTTAAGACCCGACTGAGCTCCTGCATCATTTCCCAAAAATGAGCTTCCCCTTTTGCAAAATGCAAAACCGCCGAACAAATCACCGCCTCAAAGGCGCCGGTATGAAATGGAATTTCCTCAAGTTGACCGACTTGAAACCGATGGGCATCATAGTTAGGCTGTACACTTTTTGCAACAAATCTTAGGTACTGGATCGCCAATTCCTCTTGATCGATTCCAAAAATCTGAAAGCCTGAATTTAGAAAGTAAACTGCATTTCTACCTTCCCCACAGCCTGCATCTAGGATTTTCATTCCTGTAGAAAAGCGATTTTTCAGAATCTGATCCAGCAGGTAGATATCAATATTTCCGAGCAGCCGGTTCAGTTCACTGGGCTGCATCTTCGAGTCTATTTAGTGCATTAGTCATCTTGATTCGACCAATTTCTACGAGCTCGGCCGCTCGATAAAACTCCATGGTACTCGCCTGCTTTTTGCTGATTTCGATCAGAATATCTGCAGGATGCTTTTCCAAGGTCAAATATGACACCCGATCATGGAGCAATTCCATGGAACGGTTGAGGAGGTCGAGCGAACCCAAGCTTTTATTTTTGGGAGATTTATCTTCAGTGTCGAAGTAGCCAGTCATTTTTTTCTGATACTCCTTCATCCAACTTGGCATTTTCATCAGGCTTTTCCCATCCTGATCTTTTTTAGGGGGATTCAGATAGCTTCCGCCGAGTGCATTGAGATTAACCGCGATCACCAGATTTTCTTTGGAGCTTTTAAGAAGATCCATAGGCAATGGATTAAGCACGCCTCCATCGATGTATTCTATCGAGTCTATGACCGCTGGCTGTACCAAAGTAGGAATGCTGGAGGAAGCGCGAAGGGCTGCAAACAAGCTCCCCGATTCGAAAACTCGTTCTGTTCCTTCTAGGTAATCCACCGCATTGCAGTAAAATGGAAAATCCAACTCCTCGATCAGGCATTCACCAACGATCTTTTTTAATTCTAAAAAAACCTTGTCTCCCTTAATAAATCCTCGGCTGGAAAAAGAAAAATCCATTAAGCCAAATACATCCACGCGACCCAGATTACAAATCCAGTCCTTGAATATGGGCAAATTCCCCTTGGCATAGACACCCCCAACAAGTGCCCCAACCGAGCTTCCCGCAATTTCCTCGATGCGGTATCCTCGTTCCACAAGAACTTCAATCACACCGATATGCGCCATTCCTCTGGCGCCACCACTCCCTAATACCAGTGAAACAGACTTATTTGAATTCATTTTATGATCTTTTTAATCCTAAATTTGATCGGATAAAAATCCCCACTAATTTAGCAATATGAGCGAATTTAAACCTTTTCACCTAGCTTTCCCTATTCGGGACATTGACGAGACACGAGCTTTCTACGGAGATCTGTTAGGTTGCGACATCGGCCGAAGCACCGATAAATGGATCGATTTCAACTTCTTTGGCCATCAACTATCTGCACACATCAAGCCAGAGGAATTGGCTTTGGCAAAGACCAATGCGGTAGACGGTAAGAATGTGCCCGTTCGTCACTTTGGTGCGATTCTACCTTGGGAGGAATGGCACAACTTGGCAGATAAGCTAAAAGCACATGGGATCGAATTTGTGATCGAACCTTATATTCGATTCAAGGGCGAGGTGGGAGAGCAGGCCACTATGTTTTTCCTAGACCCTTGCGGCAATGCACTCGAATTCAAATCATTCCAAGATCCTTCACAGATCTTCGCCAAGTAAATCCACGCCCCTTGAACATCTTCAATCTGGAGCAAAAAATCGATCGAATTATTCTCCATCAAGGAAAGCGTTACCGCTACTTCAGCGGAACTTCTTACTTGGGAATGGGGATGGTTCCGGAATTTCAGGAAAAGGTAGTCGAGGGCCTCAGACGCTATGGCTTGAACCACGGGCAAAGTCGCGGGAATAACGTGCGATTGGCAGTGTATGATCAGTTTGAGGCTTTTTTTGCAAATTCCGCCCAATCAGAAGCAGCCTTGGTCATGAGTTCCGGCTATTTGGCAGGTACCGCGGCGTTGCGACATTTACAATCAGATGCTTCCGACACTTGGATTGCTCCAGATACCCATCCTGCCATCCTGCCAAACGAATTAGCCCCCGATCCGAGGCAAAGTTTTGAAGATTGGAAGGCAATATGCCTAGCGAAAAGTGATCAGCTTTCCCCTCAAAAAATCCTAATTCTGGGAAATGCAGTAGATCCACTTTCTAGCCAAATTCACGACTATTCTTGGTTACATGAAATAGGAACCAAGCATGAGCTCAGCCTATTGATCGATGATAGCCATGCCTTTGGGGTGATTGGTAATGGACTATTTGGAACCTATGCCAACCTAAAAAAGCTTCCAGCAAAAGTGATCGTGTCAGGTTCCATTGGAAAAGGATTAGGCCTTCCGGCTGGGATTATTCTCTGTGAAAACTCAATCAAAGTCCAAATCTTACAGCTACCGATTTATGGCGGGGCTTCTCCTTGTCCTCCAGGATATTTGCAGGCTTTCTTGGAGAGTCAGGAGATTTACTTAGCTCAGAAAGAAATGTTATCCACAAACTGCATAAGATTTAACCAGCTGATATCTGATCTTAATGGGGTTTCAGGAAATGCAGACTTTCCAGTGTTCAACTATACAGCAAACTCTTGGGTAGAAAAACTGGAGCAAAACGGTTTCATTACTTCTTCATTTCCTTATCCTACCGCTAATGATCCTCAAGTAAACCGGATTGTCATTTCGGGTTTTCATTTGAAAGAGGATATCAACCTTCTGGCTGAAAAATTAATTGAATTCTCATCATCGAAATTCTAAAACATGCGCTCAATAGTTTCAATCTCACTTTTTTCACTGCTTCTTTTAGCTTGCCAACCAAAAGAGCTTATCCCTTTTGAGGATGGATTGGAAGATTTCCCGATTCTAAAAGAGGTGTTGAGAAATAGGGATAAATATCAGGTTCAGATTCTTTACACCCAGATTGAACGCAACGAGCATGGAAATCCGCTGATGACGGATTTTACTTTCAACTTGAATGATGAAAAGTACTTCTATCCTGCTAGCACTGTAAAATTGCCAGTTGCGATTTTAGCATTGGAATGGCTGGAGGAGCAAAATATTCCGGGTTTGGATGA
>Ga0136655_1001581_pt1 | contig 10145 bp, 12 predicted proteins | sample CPBDNA_2_FD_94863 | JGI IMG/M metagenome (GOLD analysis project Ga0136655, IMG submission 94863) | Freshwater to marine salinity gradient microbial communities from Chesapeake Bay, USA - CPBay_Spr_15_0.8_DNA (version 2) | ecosystem: Environmental > Aquatic > Marine > Coastal | place: USA...
CGAAATATCAACAACTTTATCAATATGATTTACTTCATCGCGGGTAAACTCAAATTCGACTACCCACTATATTCCACCTAGAGCCAAAAAGAGCCTGAAATTTTAATTTCTTTTTTCTTATTAATACTAGGGCAAACCTAAGGATTTAAAATAATTTATGTGAAAAAGTGTTTTTTTATAATACTAAACTAAGTGCCTTTTAAAATGGTCCTATTTTGCCAAATACCCACCGTCAACTATCAAATTTTCACCCGTTATCCATTTTGATGCAGGGGATAAAAAAAAGATTGTAGCGTTTGCAATATCCTCTACCTCTCCTAAGCCCAATGGATGTTGGTCTAGAACATGCTTCATGGCTACTTCATTTTTTCTGTACTCTGATTTCAGAGAAAGGGGAATATTCACAACGGAAGGAGAAATAGCATTGAAACGAATTTTCTTAGCTGCATATTCCAGTGCGAGACTTTTTACCATGGCCACTAATGCTGATTTGTTCATGGAATAAAGTGACTTCCCCTACTCTCCTACCTCACTTATCACTGACGAAATCAAAACTATACTCATGTCTTCCCCTTAATTCTTAAATTTCAAATCATTGAAAAACTCCTGATCTCCTAACCTAAACCATTGGTTAAGACTTTCCGAACTTGGGAAACTCAACAGTTTAGGCCCTTGATCCTGAATGACCAATTCTAAACTAAGCAAACCACGAAATTCCAGCTTTTCATAGATATCTGAAATAAATCCAGAAATTCCTTCCCATGAGGGAATAGAGATATCGTTGAGTTTGAAGCCTGACACAGGATGATGCAAAACTGTCTTCACAAAAGGCACCAGCTGCTTACCATTATCAATGGCAACCCCTATATCCGGGTCCAGATTAATCCATATTCCTTCTTCACTCATACAATCCAGCAAGGAGGAAGTAGTCAACTGCAATGCGGCAGCAAAAACCCTGACCTCACCCAGTTCACTTTTCCAGGAAAGAATGTTGAGGGTACTGATCCCCAAGGGTGCTATTTCAGAAATGGATGGTGATTGTGAGACTGGCAATTCCAGGTAGTGATACCCATCTTTCTTCATTATATTTCTAAGCTTCTCCGGATTCAAATAATCCAAACTGATAGGAATGACTCCCTTACCGTCAAAAGAATCCAGTTTCTTCAAAAACACAACGGAAGTCTTGCCATCAAATACCAAATCCCACAACGCTGGATTCTCATCCAATTCTTCCAGGGTAAAGCTGGACTCACTGTTTAGCATCTGGTACAAATACCTGCTCTCTGTAAACAGGTTTTTATGTTGACTTCTGGATTTGTAATATCCTTCAAATAAAAACCCTTCCAATCCTGGACCTCCTCTGCTCAAAAATCTAGACGTATTTTCCATAGATACACTCCTTAAATATTTATCCAAACCTTTTTTAAACTATTCATCTCAAGAAACTTTGGTATCAATCAAAAGAAAAACAGTCTTTAACACCTCCAATTCCTATTTATTCTTTACTGTAGATTTTAACCGGCCTATTATTCTTTTTTTATAATTTTGCTATTTCGAACTATTTTCTTTTTCTATATTTTTGATTCCCTTGACTTACAACTGATAATCTTTCTCATTCTCACTATATTTTTTTTATTTGTTACAAATTTTTTCCTGAATCTGCTTTCAACGTATTTTAACAAGTAACTTTAAATACTATAATCCATATACTTTAATCACTAATCCAATCATATTGCGACTATAATAGGGAGAACTTAACATCAAAACCGCGAAGTTTATTTCTATCTATTTGATCTCAGGTGATAAGGTTATGATCCTGATTTACTGATGAATTCACCATAAATTTCACGGAGCAGTATTGAACAGCCGGATACTTCGATGCTTTTTCATTGATTTTTTCAGCTTCGAGTTCCAACCCAAGGAATTTTTTTTAGGAGATTGGGCTTATGTTTCCAAAGTCTCTTCAACCGGCTTACTGATTCAATTTCTGTTCTCATACCTGCAATAATCCTTTTATCTTTAAAGTTGGATATAGAACAATTTCATCACAGTTATTTCCTTAGCTTTGTAATTAAATCAAATAAAATAAGATTGATTGAAACGTTGCGTGTATTGTGTTTCTTTGTAAATGAAAAGCAGGTTAACTACTCCTTGCGCCGGGGAATGAAGGAATACGCTACTACCGCCAACAGGCATTTCATTTCCCTGAGCTTCCTGCCCGAGAACGATTACACCTCCTAAAAAAATCTCTTTTATAGCCTTTCCCGCTTGATTCGGTCGTTGTTTTAGAGTTTGTTAGACGAGTACTTTTGCTTCCCGGAAACAGACAGCTGTAGCATATTTGGTTGAATGGGAAATGCTCACGAAATACCTGAATTGATTTGATTTTACCTTTGGGTTTTGGATGATCACTTCCAGGTGCTGCGGATTTTTTTTGGATATCTCCACTTCGCTTATCCTTATATCCACTTGATTACTGAGGGTTTTCAGGACAGATTCCTTGGCACACCAGACCCTGTCAGGGTCTCCCATGGTTAATCTTTGGTGTCGGCATACTCCAGTTCCGAACTAAAAAAAAGTCTTTTCAAAAGTGCAGGTTTATGTTCCCAGATTCTTTTCAACCGGCTAACCGATTCAATATCTGTTCCCACACCTGCAATCATACTTATATCATATTCACTTTCTCTTTGAATCGATAAAATACCACTTCGCAATCTCCCACATTTTTGTCACGGGTCATTCCTGCCATGATTTTATTTCGATTCCCAATTTTTATTCCCGGAATAGTGGCTGAATTTACACCAAACAGATTCTCATCCCCAAACTGCGTAAAACCTGAAAAACACACATTAGGGCTTAGAAAGTTGTATTCTCCGACTTTACTGTCGTGGCTTAAACTTACTTTGCTATTCCCCAAACTAAAATCCCCTACATATGCATTAGGGTCTAGATTTACATTTGGTGCAATGACAACTCCTTCACCCATTTTTGCAGACGAGGAGATACTTGCTGTGGGGTGTATGTACGAAGAAAACTTTGCTACGCTTTCCAAAAAAAGCTCTACAAACTTTTTCCTATAAACCAGATTTGCAATACCTATAATGTACTGAACGTGAGGGACAATTTTATAATCCGAGATATTTCCCAAGTAAGGGAATGGAAGGCAGTAATGAAGGTAATTATTAAAATTATCATCCAGATAACCTATAATTTCAAAGGTAGCATCTGAAGAATTCTGAGAATTAGAATATTGTATATAATCTGAAATCTCAGCTGCATGCCCTCCCGAACCTACAATGATCACCTTCATAATTCGATTTAAGATATTCTAAATCAGAGGATTATTAAAATGATTCGAAAAGTAAATCAAGTGAGAATCATCTGGCCAAATACCCGCCATCCACGATCAGGTTTGTACCGGTCACCCATCTGGAACCATCTGACAACAGGTAGATAGCTGCGTTTGCGACATCCTCCACTTCTCCCAAGCCAAGAGGATGTTGTTCCTGCACATAGTTCATGGAGGATTCATTTTTCCTGTATTCTGATTTCAGCGAAAGCGGGGTGTTGACCACTGACGGAGAAATGGCGTTAAAGCGAATTTTTTTATCTGCATATTCCAACGCCAGGCTTTTGACCATTGCCACTAATGCAGCTTTGGTCATGGCATAGAGTGATTTTCCTTTCTCTCCTGCTTCACTGAGGACCGAGGATATCAGGACCATACTCATTCCCTCTGGGGATTTGATATCCGATTTTGTCATCGCCTGAATTAGGGTGATGGCTGAAAATACATTCAGCTGAAATGCCTCCAAAATAGCCTCCTTCTTCATCACCTTAAAAGGGATGGTGGGGGAAACCCCAGCCGTGAATGAGTGCATTTGTTTTGATGAACGCTTCCAATTTCTCCTTCATGAACAGGTCATTTCCAAGATCCAAACTCAAGAAACCATGATCGTGACCATTTTCACAAAGCTTCAGGGTGTCTTTCAAACGGTCTGCATCTCTACCTAAAAGCAAAACTTTTGCTCCCTGCCCGGCACAGGCAATTGCGATCCCCTGACCAATCCCCGAAGATGCGCCTGTAATCAGAATTGTTTTACCTATTAATGAAAAGGGGTTATTTGATTGCATAAGTGGGTTTTATAGTAAGGAACAATGGAACATGGATGACCCTGATTCAGCTGATATACACGAATTTTAATGCAACACAGATGACGCGGATTTAGCCGATCTACACGGATTTAAATTTTTTTATCTGCGACTATCCGCTCTATCTCCGTCATCAGCGTGCTATCCTAATGGAACACGGATGACGCGGATCTAGCTGATTAACCCGGGTTAAATTATTTTTTATCTGCGACTATCCGAATCTGCGTCATCAGCGTTCTCTGTCATTTTTTATTTGAAAATATTTTCCTTTTGAATTGAGGGGTTTTTCCAAAATTCAAAAGTAAACCGATTTCCTTATCAGTCGCTTTTAGATAATTGATCAATTGGTATTCATGATCCTCAATCAGACCCTCGCCGGCTTTTATTTCGATGATGACAAGATCATCCACTATCAAATCTGCATAATATTCCCCAACCTCAATGTTCTCATAATATACCTTGATTCTTTTCTGTTTCTCTACCAAATAACCTGCTTTTACTAGTTCATGAAAAAGTGAATTCTCATAAACCTTCTCCAAAAATCCATATCCCAAAGTATTATATACCTTGTAAAAGGCCTTAATGATCCCTTCAGTGATATTTTGATGTTTAAAATCTTTCATAAAATAAGGTTATGGAATAAATATGACGGGGATCTAGATGATTGATAAAATGTAAAAGAAAAAAATTAGCACCCATCTGCGTTATCGGCGTGCCATTATTTTGGAACACGGATGACGCGGATTTAGCAGATCTATACGGATTAAATTCACTGTTTTTGTAGGTCTGCTTCCTTGCCAGTAACCTAATAAGATAATGTTTGAAGTTCTAGAAATCATCTGTGGACTGTCGACTGTCGACTTTTTTATCTGTGCCCATCCGCCCAATCCCGAGAGTCGGGACAGGTACTGTGTCATCAGCGGTCTATAAATGGAACACGGATGACGCTGATCTAGCTGGTTTACACGGATTTTTTTTATCCTCATCCCTTTCAACCGACCTTATTCCACCGTCACGGATTTTGCCAGGTTGCGTGGCTGATCCACATTACACCATCTCAAAACTGCAATATGGTAAGCCAAAAGCTGAAGTGGAATAACCGTCAATAATGGTGAAAAATATTCATCCACCTCGGGGATTTCTATACAATGGTCAGCCAGCTTTGCAACCAACTCATCCCCTTCCGTCACGATTGCAATCACCTTTCCTTTTCTCGCTTTTACTTCCTGAATATTGGATACAATTTTTTCGTAGCTGCTATTCTTCAGTACAATAATCACCACAGGCATCTCCTCGTCTATCAATGCGATAGGACCATGCTTCATTTCCGCAGCCGGATATCCTTCAGCATGGATATAAGAAATTTCTTTCAATTTAAGTGCCCCTTCCAAAGCCACAGGAAAATTCACACCTCTACCCAAATAGAGAAAATTTCTTGCACCTGCATACTCACCCGCAATTTCCGAGACCTTATCCTGAACATTCAGGCATCGCTGCATCAGTGCAGGGATTTTTTCAAACTCAGCCAACAGCCTTTCGTATCGCTCCCGACTTAATTGTCCGTTTTTATGACCCAACATGAGAGCAAACATAGCCAAAACCGATATTTGAGCCGTAAAGGCTTTTGTGGAAGCCACCCCTATTTCAGGTCCGGCATGCGTATAAGAACCCGCATGAGTTGCCCTGGGAATGGATGCCCCTACCACATTGCAAACGCCAAAAATGGTAGCCCCACGACTCTTTGCAAGTTCGATAGCAGCCAGCGTATCAGCCGTTTCTCCGGATTGGGAAACAGCAATCAGAAGATCATTCATTCCCATTATCGGATTTCTGTACCGAAACTCCGACGCATACTCCACTTCCACAGGGATCCTTGCAAATTCTTCAATCAAGTATTCTGCTACCAGACAGGCATGCCAGGAAGTTCCGCAGGCAGTAAGGGTGATCTTCCGCGCATTTGCCATTTGATTCATGTAATCCTTAATTCCTCCCAGAGTCAACCTGCCTGCCTGAGAATCAATTCTCCCTCTCAGACAATCTGCAATTGATTTTGGTTGTTCGAAAATCTCCTTTAACATGAAATGCTCAAACCCACCCTTCTCAATTTCTTCCAACTCCATCTCGAGTTGCTTAATGAAAGGGTCCATGGGTAGATTGTCGAAATTTTTAATAGTCAGCGAATTGTTCTTGATAATCGCCATTTCATGATCCTCCAGATAAATCACCTGTTTGGTAAATTCAATGATCGGAGTAGCATCTGAAGCCAGAAAAAACTCATTTTCACCCAATCCCAATACCAGCGGGGACCCTTTCCTGGCGGCTATCAACAAATTCGGATAATCCTCATGAATGATGGCAATTGCAAAAGCATCCACTACATTGTAACGCCAGCCGAACCGCAGTTTCTAATTCGCAACCTATTTCGATTTGAATTTCTTCGATGAGTTTCACCAAAACTTCCGTATCTGTATCACTTTCAAAAAAATGACCTTTCTTTTCCAAATCAATTTTCAGGGACTCATAATTTTCAATAATCCCATTGTGAATCAGGGCCATCTTACCATCCGACGAAGTGTGAGGATGGGCATTCACATCATTGGGCAATCCGTGAGTTGCTCATCGGGTGTGAGCAATGCCAATGGTGGAATTATAAGAAGTCAATAACGGAAGGTCACTGTCCAATTCACTTACCTTGCCTTTCTTTTTCACCACCTTTAATCCCTCATCGGTGAGAAGACCCACTCCCGAACTATCATAGCCACGATATTCAAGACGCTTAATTCCCTTGATCAAAACCGGCAAGGCATTTCTATTTCCTATGTAACCTACGATACCACACATACTTTTTTTTTATTATTGTGAGTGAAATTATTTTTATAGCTTAAGGATAAGCCTAAAGATTTAAGTAATAATCTATTCGTGTGAATTCACGATGAGTATCCGACGATATTTTGGTTAAGAACTAACGGCTACAGAGCAGATATTGAATCTTACCAGTGCGAGATAGGAATGAAGAATCCCTTAAAAAAATAGCTCCTTTTCCATTTCTTTTGCCCGGTAACTATCACGTGTACCGGGGGGAAAGTATATTTTAAAACCAGATGGAAGAAGGCCGCTTCACAATTTTCCTTCCTGAATCAATATCAATTGAGACTAGTCCAGGGGATATTGTTCCAATTCAAATCCAGGGGATTATATTTTATATACCTGGAATGTTCAAAATGAAAATTTGAATGAGCGGCTTTGATTATCGATCCCACTCCGAGATAATTACCATCAGCTAACGTGATCCCTTTACCAAACACCACATACTCACCAATCACACAAAACAGTCCAATATGGGAATGGGTGCGAATAAGATTTTTTGATTTAAGAATAGAAAAACTACCCAGGTGACAATGGTCAGCTACAAAGCAATGTGGTCCAACAAAAACTCCTTCACCTTTGGTTACGAAATTGCCCAACACTGCTGTAGAATCTATGTAGCTTAAGAATTTGCCCCCTGCACCACAAATTGCCTCAACAAGTTTGATCCTCAGAGAAACACGTTCAATGGCAATGAAATAATTCATATCCGGATGTACTTCCAGGTTTTTTAGGGTTCCCAGGTAAGGAATATTAATCTCATTATAAAGCGACGAAGGACCTTCGTCATCGACATATCCTGAGAAAATGTAATTCAAACAGGAAGGTGAATTTCCAATTATCTCCACTATATCCTTTCCCAATCGGGATAAACCGACAATAATTACTTGTATCACAATTTTTTATATAAATCTAAAATCCAATACTTTACTAAGTCGTAATTCTACCATATTTCCAATTCAAGAAAAAGATGTCCCAAGATTCTCTTTGCCGTATTCCTACGCCAAGGGGTGCAGGCCTGAAGGGGAAAAGGATTGTCTCAGTTACACTATCTCTCCTGTCTTATGTCTTAAATCTTATATCTTAAATCTTATATCTTATGTCTAATATCTTAAATCCTACCTTCCGTCTCCAGTCTCTACCCCCTAACCCCGTGAAGGGGGAAAAGGATTGTTTCTAATTTTCCAATCTCCACCTCCCCAAAACCGGAAATTCCCCCATCCAGACACGAAGTTCAACCCAAACAAGCCCTATTCCTTCATGCAGAAGCGTGTTCCATTTTATAAGTGAAGTCAGGGAAGGAAACCAATTGATCCGATTACCACCGGGCTGGATCTTCACCTGAAAATCTGCCGGTGCCGGAATCACTTCCACCCCTGCTGCCTGGAATATTCCGGAAGCCCTACGTAAATGAATGGCTGAAGTCACCAAAACAATTTTCTTAACCTCGGGAAACTGTTCTGTAAAATCCAAAGCCTCTGTTTCCGTCGTCACTCCCTTTTCGATAAGCCTGATCTGTGCAGGATCCACACCTTGCTCAAGCGCCACATCTGCATAGTATGAAGCCTGAGAAGGATAACCATCTCTACCCTTGGAGGAAAAGACCAGAAGTTTGTCGGGATGAAGTTTCCAAAGGCGGATTCCCTCCAGCGTACGATGCAAATCAGCGAGATCCAATCGCTGATATACAGAGAGTCCCTCCGCAGGCACTCCACCTGATTCCAAGACCACAATCAATGAAGTATCAGCAGGTATGTCATTCAAAACCGGATAATCACTTTCCATCCATTGAACCAAAAAGGAGCTTATGGGAGACATCAGCAACAAAAGGATTAGGAGAATCGACCAATTGACACTTTTCTTTTTGGACTTCCTGAATAGCAGAAACAGGACAAAAAATATTATAAAAATTCTACACTGGTAATAAAAGAAGTTAGCATTCAGAGATAAGAGAATGGATTATTCATGGCTAACCACATTACTCATCTGATTTCCAAAACGCATACAGCCGTAGCGTATTCCTTTGAATGGGAGATGCTCAATAAATAATTGAATTGCCGTTCCTTGACTTGTGGATTGTGGACAATGACTTCGAAGTGCCGGGGATTCTTTTTGTAGATCTCCACTTCGCTTAGTCTGACATTAATCCGATTACTAAGAGATTTCAGTACTGATTCTTTGGCACACCAGATTCCTGTCAGGGTCTCCCATGTTTTATCTTTGGTGCCGGCATAGTTCAGTTCCGAACTAAAAAAAAGTCTTTTCAAAAGTGTAGGCTTATGTTCCCAGATTCTTTTCAACCGGCTTACCGATTCAATATCTGTTCCCACCCCTGAAATCATAGTTTGATCATATTCACTTTTTCTTTGAATCGATTAAAAAATAAAGGGATTGGATGGTGAGGTTGAATAGTTATGAAGTATAAATAACTAAGAACTCTTCTAATTAGCACCGTTAAAAGGCTCCATAGGCCTAGCTTCAGACTGATTGATACCTTCCCTTTTCACAATCTTCAAAATCGTCATCCAGAAAATTTTAAAGTCTAAAGCAAAACTCATAGTATCTACATATTCCACATCGAGTTCAAACTTCCTAGTCCAGGAGATGCTGTTTCGGCCATTTACCTGGGCCCAACCGGTGATCCCCGGCCTTACCTCATGTCTTCGATTTTGTTCGGTTGAATAGAGGGGGATGTATATAAATAACAAAGGTCTGGGACCAATCAAACTCATTTCACCTTTAATCACATTAATCAGTTGGGGCAATTCGTCTAAGGAGAACTTTCTCACATATTTCCCAAATACAGTCAAGCGCTGATTATCAGGCAAGAGTTTCCCTTCGACATCCTTTTTATCATTCATCGTCTTGAATTTTAGAATAAAAAAAGGCTCTTGTCTCAATCCGGGACGCTTCTGAAAAAAAAATGCATTCCCTCTGTTTTGAACCACCAATCCTAGCCAGGTCAAAATAAAAAATGGAGATGTTAGTGTCAAAATCAACAGAGAGACAAAAATATCTGTCGGTCTTTTCCAAAAGGATTGATAAGTCATTTTAAAATTAACAGTTCAACTGTGGTTTCCTGAGATAGCAGTTCACTTTCCTTCATCAAAATAGGCCCTTGATCTAAA
>Ga0136655_1001584_pt1 | contig 10135 bp, 15 predicted proteins | sample CPBDNA_2_FD_94863 | JGI IMG/M metagenome (GOLD analysis project Ga0136655, IMG submission 94863) | Freshwater to marine salinity gradient microbial communities from Chesapeake Bay, USA - CPBay_Spr_15_0.8_DNA (version 2) | ecosystem: Environmental > Aquatic > Marine > Coastal | place: USA...
TATTTAACTCAAGTGAAACTGAGCGTAAAACTGTTCAACAACAGCTTGAAGAATTGCAGGGTACGGTATCAAGTGAAAAACTTAACAACCGTGCAATGAAGATTGCTGGCGAATTAGCCGAGGGCTATAATATTGAAACGCTAGGAGACATTATTGCCCGAAGATTAAAAGTAGTGGATAATGTAGTCAAGGTCATTGATGATGCTGGCAATTTAACAGTCGCAACATATAACGATTTAAAGAACGAGTTCGCTGGCAGTGCCAGATACTCTGCACTAATTAAAGGAAATCAGTCATCGGGTGGCAGTGCTACGGGTGGTGAGAATGGCGGTAGTACCGCAAGGCAAACTATTTCACGTGCTGAATTTGAAGCACTTAATCCCGCGGCCAGAATGAAATTCTCAAAGTCTGGCGGCACAATTCAACGATAAAGGAAGTTTATCATGGCTGAAAACACAATTGATGGTTTAGTACCAGACATTTACGAAGCGTTAGATATTGTCTCTCGCGAATTGACAGGTTTAATCCCTGCCGTAACTTTAAACGCAAGCGCACAAACTGCACAGGTCGGTCAAAATATCCGTGTAGACATTGAACCGGAAGGCAACGGTGTAGACATTACTCCTGCTATGACTATTCCAGAACCAACTGGTCAAGTATCTGGCTTCACTGACATCATCATCAACAAATCACGAGCATTTGAATTCGGCTTTAACGGCGAAGACCAAAAAGGCTTGAATACTGGTGCTGGTTACATGAATGTCCGTCAAGCTAAAATTGCTCAGGCTATCCGCAAAGCAGTTAATGAAGTAGAGCTTGATTTGGCTGGATTGCAAAGCACTTTCTCTCGAGCATACGGAACAGCGGGTACTACTCCATTCGGTACTGCTAACGATTACACTGATGCTTCATACGTTATGAAAATCTTAAAAGATAACGGTTCACCGCAATCAGACAATCATTTAGTAGTTAATACTGCCGCTGGTGCAAACTTTATCGGTAAGCAATCAGCAGTGAATGCCGCTGGCACTGATTCCATGTTGCGTCAAGGTGTTTTACTTGATTTAGCTGGTATGCCATTACGTGAATCTGCTCAGATTTCACAATTTACCAAAGGAACCGGCGTTAACTATACTAGCAACACGGCTGGATATGCTAAAGGCGCAACAGCAATCACTTTAATCACTGGTACTGGCACGGTATTGGCTGGTGACATCGTGACATTTGCTGGTGATGTTAATCAGTACGTTGTCGCAGTGGCTTTAACTGGTGGCGTTATTGTATTAGCCGCGCCCGGTTTACAACAAGCATTGCCAGCAAGCGCAGTTGCGATGACTATCGTAGCTTCATCTGCTCGTAACATGGCCTTTAACCGTAGTGCTTTAGTATTAGCAACACGCGCTCCGGCTAGACCAGAAGAAGGCGACATGGCTGATGACGTGATGATTATCACTGACCCACGTTCCGGTCTGTCAATGGAATTTGCAATGTACAAGGGTTACCGCAAAGTCCGTTATGAAGTGAGTATTGCTTGGGGTGTTAAAAACATCAAGCCTGCTCATACTGCTATTCTTTTAGGCTAGTAGTTTAATCAGTGTTGCATCTTCTTCGGAGGGTGCAATGCTAATTAATCAACAGGGGCTAGAAATGTCAGATATTGAAACAATCTATGTAAATAGAAACGGCGAAAAAGTGCTGATAAATAAAGCAGACTTAAATCCTGATATTGAAAAGAAATGGGTAGAGCCAAAACCTGCTTCCGTGGCTAAAAAATAATGTCAAAGCAAGGTATTCTTTTGTCCATCGCTCAAGACCAACAAGGTTCAGCGCCGAAGATTGTTACGAGGCAAAACCCGTTACCTGTATCTCAATACGGAACTGATATAGCCCGCAAAAAAGTTGACGGAGCTTACGCAATAAATATTTTTGGCTCAATGAATGTGGAAGCTGGTGTTGAAACTGTTGTTTCTGAGCAGGGGATGCCGCCAACGCCGACCGTTCCCGATAGCGTACAGTTAGTTATTTCTTCTTCTGTACTGGGCGATATTGGTCAGGTTAAGATTGTTTATTTAGACGGCAATTTAAACTCGCAGACGGAAACGATAACCTTGACAGGGTTGACTCCCGTGCTGTCAGTGGCAACCGATGTTAGGGCCCTGAACGATGCTTATAGAGTAGACCAAGCATCAAGCGGGACTATAACTATTTCGGGAGGCGGCAGTACTCTAGCAATTATACCTGAAGGCGCAACAAGGTTTAATTCCACACTGCAAAGAGTGCCTTCCGGAAAAAGGATGCTTATCACAGGCTTTGTTGTCGGGTCTATATCCGGCTCTAGCGCGGCAAGGGTGCTAATGAAACTGGAAACTACGGCTATCAACAATGATGCAATTTTTCAAGACGTAGGCGTTTTTACTCCGATATCAGGGGTTTCAACTCAGGACAACTCATTATCTACGGCAGGCTTCACACCTATAAGAATAGGAAGCGGCGAATGGGTTTCCGTTACCGCTTTTTCAGATAAAGCGGCAACAGTAACGGCTTCTATTTTTGGCTGGATAGAAAATGATGATTAATATATTACTTGGGAACTAACATGGCAATAATTGTGGAAGATGGAACAATAGTCGCTAACTCAAACAGCTATGTCACGGCGGCTGAATTAGAGTCTTACGCAGTAGAGCGCGGCATTACTTTATCCGCTGGAGCAGAAGTGCTTCTGCATCAATCCATGGACTATATAGAATCTCTTAATTTTATTGGAGACAGATTTAGCCGTGAGCAGTCTTTAGTTTTCCCGCGTGTAAATGTATACATTGACGGCTTTTATTACGAGCCCGCCATAATTCCTGACTTACTAAAAAATGGGCAAATGGCAACAGCGATTGCAATTGATACGGGCGCTAATCCATTAAGCACTATTAGCCCAGAAGTTAAAAAAGAAAAAGTTGATGTTATAGAAGTTGAATACAAGGAGTCTGGGTTGCAAGCGGCGATAGCCCGCACAATATCAGCCTCACTTTATAAACTTATTAAAGGCGGAATGGGTCTTAATGCGAGCGTGAAACGTGTCTAGCTTCTACCTATCATTAGCGGCAACAGCCCAGCGGTTAATTGATAAGTATGGGCAAACAGTCACGTTCACTAGAACAAATGCTGGCACGGTAAACCCTATTACCGGAATAGGAACTCCGGCAGTAGATACTACATTTAGCGGTAGCGGTATCATCTTAAATTATTCCAAAGCATTAGTTGATGGCATTAACATATTGAGCGGCGATAACCGTGTTTTATTGAGTGGAAAAACAGAGCCAAAGAATGACGATATAATACTTGCGGCTAACGGTAGTTTTAAGGTTATATCTGTTAAGCCTTTAACGCCTGCCGGAATAGTGGTGATGTATGAAATTCAAGTCAGATATTGATAAATTTGCAAAGAAATCGGAAAAAAAGGTTACGAAAGTCCTTCAGGCTGGAACGCTTGAAATATTTTCTGAACTAATACGTGTTTCCCCCGTTGGGAATGCCAGTTTATGGGCTAAACCACCAAGAACAACGGATTACATTGGCGGAAGGTTTCGTAATAACTGGCAGACAAGCATAGGGGCACCGTCAAGCGGCTTTAATGATTCGCCTGATGCAAATGGTGCTTTATCAAAAGCAATGGCTATGTCAGTCATTCCACGAATTGATTTTAATGATACGGTCTGGATTGTGAATAACCTTCCTTATGCGATTGCGCTTGAAAACGGTTCTTCTACCCAAGCGCCAAGAGGTATCGTAAAATTAACAGTTAAAAGATGGAATCGTGCTGTTAACGCGGCGGCAAAAAAAGAGGCTAAAACATGAGCATATTTAACAGTATTTCAGTCGCGCTAAATCAAAAGCTTGAAGCTTATGGCTTGGCCAATCCAATTGATATTGCTTATGAGAATATCCAATACGAGCCTACAATTGGTACTAACTGGGTAAGGCCGACTGTATTGCCAGCGCTGTCAGATGTTGTCGGCTTGCGCAATAACGACATAGAAATCCATGAAGGCGTGTATCAAATTGATGTGTTTACTGGCATCAATCAAAGCAAATCCGTTTCATTACTGACTATTGACGCTATAAGTAGTTATTTTGAAAGAGGTTTAATATTAACTTATTCCGGTGTTAATGTTAGAATAATCAGGAAATCAACAGGTGTTAGCTCGCGTGACGGGGCATGGTATATGACATCCTTATTTATCGACTATCAATCAATCATTTAGAGGTCTTATATGGCAACTCCAATTACATTTGCTGGTTCAGTTATCAGCATCAGCGCGTCAAGCCCAGCAACATACGATTCAGCGGGCTTCTCGGCATTAACATTCACAGAAGTAGGGGAAGTCGTAAGTGTTGGCGATAGAGGCCGTACCTATGCTGACGTTTCTTATACGTCACTAGGTGAGCGCGGCACATTGCATCGCAAAGGTTCTTATGACGAACCGGAAACACCTTTTGAAATTGGTGTCGACCGCGCTGATGCTGGTCAAATCTTAATTAAAGCGGCATCAACTTCTGATGTTGAGCAATCATTTAAAGTTGAATATAACAACGGTGAAATTGATTACTTTGTTGGCTTAGTGTTTAGCTTTGTTACTATCGGTGGCGACACTGACACGATGCGCATGGTTACAGCTAACATTCGTATTGACCGTCAAGGCGTCATTGAAGTTGCCGCTCCATAATGGATTTATCATTATTAACGACAACGGAAACGGCTGAGTGCGTCATTAAAGACCCTGTTACTGGCAATGATACAGATATTATCATTACGGTATGCGGGGTCTATTCTGAGCAATACAGAACAGCGGCGAGAAAGGCATCTGCGACTGAAAACTATGAAAACTTTCTTGCTGATTTAACCGTGGACTGGGCAGGGGTTGAGCGTGATGGAAAAGCCCTGTTATTTACTCATGAAAATGCAGTAGATGTTTACAAGTCTATTCCAGCAATAAGAACTCAGGTGGATAGGTGTATTGGGGATATTAAGAATTTTTTTCCAAAACGCTAACTTCATTAAGGTTATATTCCAGACAGTTAGCGTGGGCAAGCAGTGTAGATAAAGCAGGCGAGTTAAGACGGGATATTCACGATATTGATTATCCTAGCATTGCAGGCTGTGGATATATTGCTGACATGGCTAACGAGTCCGGATTAAGAACAGACTGGGCAGAGATTGCGGCATGGGCTAACTTGACAAGCCGCAATCTTCATCCTTTTGAAGCAGAAGCAATGATGGCGTTCAGCGTATCATTCAGTAATGCGAAAACCGATTTTAACGGTAAGGACGTTCCAAGACCTTATTTCGATAAAAACTCTCAAAGACTTGGCACAAGAATAAGCCAAAAGGTGAATTTATGACTGACGTGACTACACTTGGCATTAAAATCAAATCTGAGGGTATTGATAAAACCAAGAAACAGTTAAAGGGCTTAAGCGACCAAGGCGAGAAAACAGAAAAAAGAGCCATGTCACTCGGCAAAGCTTTCGGCGTAGCTTTCGCCGCTGTAAATGTTGGTTTACTAATAAAAAATATCTCTGACGTTAACCGTGAATTTGAATCATTAAGAACTTCATTAATCACAACAACAGGTTCTGCAGAAGATGCTACTAAAGCATTTGAAGGAATTAAAGACTTTGCATCAACAACGCCTTTCGCGGTCGCGGAAGTAACTCAAGCATTTATTAAACTTGGAAACTTAGGTTTAGCGCCTTCGGCTCGCGCATTGACTAGCTACGGCAACACCGCAGGCGCAATGGGCAAGTCATTGAACCAAGTCATTGAAGCGGTAGCAGATGCCACTACTGGCGAATTTGAGCGACTAAAAGAATTCGGCATTAAATCAGCGTCAGAAGGTGATAGGGTAACTTTTACCTTCAGGGGCATGTCTAAAGAAGTCGGTAAGAACTCTAAAGAAATACAGGACTATATTCTAGCACTTGGGGAAAATGAGTTTGCTGGTGGTATGGCATTGCAAGCCAAAACACTGAACGGTTCATTATCTAATCTTGGCGACTCATGGGATGCGTTTGTTGATAATCTATTAAGCGGTGAGAACTCAGCCAAAATTGCCAAAGCAATTAATCTTATTGGAACGGGAATAGACTGGTTAAGCGGAAAGCTAGAAGGCGAATCTGCATTTAAAAAAGCGGCTGAAAATCTACAGGAACAACAGGCTGTTTTGGATAATATGATTGAGGATTTAAGCCGTCCTAGATTGTTCAGGCTGAACGTTACAAGCTCCACTGAAGAATTGGGTGCGGCATTTGATATTCAAAGGGCCAAGGTTGATAAGTTAAAAATCGCGCTTGGCGAATTAATGTTGCCTGACGTTGCCGCTGGAAAAACATTTGACGAAATAGCCGCTGGCCTCGATAAGATGGGGTTAGCCGCTGAAAAAGCCTTCGTATCAATGCATGATGGATGGTCATTAGCTGAAGATGCCCTGTCAGCACTTGATGATGAATTACAAGTATTTACAGATAATGCGCAAGCAATTTCATCCGCTTATGATAGCGTCACTGAGTCATTAACCCAGCAACGTACTATTCTAGGATTAACAGCTAGGGAAGCGGCAATATATAACGCTCAAATGCAGTTAGTGGTAGGAACGCATGAAGATTTAGTAATTAACACGGGTGAACTCGCCGGTAAGCTGTTTGATGAGCAAGAAGCGGTGAAGGCATTGGCTGATGAAGCATTACAAGCTGAGAAGGCAATGGAGGCATTAGACAGGGCATCAACTGACTGGGCATCTTCTTTTGCTGATGCAATGGTTGAATCAACTGGCTCGTTAAGTGACTTTGTTGAAAACGCTTTAAAAGAACTACAAAAGATTGCGATACAACAGGCAACACAGCCATTATTCAAAGCTTTTGGCGGCTTACTTAATGAGGGTTTTGGTGATTTATTTGGCGGGCTGTCTAGTTTCGCTGGTGGCGGTTTTACGGGTTCAGGCTCAAGAAGTGGCGGGATGGATGGTAAAGGTGGCTTCCCTGCAATGCTTCATCCTAATGAAACAGTAATTGACCACAGCAAAGGCCAAAACTCAAGCGGCGCAGTAAGTGTCGTGGTTAATGTAGATGCTTCTAATTCTAATGCTCAGGGCGATACAAATGGTCTTGATATTGGAAAGCTTATTGGTGACTCCGTTAAATCAATATTAATAAATGAACGCAGACAAGGCGGGCTATTATCGTGAGTACATTTATAATTGAACCAAGCTACAGCGCAAACCAATCGCAATCCCCAAGGGTAAGGGTTGCTCAATTTGGTGATGGGTACTCCCAGCGTGTCGGTGACGGCATTAACTTACTCGCCCGTCAATGGTCATTAGTGTTTAATGGTAACGCCGCTGAAATGGATGCTGTAGAGGCTTTTCTTGAAATTGAATCTGGCATTACTTCATTTGATTGGCAACCTCCAACTGGCGCGGCTGGAAAGTTTTTATGTATGGCATGGAACAGGTCAATAGCTGGGTTTAATAATGAAAGCGTAACAGCAACATTCACGGAGGTTTTCGGCTCATGATTCCAGAAAGTCAAAAGCTTGGTGCTGGCTCTATTGTTGAATTGTTTGAATTAGACGCGACTGTTTTGGGTGGTGAAATATTTCGCTGGTCAAACCATGTTAATGAAATCGGCAATGATATTACATGGCAAGGAAACGTCTATTCAAGATTACCGATTGAAGCAGGCGGCTTTTCTAAGTCCGGCTCAGGCAAGCAGGCTAGACCGACATTACGAGCGGCTAACGTAACTGGGTTACTGGGTTCGGTAACTGCATCGCTCAGTGATTTAATTGGCTCTAAAGTCACTAGACGGCGCACCTTTTACAAGTATCTTGATGCTGTAAACTTTACAGGCGGAACGAATCCATTGGCTGACCCAAACGTGTTCTTTCCTGACGAGATTTGGTATGTAGACAGAAAGTCAGCAGAAAACGGCATCTTTATTGAATTTGACCTTGCTTCAGCTATGGATTTAAACGGCGTATTTTTACCGTCTAGGCAAGCACTTCAGAATGTATGCGCATGGCAATACAGAAGCGCGGAATGCAGTTATGCTGGAGGCGCTAAAGCTGATGTCAGTGATAACCCAACGACTGACATTAACAAGGACAGATGCGGAAAACGTGTAAATTCATGCAAGTTAAGATTTGGAGGGAATAGCCAGCTTCCTTATGGTGGATTTGCAGGGGTAGGAAAATTATGAGCATTAAAGATGATATTGAAAAACATGCTTTAGAATCGATGCCCGCTGAATCTTGCGGGTTAATCATTATTAAGAAAGGGCGAAAGAAATACATTCCTTGCCGAAACATTGCATCAATGGGAAACTTTGCCATTCACCCTGAAGATTATGCAAATGCAGAAGATATGGGCGTAATTGATACGGTAGTTCATAGCCATGTCAATATACCTGCTCTCCCCTCCCCTTCTGATTTAGTTCAGTGTGAATTAACTGATTTTAAATGGCTGATTATCTCAGTGCCCAACATGCAAACGCATGAATTCAAGCCCAGCGGTTATGTGATGCCGCTTTATGGGCGCTCCTTTAATCACGGCACTGTTGATTGCTATACTTTTGTTCGTGATTTTTACAAGCAAGAATTAAATATTGAGCTTCCAAATTTTGACAGAACGGATAATTGGTGGTTATCAGATGAAAATTTATATCTTGAAAACTACAGCAAAGCAAAGTTCGTAGAAACAAATAAGCTTGAAAAAAACGATGTTATCTTGATGACTATTGGTGGCAGTAAAGTTCCAAATCATGGTGCGATATATCTTGGTGATGGTAGAATAGGGCATCATCAACAAGACAGGCTTTCAAGTATTGATGTATACGGCGGTTATCACCAAAAAATGACCAGTAAATTATTGAGGTTTATATCTTGAAAACAATCATGCTTTATGGCTCGCTCGGAAAGAAGTTCGGCAAGGTTCATCGCTATGACGTGGCTTCCCCGATAGAAGCTGTCAGGGCAATGAGTGCAACAATTTCAGGCTTTAAAGAATACATGTTACACGCCGGATATATGAAGATACTGGTCGGCGGAAAAGCTGATTTGGATATTGATGGCGTAGTTAACCCTGTTTCTGATAAAGAGACTATTAGATTTATCCCTGTTATTCAAGGTTCTGGCGGTCTTGGTAAAATACTTTTAGGCGCAGCCCTTATTGGTTTAGCTGTTGCATTTCCAGCGGCATCGGCAACGCTATCATTTGGCACGTTCAGTACTTCATTCAGCCTTGCGTCTATTGCCACTAGTATCGGTACTTCATTGGTCATTGGTGGCGTGTCTCAAATGCTATTTGCACCACAAAAGTCACCATCAAATAGCGCGGAAAGGCCAGAAAATAAACCTTCTTTTGTTTTTAATGGCGCAGTAAATACATCAAGACAAGGGAATCCAGTTGCACTTGCTTATGGGCGGGTGATTGCTGGCTCTCAAGTAATTAGCGCGGGAATCGTAGCGGAGCAGATTTTATGATTAAGGGTAGCGGTGGTGGCGGCAAGTCTGGCGGCGGTGCTGGGCGTGTAGCAACGGAAGCGGCTGATTCTTTACAGTCAAAACAAACTGCAAAAGTAATTGATTTAATTTCTGAAGGCGAAATACAGGGCTTAGTCAATGGCCTTCAATCTGTCTATCTAAACGAAACTCCAATTCAGAATGCTGATGGCACGTTTAATGTATCGGGAGTGGCTTTTGATTCAAGAAATGGGACTCAGTCACAAACATTTATCAGGGGTTTTACAAACGTTGATAACGAAAGGGCTGTAGGCGTACAGGTAACTAATTCAGCAAGCGTAACAAGGACTGTCACTGGCTCAGACTTAAGCGCTGTTCGGGTTACAGCGTCAGTTCCAAGATTGACTAATCAAAACGTAACAAATGGCGATATTAGCGGAGCAAGCGTAACTATCGCGCTGGACATTCAAACGGATGGCGGGGGATTTGTCCCTGTCAAGCTTGGTCAGGCAACAAAGGCGCTCGCAGTTTCAGGCAATGTCGCATCATCATTGACAGCTAACATGACAGGGGCATCAATTTCTGTTTCTTGGCTCGGTCAAGCGTTGTTAACTTATCAAACATGCA
>Ga0136655_1001586_pt1 | contig 10130 bp, 9 predicted proteins | sample CPBDNA_2_FD_94863 | JGI IMG/M metagenome (GOLD analysis project Ga0136655, IMG submission 94863) | Freshwater to marine salinity gradient microbial communities from Chesapeake Bay, USA - CPBay_Spr_15_0.8_DNA (version 2) | ecosystem: Environmental > Aquatic > Marine > Coastal | place: USA...
AATTAATTTACTATATGAAATATTATTCATACGTGACATAGTATTTATTCTTGTAATCCAAAGTCTTCTGAATACTCGTTTTTTTTGTTTACGACCTACGTATGAATAGCGTAAGGCTTTCATAACTTGTTGATTTGCGACTCTAAAAAGACGTGAATGCGCACCTCTATAACCTTTTGCTAACTGTAATATCTTTTTACGACGTTTTCTAGCAACGTTTCCTCGTTTAATTCTAACCATTTTAATTTTAATAAGTTAATCGTTTTTTATAATACCATTAATACCATTAAATGGAAATGTTTTAAAGAATCCTAAATATTCCGCGTAATAAAATGTTGCATATCTAATAAGCACTCTATAATCTCCCATCTGAATGTATTCAGGTCCATATGTGAACCCAAGTGCGTGCATAATCCACGTTTCAAGAGTCATTGTAGTTAGAACCATACCTGGGAACAGGTGAATCCACATAATTACTAGCTCACAACCTACATCAATTAGACGTACTGCAATACGAATACCTATATATAGAAAACGAATAGACATCTTTCTATTAACGATTATATTTAATATCAGTATTAATGGAGACCGATCATCAAGAATTAAATATATTTCGGCTAATAAAATTAGTAAGTACGGGCGTAATAATATTTTAACCACACGTTTTAATGAAAATACTTTTATAGTGGATAGTAGTATTCCTAGAATTTGTATATTTTTTTGCAAAAATTCATGTATAAGTCTGAAGTTAGTCTTCTCAGTTAATAGATCAGTGATACCTGGTAGTTTAACTTTTATAAATTCTAAAGTAGTTGGAGTATCAAGTATTATAAACTGTGTAATCGTTGGAATATCTAATATTATCGATTGTAAGACCAACTTCAGTTTAGCTTTTAAAAATTCAACGAGTGTTAAAGTTTCTTTTATGATTAGGTTTGTTATATTTAAGTCAAGCTGCATTTTAGAAGCGACTATGTCCACGATCCCTACCTCTGTAAAATCTTTAGGTCTACTTCTCGCTCTTATTATTGGCGTCTTTCTTAAAAAGCTTATGAAAACTTGACTACTATCATTGAAATAGTTTACCAAAATTGGTGTTTTGATTTCAACGAATTGTTTTACAACTGGCGTTTTAATTTTTACAAATTCTACCACCCTGTTTTTAGTTTTTTTGACTTTTAAAAAATAGCTGATAATTTTGGTATTTTTTTTTAAATATTTGGTTACAAGTTTTAATTTTTTTTCTTTGCTTAAAAAGACACTGATACTTGAAAGATTATGTTTTAAATATTTGATTACAAGTTGTGATTGTTGAATTAGTATACGATTACGAATATGAATTGACTTTTTATTTATTGGGGTATATAAATCTGTTAGTGTTATGTTTGAAGTTTTTACGTATTTTCCTAGAATTTTAAGTTTAGGATTTATAAATTCTATCACAGTCGGTAATCCTGCCAAAATTGGTGTTACAATTTTTATTTCGGTAATTAGAGGGTTTGTTAATACGTTTAATAAATTTATGATCGTTGTTTTCGAAAATAAATAATTTAGTAAAATCAAATTTGCCTTTAATGACTGATTTAAACCAATCTTAGTTAAGATGTTTATCCAAAACACCACTTCTTTTTGTACTATTGGAAGAATAGTATACATATCTAATAAACCAATCCGTCCACAATCTATAACTATAGGAGAACCTTCTTTTATAAATTCATGGTATTTTGAACCGATTATTTTTACGGTATCTTTTATAATGGGAAAAGGTGAAGGTCTGAAATTTTTTGTCCGATCTAAGAAAATTTCAATAGGTATAAGAAAATATGAAGTAATTTCTTTCGCTCCAGACATGTTTTTCGTTAAAAACCATCCTATACAGTCCAAGTTATGTCGTAGATATACATAAGCTGTAAGTGCTAAAAAAGAAAGATAATTAAATGCACCTCTTGATAAATTATACCACATTGGTAAATAAAACCCACAATCTACTGAAAATACGGGACGTGCTTTTTTTAGAAAATCTACGTATCTGGCGTTTAAACGTAACCATTCCCAGGTTATTAAGTTTCCTTTTTCAAGCGCTAAACAATATATTCGCATACCTAAAATATACCAGTTTGGTCCTTTGAGTATTCCCATGATTGGTATTGGGTCTTGAAATTTTTGTAAAACTACAGCCTCTTGGACAATTTTAAAAATCTCCATCTTTCTTAGGGCAGTATAAAGTCCATCTTCTGGTATACATATGAGAGTAACTTTTGAAGAAATTATTTTATGTAAAACACCTTGTTGAAATGCTGGTACCTGTTTTGCTACCGTATAGATTTGCCTTTTAACATTTCTGGGTGGTTTAATGGGTAATGGATTACTTATATAGTCACGAACGTCTAAGTGATCGTTAATAGTTTCAAACGCAGGAAACCCTCTATACATTATTCTTAAAATGGGTGTTATTACAAAACAAATACTTGCTGTAAGATTTATTATCCTTATACAGCAACGTGTTTTGCTAAAGTTTGTTTTTTTGTCAACCATTTTTTGTTTATCTAACTGTTTTAGTAAGGTAACATTATTTTAATTGCTTTACTATCACTCGTGTTGACACAAATAGTTTGTGATAACCGTCTTTTCTGAGTATTAGATTTTTTTCTTAAAAGATGTCCTTTATAAGCATGACGACGTAAAAAATTCCCAGCACCTGTTCTTTTATAACGTTTTAAAGCAGCTTTTCGAGTTTTTAATTTATACATAATAAATGTTTTATATTTCTATAAATAAAATTTAATAATTATGCTTTTAACAAATTACAGTTAATTACACAAAAATATTATATAGTAGTTTGTTTATTAATTACAAGATTTTAAAAACTGATAGATAAAATATATTTTTCCTAAAACCTTTTCATTTGAGCCATATCGAAATATTCATAATATAAGGTTTTATGATCTATATATATATATATTATGAATATTTTACGAGTAATTAAAAATTAAGTTTGTTTCTTATTATCAACTTCTTTTAATTCATCTAACCCAAAATTATTCGTATTTGTACCGCTGTAGTTAACTTTTTCAAATCTTACTAAAACGGGGTATTTTGTCTTTCCTTTATCAACTGATGCTACTGTACCAGTTTCATTGAACCAGTAAGATTCTTTTCTTAAAATTCGAACTGTTGAACCACGATCTATCATAATATTTCTAAAGTAAGTTAGTACTAATAACTTATACTTTAAGCAAGTTTTTATGACAATAAATATTTAATTTGCCTGAAACTAATAAAAATAAAAATTTTTAAAGTCTTGTAGTCAGTATTAAATTTACTAAACAATAGATAAATTGAATAAATTTGAGAAAATAATCTAAATAAAAACATTGGTCACAGTATATATGTTAAACTATATGTAAAATACTTTTAAAAAAGAGAATAAAAATTTAATAAGAATACAATGGGTCGAAATACATTTAGAAATATACTCATAGGGATAATTTTACTAAGTTCTATCACTTTAGGTATAAAAAAGTTTAATTTATTAGGATTTGAAAGTCCAGAGAATATTCGAAATACTGCACAACTAAATCAAAATGTAGTAAGTTCTCGAATGACATATGGTCGTTTTTTAGAGTACTTAGAAATGGGATGGGTTAAGCAGGTCGATTTATATGACAATAGTCGAAATGCAATTGTTCAAGCATCAAGTCCAGAATTAGGAAATCGACCTCAAACAGTACGTGTAGAAATTCCTGTCGGAGCTTCGCAATTAATTCAAAAATTAAAAGATTATAATATTGATTTTGATGCACACCCTGCTGAAAGAAAGAACTTTTTAGTCAATATTGCAAGTAATATTTTATTACCAATCCTTTTCTTAACAGGTTTAGTTTATTTTTTCCAGAATTCAGAAAATTTTGGGAACGGTTCTGGACAATCACCAATGAGTTTAGGAAAATCGACAGCTCGTTTCGAACGCCGTCCTGACACAGGAGTTGGATTTAAAGACATTGCTGGAATAGATGAAGCAAAAGGAGAGTTTGAAGAAATCGTATCTTTCCTTAAAGAACCTGAAAAATACACAATTGTTGGAGCGAAAATTCCGAAAGGAATTTTACTTGTAGGTCCTCCAGGAACGGGTAAAACGTTATTAGCAAAAGCAATTGCTAACGAAGCAGACGTACCATTTTTTAGCGTAGCCGGTTCAGAATTTGTTGAAATGTTTATCGGTATAGGTGCTGCACGAGTTCGAGATTTATTTAAAAAAGCATCAGAAAATGCACCATGTATTGTATTCATAGATGAAATTGATGCTGTTGGACGCGAACGGGGAGCAGGTGTTGGTGGTGGAAATGACGAACGAGAGCAGACTCTAAACCAACTATTAACTGAAATGGATGGTTTTAAAGAAAATAAAGGTGTCATAGTCGTTGGAGCAACAAACCGAGTAGATATTCTAGATGCTGCTTTATTACGACCTGGAAGATTTGATCGACAAGTAACTGTGAACTTACCAGATAGATTAGGTCGCGTGGGAATTTTAAAAGTTCATGCACGAAACAAACCAGTTAGTGACGATGTATCTTTAGTACAATTGGCTAATCGAACACCCGGATTTTCAGGAGCTGATTTAGCAAACTTATTAAACGAAGCTGCTATTCTAGCAACAAGATATAAAAAATCAACAATCACTAAAGTTGAAGTAAATGAAGCAGCGGATCGAATTATCGGTGGTATTGCAGGAGCACCTTTAGAAGATACAAAAAATAAACGTTTAATTGCGTATCATGAAGTTGGTCATGCTATTACGGGTTCCGTGTTAAAGTCACATGATGAAGTTGAAAAAATTACATTAACACCACGTGGCTCGGCAAAAGGTTTAACATGGTTTACACCAGAGGAAGATCAGACACTTTTATCACGGTCTGCTTTATTAGCAAGAATAATTGCAACACTTGGAGGGCGTGCCGCTGAACAAGTTATATTTGGTGATCCTGAAGTTACTACAGGTGCGAGTAGTGATCTGCAACAAGTCACAAATTTAGCAAGACAAATGGTTACAAGATTTGGTATGTCGAATATCGGGCCTATGGCGTTAGAAGATGAAAACACAGGACAAGTCTTCCTTGGTGGAAATATGACTCCGGGCTCAGAGTTTGCGGAAAATATTGCAGATCGAATTGATGAAGAAGTGTGCAAAATTATTGATTATTGTGAACAAAAAGCTATCGAAATTATTTATGACAATCGTGTAATTATCGATTTAATAGTTGAAAGATTAATGGATATAGAAACAATGGACGGTGAAGAATTTAGAGAGCTATTAAGTACCTATACAGTTTTACCGAGTAAAAATGTACCATATGTGTCTAAATTTAATTAAACAACTTCGTCAAAAATATATTTATTAAAATATATTGCTATATAGTTTGTTTAACTATAAAATAATAGTAAACATTCACGAGTTAGTATATTGAATTACTACTTAAAACAAATAATTTATAATTAAAAAATTATATGGCAAAAAAAAGTATGATTGAACGTGAAAAAAAACGTATCAATCTGAATAATAAATATAGAACAAAACGTCAAAATTTATTAGAACAATATAAAAAAACAGAAGGTTTTGAGCCAAAACTAGAAGTACATTCAAAAATTCAAAAGTTACCTAGAAACAGCGCTAAAGTTCGAATCCGAAACAGATGTTGGAAGACAGGTCGTTCTAGAGGATTTTATAGAGACTTTGGATTATCAAGACATGTTTTACGTGAAATGGCTCATAGTTGTTTATTACCAGGTGTGACAAAATCAAGTTGGTAGAATTATTTTTGATAAAATTGAAGAAGAAATTTATATTTCTTCTTCAATTTAAACTTAAAAACTTAACAAATAAAATCTCAATCTAAGTATTTATCCCATTTTTCATATTCTTTAGGATTATAAAAGTTCAAGTTATACATATATATTATCTAAGTATTTAAGGTAAACATTTATGATTACAGACTCTCAAATTTATATTGCATTAGTTATTGCTGCTGTAGGAAGCGTTTTAGCAATTCAGTTAGGTTCTACACTTTATAACTAACCAAATTCACGCACAGTTCTTTAATTTTTAGAAATATAATAATATTTAACCATTAATTATGACGACACAGGATTTAAAAAAATTTAGTACACCCATCTTCCCTTTTACAGCTATTGTCGGTCAAGAAGAGATGAAGTTAGCTCTTCAACTAAACGTAATTGACCCAAAAATTGGTGGTGTTATGATTATGGGCGATCGAGGCACAGGAAAATCGACAACAATTCGTGCAATTGCTGATTTATTGCCTGAAATCGAAGTAGTGAAAGACGATCCATTTAATTCCCATAAAACGGATTTAGAACTAATGGGAAATGAGGTCAAACTAAGTATTCAAAATGGAGAAAGTGTAGAAACAGAATACATTAAAATTCCTATGGTTGACCTTCCACTTGGAGCAACAGAAGATCGTGTATGTGGCACGATTGATATTGAAAAAGCTTTAACAGATGGGGTCAAAGCCTTTGAACCTGGTTTATTAGCAAAAGCTAACCGAGGTTTACTTTATGTTGATGAAGTTAATTTACTTGATGATCATTTAGTGGATATTTTATTAGATTCAGCAGCATCTGGTTGGAATACTGTTGAGCGTGAAGGAATTTCAATTCGCCATCCAGCAAGATTTGTCTTAGTAGGATCAGGAAACCCTGAAGAAGGTGAATTACGCCCACAACTATTAGATCGATTTGGGATGCATGCCGAGATACGAACAGTAAAAGATCCTCTTTTACGCGTGAAAGTTGTAGAAGAAAGAACTTCGTTTGATCAAACTCCAGAGGTTTGGATTGAGAATTATGCTGAACAGCAACAACAATTACGTGATCGTATAATTAGTGCTCAAAATTTATTAAATAAAGTAGAGCTAGATTATGACTTAAGAATTAAAATATCCGAAGTATGTAGTGCATTAGATGTGGATGGGTTACGTGGTGATATTGTAACAAATAGGGCCGCAAAAGCTTACGCCGCGTATAATGACCGAACAAATGTAACGGTCGATGATATTGGAAAAATCATAACATTATGTTTGAGACACCGTTTACGAAAAGATCCATTAGAATCAATAGATTCAGGGGACAAAGTATCTAAAATTTTTAAAGAAGTGTTTGAAATTGAAGATTAACGCGTTTTAGTAATTTCAACTACGAATATACTTTAAACTCAAAATTGTATTATGGCAAATTTAATTTGGTTATTACTTAGTGCTTTTTTAATCTTTATAATTTTTCTTCGTTCACCCCAAAATGGTGGGCTAGCAAGTTTCGCAACAAAAAGTAACATATTAGGATCACCAAGTTCAGCTGAAAGATTTTTAAACAACTTAACAGCAATTCTGATTGTTTTATATCTTATAATTGCTATTCAATTTAATTTTAATAATTTATAACGGGACCGACGAGACTCGAACTCGCAACCTCCGCCGTGACAGGGCGGTGCCCTAACCAATTGAGCTACGATCCCTTTACAATAACTTTTAGTATATTACTCAAGAATTATAAAAATGTCAAACGTTTGATTTGCTAATTGAAGGAGAAACAGGGATTCGAACCCTGGGTACATAAGAATATACGATAGATTAGCAATCTATTGCTTTCGACCACTCAGCCATTTCTCCTAGAATAACAAATATAAATTATATTTCTAGACGTCTTTTCAAATAATTAGCAACTGGCTCTGGTGGGATTTGAACCTACGACCTTGGGCTTATGAGTCCCCTGCTCTAACCACTGAGCTACAGAGCCTTTTATTGCTAAGATTTGTTTATACTATACCATGAAACAAAGGATTATAGTATAAATTTTCTGTTTAGATATTCGTTCATCTAATAAACTTAAAGTTTAAAAAAGTATAATAAACATTAAAATATTTTCATCACACATGAATAATTTTTGGACAAACGTATTTCGTTACCCACGGTTCTTTATTAGCAGTTTGCTAGGATTAATTCTTATAATTTTAACGCCACTTAAAAATTTGTTTAAAAATTCAAAGTTACGAATTTTCCTAATTCTAGGTCTTATACTATTCTTTGTAAGTTTATATATAGTTCTTAAAAAAATGGTAGGTTTGTAATCCTTCGAGTTTTACAACAATAAAATTTTAAAATGTTTTATTTCATGATTGATTTAGAACATTTCCAAATTACTAGCTTAAACCAGGAAACATTCTTTTTGAATCCTAAATAAAAATATTAGTTCATATACTTCTTTTAAAAAGCTTAAATGGGCCGAGTTGGATTTGAACCAACGTAGCGAAACGCAGCGGATTTACAATCCGCCCCCTTTAACCACTCGGGCACCGACCCTTATATACTAGTACTATATTTTAACAAAATAGTACCAATAAAACAATATTTAAATGTTGACTTAGAGTTTAAATATTATATATAATACATACATGTCATTAAGAAGATTTACGGGTAATTAACTCAGCGGTAGAGTGCCTGCCTTACAAGCAGGAGGTCACAGGTTCGAATCCTGTATTACCCAAATTTCTTGCAAGGGTCTATCGTCTAACGGATTAGGACAGAAACCTTCTAAGTTTCTAATGTAGGTTCGATTCCTACTGGACCTATAAAATTTTTTCTTTGTTTTATTGTTAGTTAAGTACAAGCTTTATATGGTTAAGTCTTTATCAAACAAAAATAGATCTGGTTTTGTTCCACCAGCGAGTAATAGAGGGAAAAAACTTCGTATTAAACGCTATTACTAAAGGAAGAGGGAATAAAAACTTCCAAAATATAAACAAAGCTGCTAAAGGTTTTTTAAATGGTAAAGCAGATGTGCAAAGCCTAATGAATCTTGGGGGAGCAGTAGCTACCGCAGCACTGACAAATAAAATAGGTGATAACAAGTACTTTAAGATAGCAGAGGCGTGTAAAAGCCTTTTAGGAGGTAGTAGACTACCTATATTACACCATAACAGCGTAAGAACCAACACGGTTAAGAATAAAGGCGTTATAAAGACTACAAATATGCACGTAGGAGATCCTATAGCAGGTAAATATGCTAGAATACCGAGTTTCCACACAACAAACAGAATAAATCTAATAGATTCAAAAACTGACTGTATTGATCCGATTCGAAAGAAAGAAACAGTGAGCAGGGCAGGACTAAACCAAAGGTTAATAGACTTCCTAGATCAAGATACCTATATTACAGTGGGTAATATGAAGCAAATAACTAACTGTGAAGCAGAAGTACAGAAAGAAGTGACTAGAAGAGGAGTAAGACGTAGAGCTGTAGTAAAGAAGAACGTTAAATCTGAGTATCAAGTACGTATACCTAACGTAACACTGAATAGTTTAATAAGATCAGTAGAAAGTAAGTTCACAATAAACAGCGAAATACCTATTTACGATACTTATGTAATAATACACGTATGTGTGTTAAAAGATTTTAATAACTGTTCAGTGGACATAGGACAACTGAAAAGCCGTATAGTAGAAGAAGCAGAAAATGCAAACTGGCTTCAAACAGGTTTAAGAAAAGATCAAATAATAAGAAATATTAAAAAAGTAAGAGAAGAAAAAGATCCGTTAGATTTTAAGAAAAGTTTAATAGTAGGTGTAGACGCTGTCCTACAAAAATCTACAACGTTTAGGGAATCAATAAGAGTAATACAATCGATACCTCGTGTACTAAAAGAAGGTGACAGAATAGATTTAGATATAATTCAACACTTTAGAAAAGGTATAAGCTTAAATAAGTTACATCAAATAGAAAACGATGATCTACCAGCCTCAACATTTCTAATAGTAGAAGCGTTTGGTGATGAAAGAGCTAAAGTGGTTGATACGAAGAATGGCCTTAGTTATAACGGATATAGTCCTGTAGAAATAAGATATGACTTTAAAGTTGACGTGGAATACACGTGTTCTGATAATGTTAAAGATTTTCCGATAGTAATTAAAAGTGAAGAAAAAGACAAGGACTTTGATAACATAGATTTGGGAGAAAGCTTTTACCCAACAAGGGAAGAAATGTTTAACGTAAATTTCGAAGATGTTCGAATAAATGAAACAAATAAAAATGGTAGATATGAGCTGTTGCTAGAC
>Ga0136655_1001589_pt1 | contig 10116 bp, 7 predicted proteins | sample CPBDNA_2_FD_94863 | JGI IMG/M metagenome (GOLD analysis project Ga0136655, IMG submission 94863) | Freshwater to marine salinity gradient microbial communities from Chesapeake Bay, USA - CPBay_Spr_15_0.8_DNA (version 2) | ecosystem: Environmental > Aquatic > Marine > Coastal | place: USA...
TCGCATAGTTGGACAAAAAACACAAGTTGCTAGCTATGATTGTCCGCATGTGACCAGTTTGCGAAATACCATAGAACTCCGGATGCTATAAAGGATCAACGAATTACAAGAGTTGGAGAAAAAAGGGTAGTGGAACTAGCTGGAATTACTTTAAAAAAAATATAGCAAAAAATTAAGAATCGAAATACTGAGATGGTGTTTGGCCTGTCACTTTTTCAAATGCGCTGTAAAATGTATTCTTATTTTTAAACCCTGATTTCGATGCAATAGCTACAATAGTTTGGTTGGCTATTAAACTTGGATAATGCGCAATGAAGAATTCTACCCGATATTCATTCACCCATTCCCTAAAATTCTTACCAACATATTCATTCAGGATGTAGGAACAATGATGGGAAGGTAATCCCATTTTGGCCGCTAAGTCCCCCACAGAGAAATCAGGATTGAGAAACGGCTTTTCGGTTTCGATAAGCGAGATCATTTTTTCTTTAATTCTAACAATTTCTTCTTCACTGAAAGTTAAAGCTTGTTTTCTAGTAGCCCTTGGTGGTTTTTTTGATTCTTGACTTTCAATAAGTTCATCTGAATATGCGGATTCATTCGAATCTAAATCCATTGGTTTTAAGGTAGCTGCGAATTCTTTTGAGACAAAAACAAACCCGTACAATATCTTTGGATTGTAAAAAAGATATCCGAAAAAACCTAATAAAATGGTAGACTGGATAAAAACTCTATAATTACTTAAGAATAGATTACTTGTTGAAGCCCCAGCAGAGATATTTATGATAAAATTGACTACCATACTCAAATTTGACAAGGTTGTAATCAAGAGAAAGAATAAAATCCAATTTGTTACAATCGGATTTGTTTTTCTGAATTTTATAATTCCAGATTTTATGACGAGGCGCCAACTCAAAATAAAATAAGTTACTAGTAATACGTATCGAAATATGGAGATCAAATAATATGGAAAAATCCCAAAACTATCCGAAACAAAAAATGCTCGGTGAGCGATAACATCTGAAATAAAATTCGCACGCGTATCAGCATCCAAAAAATAATATGGAATGGAATCTATTAGAGCTATTAAAAATGGGATAAGATGAAGTAAGTCTTTTTTCTGCAATCGGCTTTCATCCCTGATAAAACCTCTTATGTAAAGGTACAAGAAAGCTCCATACATAAATAGAAAGGAACCTAACGAATTAATTATTATAGAAACAAAGAAGGTTTGTCCAGTATTTATTGCGATATAATACAGCATCTGAAGCCCACGCATCCCCATCATGGCAGCCAATAATTTATTCAAATAGGTATTGCCAATAGTTGTAAAAAGCATGTGAACCGAAAAGCCCAACATCAAAAATGAACTAAATGCAAAAATGTATAAGTTGTATTCCATTCGAAAGTGAGGACTCTTATAAGATTAGGTTGTTTCACTGCAACTCAAATTGGATATCAGCTTGTAGCTGATGCGGTTCGGTGTCAGGCTTTTCAATGACTTGCTAAAAACTTCAATTCTCACCTTCATTTTTTAAAGGAGACATTTTAACAATGCTCATTACAACTACTTACTGAATCTTACCATAAGCCATTTTGTACAGGTTGTGAAAAATATCATTGGTTCTCAGCTCTGTAAATTCCTCAAGAAATAGAATTTATATAACGTTTAGACGGGCACATACCTCAAATCCTGTTAATGTAGTTTAGATAGCTGAATCATACCCTTACTTAACTGAATTTAAAGGAACGAATCTTATTGATTCCTTTTGATTTTAAAAATAATGATAAAATGAAGTGATTTAAAATGTAAATAAAATCACTTTTTTGCTCGGGAGTAAGAATTTCCAGGAATTAACAGATACGTCTTTATGGACTTTTTTAGAAAACATCGCACGAGTTGCATTTTTAAGGCAGGCTTGTTTACAGTAAGGATCTCACCCGCTGAAAAGATTAGAAGGGCAGTATCTGGAAATGTATTCAGGGTTAAAAATACTCTAAAACCAAAGTCATTGGTTGATTGTCTCTGTGAAATCCAAGCCAGGCGCTTAGCGTAATCCTTCGAGGCACGAAACTTCTGATCAAGAGCCCATTTTGATTAAAATTCAATAAAGCTGGAAATTCCTTCAGGGATTGAGCGCTCTGAAGATTGTTGGTATTATCGTTTAAAAAATAGGATGGGATCGGTCTGCCTGTTTCATTTTGGTTTTTAAAGTCGAGTAAAAATTGACTATTCTCAAATGTCTGCATCTTTATCCATGTCAACTTAACAAAGGAACCATCGTCTGCAATCAAGGCAAAGTTTTTCACTGTTTCCCCATAAAGGTCCGGTCCAACTTCATTGGTTACACTTCTCTCAGAGTCTAGCTTTGAACTTGATCCCGAGCTTAAGCCCACTCCAGCGGGTAGTTCTATGTTGATTCTTAACGTTTGGTTTTGGGCCATCCCAACCTGTGGAATAAAACAGGCAAACCCAATCAAGAATAAAATAAGCTCAATTCGTCTCACCTGCCACATTTACATGGATAGAAATTCGAGTATTGTACTCTCCAGCGTAAACAGATCGGATCGGCCCCAAAGTCCCATAAACAAACAGATATACTACCGATTTATGTCTTTCTAAAATCCCTCCAAATACTGAATTAGAGGGCAATGGAATACCTGCAAATTTACCGTTAACAGGAATCGTGATAGTTGTAATCCCGGCAGGCAAATCAATACTTTCTTTTTTAGCTACGATTTCATTGGCGGCATTTTGGTTGTGATATGACATATAGAAAACCATAGGAATAGATTGATCTATGGAAGAATCTCCCTCTTTAGCCAAGTATGGAGTATAATCCATAGTTATCACCATCTCATATTCACTTGGAGCCTCAATTTCAAAAACAGCAGTGTTGTCATCTTCTTTGCGAATCTGAACGGGGCCTGAATTAGCGGTAATCACACTCGAATGCAGGTTAAAATTCAAACTACTACTTCCCATTCCTAGCGGTCGTATCGTAATATTGTCGCTTCCTGACCAAGTGGAAATAGTTGGGCGTTGCCCAAAGGAAGTTTTCGAAAACCCAAGGAGGGAAAATGTAAGGGAGACAAAAAGAATTACAACTCGTGTCATCATATATACTCAAATTCTAAAACAAATTGAGAAAGGTAATTTCCTTGTACAGCTTGGGAAATATCAAACTCTGCTCCCAGCCAAATAAAAACCTCACCCAAGGCTCCAATGGTGACATCAGCGGACCCTTGGGTCAGCAAGAAACTACCAGACTGAATATCTTCTCCGGCAGCACTCATGGAATACAGTGCTTGGACCACACCTAAACCCTCATTTTGTTCGATGATTGATTCTCTTGGGGTGTAGTTGATTCGAATTGTTCTATTTGGACTTCCTTGGATTTTGAATAGCCCTGCATACGTACTGGTGATGGGATTTACACTTATCAGTCCACCTTGTACCGGGGGGCTTAATAGGTCTAGATCTCTTACGGTAGTCAGCCGAAGATTCTCCACTACTATTGCAGAAACTTCAATGGAATAAGAGGAGTTTTGAGCTCTTGCTGAGTCAAATACTAGAGCGAAAATAATTACAAATACTATTTTTGCTTTTGCTAAACCTCCAATTAGAATTTTGAACATAACTGTAAATAATTTGATTTTTTTTTATTTTGAAGCTAGTCGCCTCCTTTTTTATGTTGCAATGTTTTTGAAAAAAGAGAAAGATTCAGATATATGGATGAAAAATTTGTCCAACTATCCTAAAATTGGACGAAATCCTAGCCGAAAAAGTAACAAGAAATTGGCTTACTCGTACAATTTTGTAATTAATAAGAAATTAATTGCTTAAAATAATTATTAATCCTAAATAACACGTTTACCTAGTTCATAGATAGCGTATATCACATTGGAAGTGTCCAATTGAAGTATAATCTTTGAGCGATGACTTCCAACGGTACTAATTGAGATTTTTAATTGAGCTACAATTGTTTTTGTAGTCAAACCCAATTTTATCAAAATCAAGATCCCGTTCTCCCTTTTTGTAAGATTTATAATTTTTTTATCTCGATCAAAATTGATATTGATTATTCAGTAACTTTTCAGATAAAATTTATTACAAATCTTCACATCGGATTTATTCAATTCACCTTCTCATATAAAAGAATAATGGTCCTCCAAAAATGTTGTCGCAGGTAATCTTAGTCCATAATCTGATACCATCATTCAAATTTCTAATCAAATAAGATTCATGAAAAAATATTTGACACTAGCTACCAAATAAAAGGCCCTAGACAAATGTCTAGGGACTTCCTGATAAATAAGTCAGATACACTATTATTATGAATCGATTTAAACTAACTATGAGCAAGAGTGGTTCTCGATTGTAGTGTGGCTAAATGTAAAGAAGAAATTGATAGTTTCTCGTTTTTTTCAATTAAATGATCAAAAAGGTAAATTAAACGCAACATTTTCTATACTCCAGCTTTATTTCAAATAGGATAGATATTATCTACCCAGGCTTTACAGCCTTCTTATAAGCCACTTCTATTGATCAGTGGGAGTTATGTGCTTTACACACCAAGAAATTCCCCAAGGTGACCTCAGGGTTTTGAAAATGATAACCTAAGCGAAAAAAAACTTATTTTGACTAGAATTTCGAGGTTTCATTTTTAGCTATTTAGACAAATAATTCCCGAATAGTTAAGATCTAAAAGAAATTTTTTTACAAAGATTTTTATACTTTCATAATGTCGAATAATTCGTAAATTATTTTTATAATTATATCTGTATACATTTTGTATACAAAAAAATACACTTTATTTATCTACGGAAAATATCAGTCTTTAAAATGAATTATAGTTTCTAGATCCACCTATCTGATCATTTAAATTTATATGTTTGTAAAGTGGAAACTCAAAAAATGGGCGTTTTTAACGGCTAACAAGTTACATAATATAGCAGAAGTTTCCAATCGGAAGTAGACTGGAAGAAATATTTGGCAGATCTCAATTGGATGAATAGATTTACTTTCTGCAAATGTGGTCATAAGGGCAGTTAACTAATAAAAGATCACGCACGTACTTATAATAAGTGTAGCGATACAGAAAATGCTGTCGCAGACAGCCTTTTCATAAAGTCAAATTTGGTCTTTTAGAGGCTTTCTATATCTGTTTTGATATGAGTTCAAGTACTAAGGTTCTCTCTGCCATGTGTGTAGCCAAGCGTAATGCGATTAATCGCAAAACTGCCATGAGTTTCATGCATAAAGAACGCAAGTTAATGAAATTGGGGTGATATTACCCTATGTAAGGAGAGTCTCAGGTGGATGAGTTTGTAGTAGGAGACCAAGAAGTTGGACACACAGGAAGTAGCTGTGGAGGCAAGAAAAAGAAGGTGATATGTGCCTTGGAACTTTCTGGGGCAGGAAAAGTGAGGCGGTTTTACGCCTCCAAAATCAACGATTTCTTAGCCAAATCTCCTCGACTCATTTTTGAGCGCCATATTGACAAGGCCGCCCAAGTGATTACAGATGAATGGAAAGGATACAGACCAATCGGAAAGGATTACGCAATCAAACAGGCTCCAAGTGAATTGGGCTTGAATTTTAAAGCAATTCATACCATGATCCATCAGGTGAAATCAGAGATACGAACGACTTATTCCTGGGTAGGCAAGAGGCATATTGATCGCTACCGAAGTGAGTTTTCATACCGAATCAATCGCTCTCAGAATAAAGAAACCATCTTTCACGACTTGATCAACAGAATGGTCAATAACGATAGGTTGTATATTTCAAATATGATATGATATTATTTGTCTCCTCTACATATCTTTAACTATTTTAATCAAATTTTAAGCTATGTTTATTCTTCCTACATTGTTGTGTTTATGTTGTTTAATATTATGCTATAATTCTATTTTACTCCTACTTAATATTAGTAAAGTCAATTCAAGAATTAAGTACTTAATAGGCTCTGTGTTAATTTTCGCTTTGATCCTTTTATTTCGCACATCTCTTCTTGCAGGTGAATTTCTTCGGGAATATCCACATTTGATGAAAGTTTTTAGTCCAATCGGATTTTTGATGTTTCCACTATTTTATTTGGCTATAAAGTATGCTATAAATGAAGGTCAGTATTTTAAGAAGACTGACGTTATTCATTTTATTCCTGCTTTTATTCATTTTTTAGAATTAATACCTCTATATATGCTGTCTAAAAGTGAAAAATTAGTCCTTCTTGAAGAATTATTTTTCGACATGTATGCCATAGTAATATTTGTACATGGCCTGATTCCGGGAATATGGATAGAACTGTTTCGTTTGGTCCTGATGATTTTTTATTTTATTATTGTAGTCGCTTTGGTTTTTAATTTTAAAATAGAAACTTTTAAAAAATTTATTAAAGGAAAATCAAATAGTATTTTTATCGGAACGATATTTTATATTTTGTTAATAATGGTTACACTTATAGGTTTATTTTTTCTGAATTTTATCTCTTTTTTTGAAGTGCTTCATTTATTCATAAACAAAAATATCTTTATTTTAATTTTACTAGTTTTAGTGATAAGTTATAATATTTATGTTTTCAGGAATGTTACATTATATTTAGGCTTAAATAATGTTAAAAACCCTCTCATTTTTGAGAAAAAGACCCAATTACCCACTGATACATCTGATTTTAAACCTTCCCTAGACTGGAAGGATTTAGATTTAAACAAAAGTGAAGTAGAATCTCGGCTAATTCAATTATTGGAAGTAAGCCAGATATTTTTAATTGCAGAACTTACCACAAGTGATTTTGCTAAGGAAGCAGATCTTCCTTCACGGTTACTTCCTAAAATTTTGAATTTGACTTTTAAAAAATCTTTTAAAGAGTTAATTAATGAGTATAGAATCAAATTTGCTAAAAAGAAAATTGATGAAGGGTATTTGCTTCTATATACTGTAGATTCATTAGCGAGTGAATGTGGGTTTAACTCGCGATTTACTTTTAGCAATGTTTTTAAAAGTGAACTTGGTTTATCGCCGAATAAATACAGTGGAGTGGTTCGTAAAAAAATAAAAACGTTAGGATAGGGAACTTTTGAGATTCAAGATATTCATGTTATTAAGTATAATGTCATAGGTCACAATATTCCAGCATTTTTTGAACGTCACAATTTGAATATGAATTATTGTTGTTTTTTGAGCTACACTTTTTATTTGGATTACGGATTATGATTTGTATTATAGACAAAACATTGGAAGAATATCTTTTCTTATTTGACTTTGTTGGCCTCCCCTGAAGCGTGGGTACAAATGTAATAAGCGAGTATCTATTTTCTTGCTGTGTACCAAGAGCTGTATAATTTCTGAAGTTTATTCTTGAAGATTTCGTGAGTTCTGAATGTACGGGGTCCCCAATGAGTTTAGAAGTTTTTTAAAAAAACCTAGACCCAATTTCTTAATTAGGGAAACCTTGCAATTAATCAAATTTTACTGATTTTTATCAATTGCTCGGAAAGTAAACCCTGCCGAATGAAAGGTTTGAAAATCTTTTTTCAGTCAAATAATACTTGCGGAAGGATGTGGTATTCTCGAATATTCAACAATTTCTTATTAACCCCATGTTATTTAATTTATTATCTAGGTTTTAAATAAGCCTTTTAATTTCTAAAAAAGTGCTTTTTATTTCTAATTTGTGATAAAAACATCTTTTGCCACATCTTATTTTTCAAGTATATCCTCAAAGTGATTACCATTGTATTTACAATGCAAGCCTAGATTTACTCATTTATTTTTCAATTCTAGACAGTAGCTTTAAGAATCTATTATCTATACTCGAAAACTATTGAGTCTTTGTTTTTCCGTAGAAATTTAATCTCTAATAACAATTTTTAAAAAAAAAATGAATAAAAATCTTTTTGGTGCAGACAAACAATATGCTGTTTATTCTCTGACTATTTTAATTTGCCTTTGTAGCTGTATCCAATGGATACTTACTTCTAGGAATTTGGATTATTTGCTCGCAAGAATTAAATATGCAAAGATTGCATCATATTTTAGTATTTTTTTATGTTTTTTATTGCTTTCACTTCCAATTATAGCCGCTGAAGGAATTCTGAATGAGAAGTTGATCAGAGATGGTGTTGCTTGTGAGCAATCAAATGTATTGGCGCCAGTCTTGCCGCAGGGAACTTCTTACTTCTCTCCTCAAGGTTTCGGAGTTGCGATAAGGGCTAGTTATCCTATTGAAGATCCAGATAATGTAATTGAATTTATTTGGTTTGATAGTTATGGAAGGGAACTAGCTGTCACAGATCATTTTTTTGTAGATCGGGAATTGCCTAGAGGCGTTTATATCTTTAGTCTTTTGAGTAGGAATAGCCTTTCTGGTTGCGTTAGTCCTAAGGTTGAGTTTTCCGTGATCGTTGAGCCGATAGAGATTTCTCTTGACAATTGTAATATTTCGGGTTCTTCTACCATTATCAGTAATTTATGTCCCAGTTGCGTCGTTTCAAATCCAGATGGGGCAACTGATGATGATCCTCTGACAAATTCTGAAATTAAAACAACCCGAAATGTATTTGCTGGTGGATTCATAGGGCAAAATCTCATCTTTCCTATTACGGGTAGTCAAGGAGATAGTGTGAAGGTCAATCTTTCTTTTCCAGACTTAGCAGGTGCCTTACCTAACCTTTCTTCAGTCAGCCTGACGCTATTTAACGGAACAAGGAAAGTAAGTAGTGAATATTTTCTCAACTCATCTAAGGTCAGCGTAGTAAAAGAATCCGGTCAATATTCATTTACAATTTTTGCTGATTTATTGGATGAATCTGAGGCATATGTCAGTGTCTTGGTTAAAAGTTATTCTTCTCTCCAGTCCTTCGTTCCTAGAATAGGAGTCCATTCTGCAGAGATGTTTTTTGCGGTACCTAATATTTCCGCCGATCCAGTTGAGATCTGTGACGGAAACTCAAAAAGATTAGTAGTAACTCCTGGACAAAATACCTTTCTTCGCTGGTATTCAAAGAAAGAAGGAGGGACCGAACTGAGTTCAGGTTCGGGATATACCACTCCGGTATTAAATACCCCGGGTGTCTATACGTATTGGATCGAAATTTTTCGATCAAACTGTGAATCTTCATCGCGATATCCTTATTCCGTTGAGGTGAAGGCACTTCCCACTAGCGATGATTTAGTTGTTTCAGGCGACGGCTTTCATTGCTATGGTGATATCATCGAGCTGAAACCTGAAATAAGTCCGTCAAGTAGTTTTTTGAGTGATGAGCTTCAGTTTGAATGGTTTATCGATTCGCTAGGTGTCGAGAAAATAAGTACAGGTCGTTACCCAAATCTAAGTCTTACTTCAGATGGATATTTAATAATTAATGATGCGCAGCCGGGTAACTACACCTATTTCTTAGGAGCAAAAACAAAGGTTGGATGTAGCACACTCCCTCTTCGGCTTAAAAGGGTTAATTTTCAAGTAGGTCCAATTTTACCGGCTCCTGTTTTTCCTGACAATAGCCCAAGTTTCTGTTTGGAATCAAATAAAACTTTGGGGGATATCCCCAGCTTGAGTAGCATCTATAAGATTAATTGGTATTCCGATGAAAACCTTACTCTTCCCTTACCTCTAACTACCAGGCTTACCGACGGGCGAAAATATTATGCGGTTAGTCAAAATTTACAAAACTGTGAAAGCCTAGAATCTACAATGGTTGAGGTTCAATTGATTACTTGTGCCCCAGTGCTTAGACTTGAAAAGTTACCTAATCTCGAATCACCATTAAATATCTTTGCTGGAAATGAAATATCCTACACTGTATCCATAGCAAACGATGGTATTTTTACGGCCAATGACCTGGTAATAGAAGATATACTTCCATCAGGTACTCGATATATTTCTTCTACACCAGCTGGAGTATTTACTGACAATAAAGTAAGGTGGCAACTGGATAGTCTAGTAGGAAGCGATAGCATTCAATACGTGATCCGTCTGCAAGTATTGCCATCGTTTGCAATAGGTACTTTTCTCAGAAATACGGCCACGGTCAGTGGAGAAGATGTTCCAGGCGGCAAGCTGGAAGCAGAGGCAGAACCGGTCTTAGTGACGCGTAAATCTTCTGTTGAGA
>Ga0136655_1001591_pt1 | contig 10113 bp, 25 predicted proteins | sample CPBDNA_2_FD_94863 | JGI IMG/M metagenome (GOLD analysis project Ga0136655, IMG submission 94863) | Freshwater to marine salinity gradient microbial communities from Chesapeake Bay, USA - CPBay_Spr_15_0.8_DNA (version 2) | ecosystem: Environmental > Aquatic > Marine > Coastal | place: USA...
CAATGGTTAGCAGCAAATCAAATGAATATTGACTTTGGAGAAAGTAGTATTGACCTAATGAGACGTGCTTACATTGCAGGTCTTTCTAAGGCGCACGACTTACTTGATAATGCGGAATCAGAAGACTTTCATTGGGTTCGGTATGAAATTGAAAAACTGATAGAGGAAAGCGAATGAGATATGCTATATCATCTCCAGAGGAAACATGGGTGAAAGTGTGTTATAAATTCTTTCAAAGACACGATTTGACTTATTGGTATACAATAGATAGAGAACAAGCTCTCCGTGAAATGATGAAGGACTCTAATGGCACGTTGGATCCAACTTGGTTAAGAAATAAGATAGACGAACTTTATAGGAGTGTTGGAGTATGAGCTACAGTAGAGATACACAACTATTCTGGAAACTACTTGATCTGAGTGGTGTTGTTTTTGCATATGGTTAGGATTAGATAGAGGTAAAAAAGAATCTGATGCACGTATCAAATTACTTGAATCCAGACTAAAAAGGCTATAGAGATTGCAGATGATTACGCATATGCTGCTGGCAAGTGGATTGATCCTGATATTGACTATGAAGAATTTTACTCTTGGAGAGAGGATCTAAGCTAATGGGTATCAACACACACGTCTACACAGTCTATGGTGTAAGACTAGATTGGGATGATGCTTTCTATGAAGCATATGAAGAAGTTGAAGAAGCACTCCTAGATGAGTTTGGATGGGGCAACCCACAAGAAGCAGGTCGTCAGATTGAAGCTGTCATGGACTGTATGGGTGGTGAGTACATGATTCTTGGTCCCATTCTATACGATTCGGGCGACTTCCGTTATTGTGAAGATATGAACAATTATCAAGAGATTGGTATTGAGGGGGCTCCCCTGCTTGTATGGTTGGACTACGTTGCATTGTTCAAACGTCTTTACCCAAGTCATGTTCATCTAATTGAATGTGTTGAGCCAAAGTTGATAAATTTGATCCATTATACGTAAGGATCTAACATGATTTATGATAAACAAAAATCTAAATTTGATGATACTATTATTCGTGCTGTAGATTCGCTGGTCAATGCGACTTACTACGGAAATGGTGGGGAGTACAACACTAACCCTAACATGACAGATGAGATTTTCAAACGAGAATACAAAACACTTTTTCTTGGGCTTCCGAGACAATGTGGCAAAAGTTTATACTTGACAAAACTTTTGAATCATTTTCAGAATGATTTGATGTTGAGAACTTATTTGATATATCCTAAGTTGGAAATGCTGAAATGCACCGATAGATATTATAAAAATCATGAATCAAAATTCACGATAAGTCAAATTCATGACATGTCCAACCCGGTTTGGTACTCTAGTCCAATCGGCGGACCAGACGTTATGCTGTATGATGAAGTTGATCCTGCCAAGTACGATGAAAAGATGGTTCGTGGAAAAAAGCTCACACTTGCACTTTACACGTAAAAAAGTGGTTGACAACTCCACAACAGTAGTATAGTGTGATCTTGTAAGAGATGAAAGGAACTGCAATGTTTGATTACACCACCGCCGCACTCAATGAAGCAACTGTTCGTCTTTCTGATGGCAGTGAGTGGACCATTCACTTTGTTCCTGCTGGCACGGATGGCTGGAACATTCCTGTGATCCGTGCTTATGACTACACCGATGATACTCAAATTTGGAACACCGATGGCACTGCGCTTTCGGCTGATGCTGACATTGTGGGGGTTGTATAATGAATGATGTATTGAATAGGATTGCCCTTTGTAGTTCGGAGGAAAGTTTCAAAAGACTTTCTAATATTGCCATTTCAGAAATGTATTTAATCGGTTACGAACAGCCAAATGGGATCATTTGGGTTGCAAAGAATCGGTTCAATGGTAAAATTGGGGCATATTCTAAAGAAGGTTGGAATAAGTTACGTGACCAAACAATCGCATTTTATGATGTTCCAGACATGAGTGACATGACCCGTGAAGAGTTGATTGGGCAGATTATGTATCTTCGTAATAAGGTTGAACGTCTTGAAGATAGTCTGAATGAAATGAGTTGGCGACTAAACCCTGATCGCATGGGTGGTCAGTTCAGCGAATGGGAAACGAATCGTCGTGGAGATGAATGGTCATGACAAAAGTTACAATTGAATATGATGACAGTGAATTGCTCGGTTGCATGTTTAGAGATGCTATCACGCACTGTATCGGGATGAAGATGGAATTGTTAGTCAAAATGCAAAAGGAAAGAGACACCGCAACCGAGCAAGAAAAACTGCTTGACAATCATATGCAAGAGTTTTACGATGAAAAAATTGAAGCATATGAAAAGATGAAATCCAGTATGATTTGGGAGAAATGATGAGTTATCATAAAGACGATCTTTTAGCCATTCTCAAATACTATGAACCTACAAATGTACGAACCTGGCCATATTACCCTATTGCCATGCCACTGAAGCAAGGGCAAGGTCCAGCTTCAGATGAGGAGTGTGATGAAATCACATGGGAAGTGTGGGATCACTTTTGTAACTCATACTCTTCTCATGATAACTTACCAGACGCCATCAATGAATCAATGCGTCTCACAAAGGAGTTTTTAGACTGATGGAAATAGCATTACAGATTATAAATTTTTTACCTCTTGTTGCGTTGCTTTATGTTGTGTATAGGGCAGGGGGTGCAGACGATAACATTGAAGCAATAAAGTTTCTTCTTTGGGGCGTCTTGTTTCAATTGGCACCTATTGTCGATTATGTCCTCGACAATTAAGATACTTGTCTGCGGTGGCAAAAACTATGACGACAGAACTCACTTCTTTCATTTCATGGATAGAGTCCTTGAGGCAATCGGGGGAACTGGAGAAACTTCAAAACGAGATGTGGTCGTTATTCATGGAGCAGCCCCAGGTGCAGACACGCTTGCAGACGATTATGGGCATGAGCGAGAACTTAGAGTCATACGTTACCCCGCAGACTGGAAAACTTACGGAAAAGCCGCAGGACCAATCCGAAACAGATTGATGTTGACAGAGAATCCTCACGTTGTAATTGCCTTCCCTGGAGGTAATGGTACTGCTAACATGATTGAACAAGGAAAGAAAGCTGGTGTTCCAGTGTATGAGGTGAAATGATGCCCTACGTGACAAAAGAACGATGCGAAAAACTACTTGATATTGAAAAACGCTACGAACAAAATAGTGCTTATTTGAAAGAAAGATTTCGCATAAAGTCTCAATGTGATATTTGCGGGTATCAAAGTTTAGACATTTATCCCAATGATAAACGTCCATGCCCGCATTGGGATTGCAACGGAAGTATGAGGGAAATAGAATGAAAATTGCTGTAGATTGCGAGTTCAATGGATTTGGTGGTGAGTTACTTTCAATGGCTCTTGTTGCTATGGATGGTAATGAGTTCTATGAAGTACTCAAGTATCATCACATCAAGTATGATCCTTGGGTAGAAGAGAATGTTGTTCCTATTCTAAATAAAGAACCAATCACAAAGACAGAGTTTCAACAGAAGCTGCAATACTTTCTTGGTTTGTATGACACAGCCCACATTATCGCAGATTGGCCAGATGATTTGAAATACTTCAACATGGTATTGATTACTGGTCCAGGTCTATGTATGAATACACCCCGTAAGCTAACCATGGAAGTAGATAGAACATTATCGTCATATGAGAGTAAGATACCACATAATGCTCTTGCAGATGCTAAATCAATAAAAGAAATGTTGTATTATGGAGAAGACCAATGAAACTAACTGTAACTGAAGTCACCATTCATAAAGAAAACGAAAGTCCTGTGTTTGGAGAACTTGCGACTCATGTAAAGTTGGATGATGAAGGCGGCGGTGAGTTCATCAAGATTATTCAACATAATGATACTGGGTGTAATGAGATTCGTCTTGATTTTGAGGATATTGAATACATAATGAAAGCAATAGAAATGCTAAAAGATGCTCGCAATGTTTGACAAAGAAAAACTAAAAGTTGGTGACGTGTTTTATTCTGTGAAGGAACGCAATCAAGCTTTTAATCGTGCTAAAATTCAAATGGAACTTGATGGTGTAGATTGGTTTCGATATGACCGACCTCTTCGCACTTATGAGATTGCAACTTACACTGTTCTTGGTATTCTTCGTAAAGAGCTTGAAGGTCAGTGGAAGCATGACCCAGGCGGTTACGACTTGCAAACAGACTTCTTTGTTCGCTATCAAGATGAAACTCATGTAGACGCACATGAGATGGACTTTTATGGTGGTGAGCGTAAATATTTTCTTGACAAGGACGAAGCTTTGGTTTATAAATCAGAGTTAGAAGCAGAAGTGAAAGAACTGATATGAAAGGACTGATATGGGCCCTGTAGAACAAATCAAAGAACTGATGCCGCAAGCCCGCATTGAAATGCTTGAGGATGAAAACCGAAAACTTCGTAAAGCACTTGATATCTATCAGCGTGAACGTGATCGATTCGAGCACAACAAACCAGAACTGACTGGTGCATATTTTTTGACCGGAGGTCATGGTGAAAAAGACAAAAACCTGCTTCCAGAATATGTTACCGTATGTCCAGCGTATGGATCAGGTTGGGAGCAAGTTTATCAACGCACTGATCGTACAGTTAGCTATGAAGGAAGTTGAACATGGTTGAGATTAAAGGATATAGTGGTAAAATCATAAAGATCAAAGGTAATCACGTATGGTTTAATAATGGAGGTGTGCACTATATTAGCAATTCTATTTTTGCTATTAACGTAGGAGACGTTATTATGGTAGATTCGCACGGGAGAGTATGGGAAAAGCTATGAAACCAGAAACACCAGCTACAGGCATTTTAAAAACTGGCGACTTCGGTGGCGCGCGCGTCGATGTCCTTGTCTTTGATCGCGGCAGTGATGAATGCGCTCATGAGATTGAAATTGAAGCTGATGATACGTGCGTTCAGGTCCACATCTATCACACACTGCGTAGTAAGTGGTGGGAAAAGAATCGTTGGAAGCAACTTTGGCAACTTATTACTACAGGTTACATTGATGCTCAGTCTACGATTGTTATGGACGAACAGACAGCTTTGAACTATAGTGCTACATTGAAGTCTGCTATGGAAGATGTGAAGCAATTTCGGGATAACAGGAAATGAAAGTCAAAATAAGCAACTACAGTTATCGTTGGATCAGCGAAGTTCATACTCGTTACATGAACAAAAAGTACGGCCGCTTTGAATGGGATGACAACAAAGATTGGAAAGACCGTATGTGGGAGCGTGTTGAAGATGCGCTCCAATGGCTTTATGATCACACGATCAACCTCATTCTTGACAAACGTAGTGGTCAAAAGGTCAATGTTCGTATTGATTACTGGGATACGTGGAGTGCTGATCACATACTTGCTTACATCATTACACCAATCTTGAAGAAACTCAGAGAGAGTAAACAAGGCGCTCCCTGGGTAGATGATGAAGACGTTCCAGAAGAACTGAAAAGCACTTCTGCTCCACCCAAAGAAAATGAGCATGATCTTGATGATAATCATTTCAAGAGATGGGACTGGGTGCTTGATGAAATGATTTGGGCATTTGAACAGAAGTCTCGTTCTGATGGTTGGGAAGGTGATTATTACGAATACGAACACTTTGATCCTATCAATGATAGTGAAGACTTTGGTGAAAGGATCGGGATTCGTCTAAAATGGGAAGACCATGAAGGTCGTAAAGCACATCAAGAGAGAATGAACAATGGCTTCAGACTCTTTGGTCGCTACTTTGAATCATTGTGGACGTAGCTTACAATTGTCACCGTGCCATCTTTTCAGCGTATTGTTAGCAACCTTCTTTTTGCAGTGAGGGCAAACAACTTTAGGGTACTTTAAACCTATTTTCCCATCCGCCCTTTTTCTTATGACATCGGGTGAGGGCGACTTGCCTCGAGCTTTTTCAGCGGCAATTGACCCGTTTTTCATCGCAACTAGTCTAGCTTTTTCTATGTCTTTCTGTTTTGCTAATGATAAAGATTTTTTATGTTCTTCAGTTTTTGGTTTTCTCATTTTTTCCTTAGCTTTGTCTGAATGTTTTTTACCTAACCACCTTTTGTGCCCTTTATTTGCTGTTGAAATAGACGACTTCATTTCATCTGTTAATAGTATTGCGCCACTTATATTTTTATTAAGAAAATCATCTCTTGTCAGTACATTCATTCTCTTAAGGACTCCTTCTTCCCATGAAACAGCCGATTCAGCATCTACAAAGGTTTTTCTTATTTGTACAATATCTGGATCACCGTGCATTTCGGCAAATCTTTTTACGTGTTTAGAAGATGTAAAATATTTTACCCATAAGTCATTTGGATTACAACCCTTTGCATAACGTACGCCGTAGTAGTACGTATTGAGGTTTGACCATCCGATGAGATATGTGTATGGTTGATAAATAGTCATAGCTGGAAACTCCTTCTTGTTTTCTAGAGTAACTGGGTAGATCACCACAAATACCGCGAGTTACATTACTATTTATACAAAATAGTTGTTTACATTTCCTTGAAAGTAGTATATTATAAGACTTAAATGATAAGGAGTTATTATATGTTCAGATACTTTGGGTCTGATGCTGAAGTTACGTATGTGTTTGATCCTGTATTCGACTGGTACACAAAATACGTTGTCTATGACAAAAATGGTGAAAAGTGGGTTGACAAGTATCATCTGACGTATTATTATGGCATTACAAGAATCCCTAACGTGAGTAGAAAAAATGACAACATTTGATTTCAATGACGGCAAAGGCCCAGTACCTGCTCATCAGCATCCTAACGGTGGCGGTTGGGTTGCTGATACTGCGACAGTAGATGAAACAGCTTACGTAGGTCCTGATGCTCAGGTCTCTGGTGATGCTAGGGTCTCTGAGAATGCTAGGGTCTCTGGTGATGCTTGGGTCTATGGTGATGCTCAGGTCTCTGGTTGTGCTTGGGTCTATGGTGATGCTCAGGTCTCTGGTTGTGCTTGGGTCTATGGTAAGGCTCGGGTCTCTGGTGATGCTGGGGTCTATGGTAATGCTGGGGTCTATGGTAATGCTTGGGTCTCTGGTGATGCTCAGGTCTCTGGTGATGCTAAGGTCTATGGTAATGCTAGGGTCTCTGAGAATGCTGGGGTCTTTGGTAATGCTTGGGTCTTTGGTAATGCTTGGGTCTATGGTGATGCTTGGGTCTATGATGATGCTCAGGTCTCTGGTGATGCTAAGGTCTCTGGTGAAGTAACAGGTAGCACTGCTTCTGAGATTGAAGACAACAAAGAACTAAATGTTCGTGTGGAAAAGATTGTTCACATTGAGATTGAGGATGGTCATTATGACACTGTTATTATCAACGGCGTAAAGTATGTAAAGGAAACATAATGGGCGATAAGTCTCAACCAAAATGTTATGTTATGGTAGGCTTACCTGGCTTGGGTAAGTCTACTTTGTTGAACTTTGTTGATAACCCTGAGTTTGGTGATACTGTGTTTGTTTACAGCACTGATAACTATATTGATCAGCAAGCACAGGCTCTGGATAAAACTTATGATGAAGTGTTCAAAGACTATATCGACAAGGCTACTTTTCGGATGAATGCTATTCTTGACATTGCTATCAAAGATGGGGTTGACGTGTACTGGGATCAAACCAACTTGGGTGTGAAAAAGCGGGCCAAGATCATCAATCGTATGCGGCAAGCTGGTTATGCTGTTCATTGTATCTGTGTGGTACCTCCTGGCGCTGGTTGGGTTGATGCTCAGACAGAATGGAAACATCGTTTGGCTAATCGCCCAGGTAAGACAATACCAGATCACATCATGAAGAGCATGATTGACAACTATGTTGAGCCTGAGCCTGAAGAAGGTTTTGATACTGTGACGTACTATAACATGTATGGCGTGTTGATTACTATAGACGCGGTGACTAAAGATGACAGCTAAGTATCTAGTGTTCCTAGACATCGACGGCGTGTTTACTAGTGCTCGTGTTAACTCAGCACACAACGCAAGTTATGATATGTGGCACAGATTTGACCCTGTTGCTGTTGATTTTATGAATCGCATTCACGACACTCATCCAGTCAAGTTTGTAATCATGAGCACTTGGAAACTAGGAATGGATAATGATCATGAAATGACCTACCACTGGGTATACAGCGCATTTGCCAATAGTGGATTTCGCGGTGTTCTAGCAAAGCCTTGGAAAACTGATCCAGATAACTTTGGTTTTGTCAAGGGTTGGGATCGCGCCCATGAAGTTCAGGACTACTTGGACAACTTTGGAGATGGTATTGAAGACTTTATTCTCTTTGACGATAACCGATACAGGTTCAACGAAGTTCTGGGGAAAAAGCGTCTTGTACAAACTGATCCAGAGAATGGTCTGTTATACAAACACATGAAAAACGCACTTAGCCTTATGGGAACATGGGAGAAAAGATAATGACTAAAGACATTTGGATTGTATCGGATACACATTTCAATCATGCTAACATCTTGAACTTTGTAGATTCAAGAACTGGTTTACCAGTTCGTCCAGGTTTCGCCGATGTAGATCACATGAATGAGTTCATGATTGAAATGTGGAATCGACGAGTAAAGCCTGGTGATAAGGTTTATCATTTGGGTGACGTTTTTATGGGTGATAAGGAAGCATTCAAAACATTATGGCCTCGTTTGAACGGAAGCAAAAACCTGATCGTTGGAAATCACGATGACATCAAGTTTCTTGCGTCAGGCGGGTTTTTCAAGAAAGTTCAAATGTGGCGTCAGTTTACAGAGTACAACCTTCTACTGAGCCACGTGCCTTTACATGAAATGAGCGCTGCCAGAGGAAGGCCAGATGATCAAAAACTGATGGTGAACATTCACGGACACACTCACACCAACGGATCGCCCCCTGGCAGGTATATTTCAGCGTGCGTTGAACTCAGGAATTACACCCCTGTTCACATTGAAACTCTTGCCGAAGAAGCGAAGAAACTACTTTAGATATAATCTACCCTTAGACCATCCGTTTGGGATGAGGGTAGATTTTTCTATCATTTTGTTTGTTGAACCATCGTTTATACACATTTTTCCAGTGGTTCCTACATGCCTTGGTTTTTTATTGTATAGGCGACCCCTTTCCCAACCATTCGGTATGACTTCACCTTTGAACATTTTAGAAGTCTTGCCATCATTTATCCATATAGAGTTTTTGGAACTATTTTTTGTCATTCCTCTGAACCAACCATTTGGAATGTCTTCATCTGGGAATATTCTTCTATTCTTTTTCCCGTCTGTTATAGTTATAGTTCCACTATTATTTCCCTTGAGTTCACCAGTTTGAAATCTTGAATCATCTGATGATACGTAATGACCTTTCCCATCTATATCTCTTGCATACGTCATGCCCTTTGTATGCCCATATAGTTCATCATTCAAATCGTATATTTCTTTGGGTATTCTAAATGATTTACCATCTTCGTCTCTTACCATTACTGTATTGGAAGTTTGTTCTGATACCAATATCGCATACTCATTCTTTATAGTTTCATACAATCTACTTCTTATTTTCATGCCGCAACTCATCATGCCAAATGCTCTTGTCATTTTCTTATTTCTATAGGTTTTCCAAAGAAGCAAGTGAGCAATGAAATGTTGTCTTGGAGTAAGAACAGCGCAATTCCACGGATGATCTCTAAATGATATATATTCTTCAAACATGGATTTTGGGCAGATATGATGTTTTTCAGTATGTCCTTCATATCCAATATTTTTCTGTTGACATTGTTGAATAAATGTGATATATCTATTCAAATAATGTGGATTGTGAGATTTAGATGATAATAGGGTATAAATATCCATAAGCTGTGTTTCCTTTTATTAGGTCTTCAAACATAGAGTTAGTGGGACTGCCATCCGTGACTAACATTATTATTTATAACAAACAAAAACTCGGACACATTCATCAAAACCCGTCACCGCCTGGTCGTTACATCAATGTATGTGTTGAAGCGATTGATTACACACCTGTTCACATTGAAACATTGGCTGCGAAAGCTAAAAAAATGTTGGATCAGGGTTGACAAACGAATCTTTATGTATTACATTTGAACTGTAATAA
>Ga0136655_1001596_pt1 | contig 10103 bp, 7 predicted proteins | sample CPBDNA_2_FD_94863 | JGI IMG/M metagenome (GOLD analysis project Ga0136655, IMG submission 94863) | Freshwater to marine salinity gradient microbial communities from Chesapeake Bay, USA - CPBay_Spr_15_0.8_DNA (version 2) | ecosystem: Environmental > Aquatic > Marine > Coastal | place: USA...
AATTGTATATTCGTTCACCATTAACCTGTAATCTCTATCGCTCTATATGCCAAAAGTGTTATGGTTGGGACTTAGCTAATGAAAATTTAGTTGATATTGGTGAAGCAATTGGTATTATTGCAGGTCAATCAATAGGAGAGCCTGGAACTCAACTAACAATGAGAACGTTTCATACAGGTGGTATTTTTACTTCTGAGTTACGGCAACAAATTGTTAGTTCACTCGATGGAATTATCAAATTCTCAAAAGTTTTAAAAACTCAAAGGCTTCGAACAAACCGAGGTGATGATGTTTTATTAGTAAAAAATTCTGGTTCAATTATTATTGTCCCGAACTCTATCGATAAAGAATTATTAAGATTAGAAATTCTTCCAAATACCATTTTATTTGCTAAGAATAATGATTATGTAACTAAGGGAACTCTCTTAGGTGAATTGTCAAATACCGAAAAACAAATTCGAACAGAAATAAAACCAGTTTTAAGTCTTAACTCTGGTGAAGTTTTTATGCCACGTTTAAAAAAGAAGACAAAATTCATCAACAAAAATAAATTATTGTGGGTTTTATATGGACAATTGTACCAAGCACCTAAAGATTCTTTTTTAAATTTCTATACAGATCATAAAATTAATAAAAATAGTTACATTTTTAGGACAAAATTAATAAATCAATATCCTGGGTTTGTTAATTTCGTTAGCTCTGAAAACGATTTATTCAAAAGTCACATTCAAATTAAAAGCCATAATTATACTTTACCTAATTGTTTTATTAAAAAACTCATAAATAAAACTACGGCTTCAACAAAATATATCTTATTTTGTACAAAGTCGAAGTATTGGTTAAATTTAGAAGATAGAAATTCAGAACTATATATTAACCAGAAAGTAAACCATTATTTCGCTAGTTCGATAACAAATAGTTTTAAAACAGAAACAGGAGGTATAGTTTATTATGATACGAAAATCTATCAAAAAGGGATACAAGAAGATTCTTTAGTTTCATATTTTAAACGATTGCATTCTACTGTTTCATATGAAAAAGCAAATCCAAAAAAAATTCAATTTAAAAAACAAAATCTGAATAAAATACCATTACAGCTAGTTTTTGGTTCGGTAATTTGGTTACCAGAAGAAACTTACAAATTAAATTGTGATAAAAATATTTTATTTGTCGAAAACGGTAGTTTTATTAGTGAAAACTTTGAATTACTTCCAGGTTTATTTTCAAAAACATCTGGAATTGTACATATTATTCAACGAAATAATATAGTAAGTGAAATAATAATTAAATGCGGATTAGTTTACGAAGGAAAAAATTTCAAGAATTTTGTTAATAAAGTCTACTATCCTGGGGAAACCATATTTAAAAATATTAAGATTGAACGGTTATCTTTATGTCAGCATATTGTTGAAAAACAAAAAGATCAGTTGTTAATACGACCATTAAGTGTTTATGAAGTTCCAAAGATTAAAACTGTTCAAACATTATTCACCCAAGCTCTTAATCTTAAATCAATTTTGAACTTAAAACCGAGTAATCAATATTTATATAAATGTACACAAAAAATTAAAACTGCAACGCATTTAAATTTAATTACAAATATTCTAGATTTGGATCGAAAAAATTCCACTAAATCCAATACAGATGTACAATTTTCCATGAATTCAAAAACGACTGCAATTGAATTTTTAATTAAGGAAAATTTATATTTACCTAACTATTTACAAGCATATTTAACATATACTGGTATGACTTTTTGTCGGTTAGTTGAATCAGGTCAATTTGTTGATGCTTATAGTACATTAGGATTTTTTGAAACAGTGACACCTCGTTCATTAGAAATTGTGAAGATAAAAATAAAATCAAAAACTAATAAACAAATTTTATTAATTTCAAATGACGATTGTCTTACGATTCCAAAAACAGAAGCCAAAGAAAAATTAGTAAATGATTTAATTGTTAATGTTAAGCAAATTAATCAAATAGGAAAAATTATTATTGATAATGGAAACTTTTTAACCATTCAAAAAGGTCGTCCTTACTTTTTTCCAAATTGTCAAACCGATAATTCCGTTGAAAACATGGTTTTAAAATATAAGTTAATATTTCAACAATATTTCCCATTTTCAAATGTTTTTGAGACAAAACGGTCAATTTTTTTAAATTATCATGATGTTACAAAAAAAATTTTACGAAAAGAACATAATTTGAATTCTTCTGAATTAAAAACAATTGGAACGAAGTTCGAGTTATCAAAAATGTTTATTAAAAAGCGTGGAAAACTCTACAGCTCAACAATTCCTATTTTTATAAATAACTTTTTAATTACTGGAGATAAAAGTCTAAGTAAAGATTTTCTTAAATTATCAACAAAGAAAACATCAGAATGGATTAAAAAATCTCGAACGCATTATTCTGTATTTCTAAAAAATTCTGACTTTTTATCAAATAAACTAGAAAATAATTCGAATCATAATTCTGATTTAGTACGAGTAAAATTTTTTGGTTACCCATTTTCTAAATCTATAGGAATTCATTCAATTACTGAAGATTACTTTGAACAAGAAGTTAATAGTGTATTTTGTAAAAATGGAGAGTTTATTTCAAATGGGCAAACACTTGGTTTGTTAAATTTTGAAAAAGAAATTACAGGAGATATTGTTCAAGGGTTACCTCGAATTGAAGAATTATTAGAAGCACGGAAGAAAAAACAAAGAAGTAAAAATATACCAACTAACCAGAAGAAAAGTTTATTAGTTCAACAAACAAGTCTTGATTCAACATTTGAGTTTAGAAAGTTAGGAACGACGATTAAAGAAAATGAAAAAATTAATCCACATAATTTATTGAAATCGTATTTTAACTATTATGGTTCAATTAAAGATCTTGGCTGCGATCGAACGAAAATTACAAATTCATATCGTTTAATTAATAATTACGAATCCAGTTATAAAAGTTTTAAAAAAGTTCAATCTCTAATTTTAAACTCTGTTCAAGCTGTTTATAAATCACAGGGTGTAACAATTTGCGATAAACATTTAGAAGTCATTATTAAACAGATGACAACTAAAGTTTTAATTACTCATGAAGGTGACACGCCGTTATTGCCAAGAGAAGTGATTGACTTATATCACATTCAATATATTAACGAGATTATCGCATTAAACCATAAACAGGTAGCATTTTATGTTCCGCTACTTTTGGGTATCACAAAGGCTGCATTAAATAATCCAAGTTTTATTTCTGCAGCAAGCTTTCAAGAAACAACAAATGTTCTGACAAAGGCTGCAATTGAAGGTCGTGTAGATTGGTTACGTGGTTTAAAAGAGAATATTATTATTGGTCATTTAATTCCAGCAGGTACAGGATGTCAAAATTATCGAAGTTCATTTGCTAATAAAATAAAAACTTTAACAAAAAATAAAAACCAAATTATAAGTGTCTAACAACTTTACTAAAAACTAGACATAAATTTTTATGATCTGTTACATTTATAGCACCATATTTACTTAAATAACCTCTAAGGAGTTTGAAAAATTTATGGCTGATATCACTTTAGCCCAATTATTAGAAGCCGGAGTTCATTTTGGACATAAGGCTTATCGATGGAATCCAAAAATGTTCCCGTATATATATACTGAACGTAATAAGATTCATATTTTAGACTTAGTTCAATCAGCGCAATTGCTTAAAGAGGCAAAAGCTTATGTTCATTCTGCTGCAGAAAAAGATAAGACTTTCTTGTTCGTAGGTACAAAACGTCAAGCAAGTTCATTAATTGCCCAAGAGGCCCAACGCTGTAATTCTTACTATGTAAATCATAGATGGTTAGGTGGTATGTTAACAAATTGGGTTACTTTAAAAAGTCGAATTAACCGTTTAAAAAACCTCGAACAAGAAGAAGCTGATGAAGTGTTCCTTCGTTTACCAAAAAAAGAGGCTTCTTTACGTAGAAAAGAATTAGATAAATTACGTAAACATTTAGACGGTGTCAAAAACATGGGACAATTACCTGATGTTGTTATTATTGTTGATCAAAAACGTGAAATGACTGCCATTCGTGAATGTCGTAAATTAGGTATTCCAATTATTTCGATTTTAGATACAAATTGTGATCCTGATTTAGTTGATATACCTATTCCAGGAAACGATGATGCGGTTAGATCGATTAAGTTAATTTTAGCTTCATTAACCGACAGTATTAATTTAGGAAAAAAAGTTGCTTAATAATTAATACTTAGTATTTACTTTATCTTCAATGACTATTTCAATATGGGTATTTAAATAGTCTGTTGAAGATAAATTATTTAGCTTTACAAGAAAATTAACAAAAATCTAAACAATTTATTATAAATATGTGTTATAATATTTATACTGTATACGTCATTCTGCGTAGCACGCGGAGTAGAGCAGTCTGGTAGCTCGTTGGGCTCATAACCCGAAGGTCAATGGTTCAAATCCATTCTCCGCTAGAAAATTTTCTAAATTAACGTAAAAAAAATCTTTTTTTCATTAAAATTGTATATTAAACGTTAAATATTAATAAGGTTTTCCCTATGACATTAAATTTACAGACACCGTTTCCTACGTTTGGAGGGAGTACTGGAGGTTGGCTGAGATCTGCTGAAGTTGAAGAAAAGTATGCTATCACTTGGACAAGCAAAAAAGAACAAATTTTTGAAATGCCAACAGGTGGTGCGGCTATTATGCGTAATGGAGAAAATTTATTATATCTAGCACGTAAAGAACAATGTTTAGCGCTGGGAACTCAGTTGCGAACTTTTAGAATAAATGATTACAAAATTTATCGTATTTTCCCTAGTGGCGAAGTTCAATACTTGCATCCTAAAGATGGCGTTTTCCCAGAAAAGGTAAATCCTGGTAGAATAGCAGTTAATGATCGCAGCTTTTCAATAGGAAAAAACCCTAATCCAGCAACAATTAAATTTAGTGGTACTACCACATATGATACTTAATTTATTGAAGATTAGTGATAATACTAATCTTTTGGCGAGATGGCAGAGTTGGTCGATTGCGTCTGATTTGAAATCAGATGAATCCTTACGGGTTCCGTGGGTTCGAATCCCACTCTCGCCTAAAATAAACAAACGACGTATATATATATATATTATAAATTGTGCCTAACTGTGTTTTATTCTTTATAATTGTATATTATGGGTAAAGTTTACGATTGGTTTGAGGAACGATTAGAAGTTCAAGCAATTGCAGATGATATTTCAAGTAAATATGTTCCACCACATGTAAATATCTTCTACTGTTTTGGTGGGATTGTATTTACTTGTTTTGTGATTCAAGTAGCGACAGGGTTTGCTATGACATTCTATTATCGTCCAAGTGTTGTTGACGCGTTTGCGTCAGTTGAATACATCATGACAAGTGTTAACTTCGGTTGGCTTATCCGATCTGTTCATCGTTGGTCAGCAAGTATGATGGTAATGATGATGGTCTTACACGTTTTCCGTGTTTATTTAACAGGTGGATTTAAAAAACCAAGAGAATTAACTTGGGTAACTGGTGTTATTTTAGCTACTGTAACTGTGTCTTTTGGTGTAACAGGCTATTCATTACCTTGGGATCAAGTAGGCTTCTGGGCTTGTAAAATTGTAACAGGTGTACCCGCAGCTGTACCGGTTGTAGGTCCTCCTTTGGTTTTAGTTTTACGTGGTGGTGAAAGCGTGGGTCAAAGCACTTTAACACGTTTTTACAGTGCCCATACATTTGTATTACCTGTAGTTGCAACAGTGTTAATGTTAACACACTTCTTAATGATTCGAAAACAAGGTATTTCGGGTCCTCTTTAAATTAAAATCAAAAACGCGTTTAAAAATTTTTCAAAGGAATATTTATGTCAGTAATTAAAAAACCCGATTTATCAGATCCCAAACTACGTGCAAAATTAGCAAAAGGGATGGGCCACAATTATTACGGTGAACCCGCTTGGCCGAATGATCTTCTATATGTTTTTCCTATTTGTATATTGGGAACAATCGCTTGTTGTGTAGGTTTAGGTGTAATGGCACCTACGCAAATGGGTGAACCTGCCGATCCATTCAATACGCCGTTAGAAATTTTACCTGAGTGGTACTTCTTCCCTACTTTCAATTTATTACGAGTATTACCTAATAAATTATTAGGTGTATTAGCTATGGCAGCTGTACCTGCTGGTTTAATTACGGTTCCATTTATTGAAAACGTAAATAAATTCCAAAACCCGTTTCGTCGTCCAATTGCAAGTTTAGTTTTTATTCTTGGATTTGTGTTCGCTGTTTGGTTTGGAATCGGAGCAGCTTTACCTATTGATAAAGCGGTTTCTTTAGGTTTTTGGTAAACTGATCGAAATTTCAAAGTAATTTAATTCATCAGAACATACTTTTCGCCTAACTTATAATATAGATTATAAATAGAATTATAATCTATATTTTATGAGTGAAAATCCAGACTTAAATAAACTTCTTGAAAAATTACCCTTTTTTGTTAAAAATCATGTTAATCAACATCCCCAAAAAAATAAAATCATTGAAATCGTAATAGATCTAGGTCGACGCCCTGAAGCTAGATTTTCTACTGGACCAGAGTATTTATCCCAAAAAATTATTTCTTGGCAAGATATTGATTACATCACTAAAAAAATTAGTAAATTTAGTAATGAAAATAGAGCCGGAATCGAACTTACATTACATCGAATCAGTTGTATTAGAAATAGACAATTTTTAATTGTAGGATTGACATGTCGAATTGGGCGTACGGTTTTAGGAAGTATTTGTTTAGCCCGTGATTTACTTGAATCTGAAAAATCGATTCTAATTTTAGGAAAACCTGGTGTAGGTAAAACTACGGTTATTCGAGAAATGGCTCGTGTTTTATCTGATGAGATGGGAAAACGTGTTATTATTATTGATACATCAAATGAAATTGCTGGTGATAGTGACATTCCACATTCTGCAATAGGAAAAGCTCGTAGAATGCAAGTTTCGCAAGCGGATTATCAGCATCAAGTAATGGTTGAAGCTGTAGAAAATCATATGCCACAAGTTATTATTATTGACGAAATTGGAACTGAATTAGAAGCTCTAGCGGCTTGTACCATTGCAGAAAAGGGCGTTCAACTTATTGGAACAACACATGGTAACTGTTTAGAAAATTTAATTAGAAATCCTTCGTTAGCAAATTTAATTGGAGGTATTCAGTATGTAACTTTAAGTGATGAAGAAGCTAAACGGCGTAAAACGCAGAAAAGTATTTTAGAACGAAAAACATACCCTACTTTTCCTATTGCCATTGAAATTAATGAACAGAATTCTTGGACAATCCACGAAAGTGTACAAGCATCTATAGATTCTTTATTAGGAGAAAAATTTTTGATAACTCAAAACCGTGCATCTATTGAAAATGAAAAAGGGATAATAAAATTTGAGCAGTATCAAACGAATCAACCAACCAAAAAAGTAGAACGAAACCAGCTAACGAAATCGTTAGTTACCCAAACATGGAATCTTCAAAACGTTAATTATACCAAAGGTTTTAGTAACGTACCTCCCCGAAACCTACAAATTTATTTATATTCTATTTCACCTAACCTAATTCGAGAAGTTTTATCCAAATTAGATTTTCGGGTTACAGTAACAAATAATATCAAAAATTCAAACGCAATTATTGGTTTGGGAAGTTCTCTTAAAAAGAATCGAAAGTTACAAAAAGTAGCCCAAGAAAAAAATATACCAATTTACAAAGTCAATAGAAATACTGTTTACCAAGTTGTTAAATTAATTCAATTTATTATGTTATAATCAATATGTGTTTTGTCTAAATGGATTATAGGAGATTTTATTATGAGTGAAACAATGACTGAAGAACAAGTTTATGAACAATTACAAGCTATTGTTGCAAGTCAACTAGTGGTTGACCCAGAACTTGTAGTAAAAGGAGCAAGTTTTACAGAGGATTTAAACGCTGATTCATTAGATGTTGTAGAATTAGTTATGCGATTTGAAGAAACGTTTGATATTCCTATTGCAGATGAGGTTGCAGGTGATATGTCAACTGTTCAAGATGCAGTAACTTATATAACAAAAGCAATAGAAGAAAAAGCAAGCTAGAAACATAAGTATATAAAAAATGAATATTCTTGAATAGTAGAATCTGTAGCTAGGTTTAGATCTTATTTGAGAATATTTATTTTTTCGCTTAAGCTTTACTGAATTCAGTGTGATTTATATTCATGATATTTGCAGATCAAGCATTTATTATTTATAATGAAATATCCAAAGTAACGGGATATAGCTCAGTTTGGTAGAGTACCTGGTTTGGGACCAGGGTGTCGTAGGTTCAAATCCTACTATCCCGATAAAATTTTATGAAAATTAACTAATCCCTATTCTTTAAGATACAATCTAAAGTTAATATTATTTATAGATTACTATTTTTATGAAAATAGTAAAAATTTCTTTACAAAATACTTGTTTTAAGTCATATTGTTGAAAACTATTATAGGATTTTTATGACTCTGGCTAATGAAATTATTTACCGTAAACTTCAATTTATTGATATTCTTGAAACAATTGTAGAAAAAGTCGCGACGTATTTGTTTAATTATCCAAATGTTCCAGGTATGGATATTCTGCCGCCTGAAAACGCCCAACGAATGGCATTTGAAGAATATGTTCGACAATTACCTGTTCATCAAACCCGCGTTCCACCACAGGCTGTGCCTACTCAATTAAGTGACGTTCTTTTTGGGAATATACCACATTTCGATAAAATCACTAGAACATTTTATCAACATAAAACGGATGGATTTTATAATCTTTATATTCCAGATTATCAAAATATTTGGTTCTTACCTGATTGGTTATCAAAATGGATTCAATTGAATTTAGAGATTACTGTTGATGTAGCGCCATTAGAACATGTTCAACAAGCATTATTCGTAGGTCTACTTCTTTTCTATTTCTTAATAGAATTCCGTGTTAAGTTATATTGGTTTTTAACGATCAATCCTTACACACGACCTTGGATTTATTTAATTGCCCTTACTGACTGGTTAAATGATTGGGTTGCGGGTATGGCACCTGTTATTTTGGGTATTGATTGTAGTCCTATGCTTGTACTAGCAGTTGTTGGAAAAATCGCTGACTCTTTGAACCATTTAGTCTTTACAATGCCATTTTTACCAAGTGAGGGAACAATTGGAAAAATAATGGGTACTGATAAAATGGAGACCGTTATTCTTTATAGGTATCTTCCTTCATTGTGGGAAACAGAACCAATACCGAATAGTTTAAGAGAGTTTTGGTATGAGCAGCGACCAGATATTCTAAGATTTATGAAAAAAAATTACGGTCAACTTGATATTGATTTTGAACCAAATAGCATTTTACAAGGAATTTATGATAAAGAACACGTTACGAAACCTTTAGCTGAAAATATAACAGATATTACCCACTTGTCTTCAAATATAATTTGTAGTCTTTCAATTCATGCTCATTCAGCGTTAGATAATTTATTTTCAGACGGTCGTTATTTAAATTTTTAAGTCGATTTATCATTTAGATTTTACAATCTAAATGATATCTAACTTCATTAAAATCAATTAATTAATATAAACTTATTACATTTTTATTTATTTTTTTATTAAAGAAATAAAATCCTTTAAGTGTGCAATAAAATTAAACTCAGAACTATGACTAGATTTTAAATTTAAATCTACATAACAAAATTTAAGGAAATTTTAAGAGAGTTTGATCCTGGCTCAGGATGAACGCTGGCGGTATGCCTTATACATGCAAGTCGTACGAGAGTTTTTAACTCAAGTGGCGGACGGGTGAGTAACACGTGAGAATTTGCCTCTAGGAGGGGGACAACAGCTGGAAACGGCTGCTAATACCCCATATGCTTTCGAGTGAAATGATTTTTTCGCCTGGAGAGAAGCTCGCGGCTGATTAGCTTGTTGGTAGGGTAATGGCCTACCAAGGCGACGATCAGTATCTGGTTTGAGAGGATGATCAGACACACTGGAACTGAGACACGGTCCAGACTCCTACGGGAGGCAGCAGTAGGGAATTTTCCGCAATGGGCGAAAGCCT
>Ga0136655_1001597_pt1 | contig 10101 bp, 5 predicted proteins | sample CPBDNA_2_FD_94863 | JGI IMG/M metagenome (GOLD analysis project Ga0136655, IMG submission 94863) | Freshwater to marine salinity gradient microbial communities from Chesapeake Bay, USA - CPBay_Spr_15_0.8_DNA (version 2) | ecosystem: Environmental > Aquatic > Marine > Coastal | place: USA...
ATAATAACACTCTCCGTTGTATACAAACTGTACACTCCTGTTCTTAAAAGCTTTCAGAGGTTTGCAGCGTCAATAGATCTATGACAAAAATGATTTAATAGTTACACTTTAAAATTTACCCATCATGGAAAAGAAAGTTTCAGTAGAAATGACAATGCTTCGAGATCTTTTCGATTTTCTCGAACAAGCTCCTACCGCGTGATTCCCATCGCGTGGCTGCGGAGAACATTGTATTTCTATTTGCAGGCTCCTCATTGTCTGAACTGTGATTTGTGGGATGAATGGGATGGCTGTAATTGGGCTGCTATAAAACTAGCTCCTGTATTCCGCCCTTTCAGGGCTTTATTTCTGATTTTCCTTAAACGGCATATATTTCCTACCGATGGCTGCTAATCCTTTTCCTGTTCTTCGTCTAAATGCGTATCCAAAGCCCTGATAGGGCGCTATACCTCAGCGATGTAGCCCATCGAACCAAAACCACAAAGCCAGTTTTTTACTTTCTTTCAGTTTCTTTCTATTCCAAGGAACAAGATTATATTTACTACGAATGAACAAATGCGCAAGTGGAGGGTTTCTTCGTTCAGCTACGGTCAATTCCGCAAAAGAATTCAGAATAAATATGGACAGTAAATTAGCATTTCGCATTTGGTCCTTAGGAATGGGCATACTTCTGTCAACCTTGGTTCAAGCGCAAAGCATTAGTCCGCAAGCCATAAATAATGGAGGCGCTCATCTGGCAAATAACACTGCATCGGTCTCCTTCGGAGTGGGCGAATTATTGGTGGTTACCCAACAAGATCTAAATGGCAACACCTTGGGAGGTGGATTGGCGGCAGGCAGTTCAGGCTCCTTAGCGGTAGAGTCTCTTGACAAAGTCTTTACCAACTGCTTGGTATATCCAAATCCTGTGAGCAGCGCGCTTGTAATAGAATGGAATGAGTTGGGCTCAAATGAAATTAAGGTAGAATTGAAAGATGCCATAGGGCGTTTGATTCTATCTGAACCTTTACAACTCAATCAAGATCAGGCCACACTTAACTTAGAATCGCTTCCAAGTGGACACTATATATTAGATGTTTTAACTAAAGAGGGAAATAGAGTATCTACACACAGAATCATTAAAGACAGCAAATAGTATGAAACGTCTCCTTTTCGTTTTAAGCCTGGCACTTCTATTCAATGGAAGCCTTTTAGCTCAACAAACACCATTGGCCTTTAATTACAGCGGTGTTGCTCGAGATGCTTCAGGAAATGCTTTGGCATCAACTAGTATTGGCTTGCAAATGCGAATCTTTAAGGGCTCTGCGAATGGCACTATAGAATATATTGAAAACCATACTGTGAATACAGATGCTTTTGGTCTATTCAACTTGGTAGTAGGCTTCGGTCAGGTTCAAAGCGGCAGCTTGGCGGCGGTGAATTGGGGCAACGATAGCTATTTTTTGTCTGTTGGCATGGATATCAGTGGTGGTACCAACTTCTTGGAAATGGGCACTACGCAGCTATTGAGTGTTCCCTATGCCTTGCATGCTAAAACGGCCGAGACTGTTTTGAATAGTGGTTCAGGCAGTGGCAACTTTTCTCATGAGATTGGCGAATTGTTTGGCGGTGGAGTAATCTTTGAATTGTGGAAGGATGCTCAAGGAATAGAGCATGGATTAATTGTTGATTTAACGGATTTGTCGAACGGGCATCTTTGGAGCAATATAAACAACAGCAGCATTGGCTCCGGCGCTCAAAGCAATTGGGATGGACTGAGCAACAGCTTAGGCATTGTTGCTCAACCTGGACATACTTCTAGTGCTGCAGCTCTTTGCTTGAACAGCAACAGTGGTGGTCTAAATGATTGGTATTTGCCCTCGGTTCAGGAAATGAATATTTTATGGAAAAATTATTACCGTATTTCTCGTACGCTTGAGCAGACTTCGGGTGCGCAAGCTTTAAAATACGGCGATTATTGGTGCAGCAATGAGTCAGATTCATGGGTTGCTTGGACGTTTTACTTCGGTGAAGGAACGGCTGGGGCTTATGACACTAAAGATGTCTTGCGATTGGTGCGAGCCATTCGTGCTTTTTAAGCGCCGAGAGTCGTAATTGCGGGAAGTCTACAGCCATTGCTTTCCTTGCTTGTCGTTTTTGGCATTCTGCCTTTGGCTTGTTTGGCTTTGGTATGAATTGGGCTTAGACTGCCAAAAAAAGCCTAGGCAACCCATTCCTATTTACTACGGCTAAGCCTAGTCAAACCTTCGGCCTACATAGCCCTTTCTTCACTTCAACTGAACATGTATATGGTCGTCGTGACGGACTGCACCGCAGCCGTGAAATCGAACTTTATCTGAGTTCAAGCCCAGTCGGCTCTTTAGATGCGGCTCTATAAATATCTTCCCCACTTTCGGATCGGAGGCATAGAGCTCTACCAAGGCTTTGGTCCTTTCCGCATCGAAAACATAGTCGGCTTTCTTAGATTGAGATAGGATCTTGGTTAAGATACTGTACTGCCAATATCCCTCTTGGGCACAAAAGTCGGCGGTGTTCTTCTCCTCAGCACGGGCCTCCTCGCAAACCCCATAACCGCTAAAAGAAGGACTGCCATTGCTTGCTTCGCCCGTCTTGCTGTCGCGATAACAAAAGGCGAGGTCTAGTTTTTTTCCGTCGTTGTGACTTAAATGAGGCAGTAAAGGAAAGCCATTGAAAAAGGGAAAGTTTGCATCTAGATAGTTGATTTTCGTTTCTGGAAATCTTTCATTCATCTGCTCCGCAACCGCAAAGGCAGTCTGCCTTAAGTCCGCCCGCACATAGTGTCGATTGAGCAAACAGCTCATCCCATTCAAAGGCTGCAGAGAATGGGTCTCTCTCAAAGGCAAAGGCACCCGCCCCAGCGGCCGTGCGAGCAAGGGAACCAGCAGAAAAGTCGCTAAGCCATAGAGAATGAAAAAAGAAGCCAGTCGATAGACCGCCCGAATCCATCTCTTCTTCGAAAGTGTATCCGTCCATCTACCCAAAAAAAGACTCAGCCAATAGATCACTCCCCCAATCTGCGTTACAGCCGTTAAGAAGAGAAAGACAAAAAGAGCCCAAGCCCATTTTAAGAATTGCATGGTATATTATTCTGCTTGCTTTAAGTGCTTGAAGGGGGAGCGAGCCTTATCAATAAATATTGCAAGCCGATTAGATAGATCAGACATCATTTGAACCAAATAAAATCGTGCATTCTTGATTATACAAATCGATTTTGCAGGGCTTACATTTTTACAAACTTAAATTCTTTACCCTCATAAAAAACTTGCATACCACCTTCACTAAAACTTACCGAACCTTTTGCAATCGACTTATCTTCTAAATAGAAATTCAAAATGAAATCGTTAAACGATGAGGTCTTTTGAAGATAACCCTTTAACTCTCCTTCAATCCAATCTTTCTCGTACTTGCCTTTTCCAGAAATATGAATCAATACTAAGCCATTAGCGTCGTGAAAGACAGCTACTTTATCTAGATGAATAGCACTCCCATTAAAATATTGGTATATTCCTTCAAGGTTGGAATGGGTTGAATCTCGCTCAAGACTTGTTATAATACTATCTTCTGTGGCAATTATTGGTAACCTCGCAATAGACTTTCTTCCAAGTGTATTATATGCTATACCATAAGGCATTCTCTTAGCCCATTCAGTCCGCATTCTTTTAGCATGCTTCGTCCAACCAGACACAGAATAATCTGGTATTTGAATGTAAAATAAAGTACCATCGCAAAACATGAATGATGCAATAACCTCTGTGATTCGACCCACTGCCCCCAAATCGCTAATAAATTTTTCTGAAGAATTTACTTCAACAAAATCGCATGATGTTTCAGCCAACTTTCCATATTCGTCAAGTTGGTCTTTTGTTATTGCAACTCTCGGAAATCCTAAATCTGTTTTTAGAAATTCAACAAATCCTGTTAGTAATTGAACATCTCCAGAATTGGGGTTACTTGTTATGTAATCAAGATAATTTTCATTAACGTACATATTAACGAATCTTACACCCTCTAGCGCCTCAATGAAAGTTACTGGAATTGGATCAGTTGACTTAATGTTAAATGCCTCTTGGGCAAAACAATCTATCAATGGCATGATTACCAAAAAAAGAAATAGAATTATTCGAGTTTGCATTATAATCGTTTTAATTATTCAAGTTTTGCTTCACCATAGCTAACATTCAATACTAGATTACCTTTTTTGGGTAACTGAATTCGGGTAATCTTCTCACTCAACTGGATCAATCCAGATATTGAAAGAATACCATATTACTATACTGGATAAAACTCTATACGCTTTTAAAGGTTCTTATTATCCTAATCTAGAATAAAATGTATCTAAACGAAGCGACCAAAGTCCTCTCTTTCAAAAAATAAATAAACTCAATCCCAAGGCTTCCACAATACTTTCTTCATTCCTGATCCGTCAAAATAGACTCGTCCGTTCTTTCAAAATATAGCTCGGGCAATATAATCTTCAATTCCTCTTCTTCTTCCTCTCCCTTCCAGTAGAGTATATAATTCACCTTCGCGCTCTTGAGTTGGTATTTCTTTTCGGCCAACTTTTCTATTTGCTGAATAAAACGCTTAGAGAATTTCAAGATCGTCTTTCCTTTCCAATTCAAGCCCTCGTTTCCTTTCACTTCCAACACATCTCCACTCACTAATGAATCCATTGAATGCTGCCTATCCTTGAAGTAACTCAACCAAACATCCTTAAACGAGGGCTGCATTACCAACTCATTGGGGACAGCATAGACTTCCCAATCTACCACCCGCTCTAGATTCTCTGCATCGATTGAATCCAGTAAATCTGAGTTTAGGTGGAGGCTTATATTCTTCTTCGCTCGGGTCATGGCTACATAAAGTAGGCGCTTGGCTTCATCGCTTTCGCCATTGAAGTTTTCGAGCATAATAAATACATTGTCAAACTCCTTTCCCTTCGCTTTGTGGATGGTGGATACAAAAATGGTTTCACCCTTGGCATGTGCGAAATCTTCCAACTTCGACTCCCGTATAAATACTTCTAAATCTGATTTATATTTTCTCTTTGGATTAATCTCTTCAAAATCCTTGAGCAAATGTTGGCACCATTCTAAATAACTGCTCTTGGCAAATTTTTCGGCCAATTGCGTCTTAGCCTGTGCCCAATTCTCATCGGTGATACTAAAAACATGCTCGGCCAAATTCAATTGATCTAAAAAGAATCGAATCTCTAGCAGATTGTACAAACTAAATCCATCTTGACTCTGAATAAGCTTGGCAGGCATGCCGTTTCTCAAAAGAAGTCCTGTTATTTGAAGTGCCTCTTCATTGGTTTTGGTAAGCACACAGCTGCTGCCTTTTAATCCTGTATTCAAGAGGTCTTGCACCAATGGAACGGTCAGGTGGCCTCCTCTGTATTGCACTAGCTTTATTTTTCCATTGTCTGTTTGATTTGCAATAATGGGCGTACTCTTCAATCGATGCTGTATGCCTTCTACAAACTGATTGGTAAAATGTACAAGATTGCTTTTGCTTCTGTAGTTTTTTACCAATTCGTACTGTTTGGCTTGTTTCTCTGTTATAAATCTTTCAAGATATTTAGAGCTCGACCCTCTGAATTCAAAAATATTCTGATCGTCGTCGCCCACTGCAATCACGCGTAAGCCTTCATTCTGCTCCATCAAGGCCAAAATGAGTTCATATTCTTCTAGCGACATGTCTTGTGCCTCATCGATTACCATTACGGTTTTGGTAATTCGAGAGGGTTCTACTTCCCCATTTCTAATTTTCTCTAAGGTCTTTTTTAATATCAAATCCGATTTCTCCAAACTCCCCACTCTTCCCAATAGGTCGAAACAATAGGAATGGAAGGTCTTAATCTCTATAAAACTGGCCGCATTGCCAATGAGCTTTTGCAGTCGCTTTTTAAATTCTGTGGCCGCGGCTCGCGAAAAAGTAACCATTAGCAATTGCTCATGCTTTACGTCTTCCATTAAAAGCAAAGAGGCCAGCTTATGCACCAGCACCCTTGTTTTTCCGCTTCCTGGTCCTGCTGCAACCAGCATATTCTGGGTTTCGTTGTCGTTAATAATATTCAACTGAGTTGGAGAGAGTTCTCCAAAAAGCTGATTGAACTTGGTAGGGGTCATTTTTAGCCTTAGGTCTTTGGCTTTGCTTCCTGGGAAATACCTTTTTAGAAAAGAGCTGTAGTTTAGTTGGAAGTAATCCTCTACAAACTGCAAGGCCTTCTGATAATCATCGATCATCATCTTCGCATATTCTCCCACTATATGAATTTGCTGAACCTTGTTTTCGTAAAACTGGTCGAGCTGATTGTAATCTTCTTTGGTATAGCCTTTTCTATTGTCTTGTTCTAATCGCTCTATGTTTAGTCGATTGTAAACCACTAAAAAGCCTCCCTCTATTTTAATGGCCTCTATTCGCGATAGATAAAACAGTGCGTCTTCAACTTCATCGAGGCTCACTTCCCCAGGAAACAAACTCGGGATTTTTTCATAGGCGGCCTTTAGTTCGTGAACAGAAAATTCAACCAGCGCTTCTTTCTTGTCATCCTCCTCTATTTCCTGATTTATTACGCCCTGATAATATTTTTTATAGAGAAACTCTACAATAAATCCCGCCAACTCATGCCGACGTGCCAACTTATCCTCCAGCACCTCTTTCGGATGCAGACAAAGCAGAGCCATATGGTTCTTAGAGTACTCTAGATTTTTCCGCTTAATCCAGTTCTTTATCGACCAGAAATTAATGAGGGTTTTAAGCTTACTGACCGAAACATCTTCACAGCCCTGTCCCTCCGCCTTTTCATTCAGTTCTTTTAGATGATATAGCCTTTCTTCTTCGTCTAGTTCTGGAAGTAAAAAGCGCTCAATCTTGCTATAGGATTCCACAATCTTAAAAGAGCGATTCTTTTGTTGTCCTTTTTTAATGAAGGCGGTTAAATCTTTGGCATCGGCCAGAATATTCTCTTCGCGCAAAAGATTCACAATATTGATCACTTCCTCCCTTACAATGCCCAAATGATCGCTGATGTAATCTACCCGAGATTCAGCCGACTCCTCGGTTCCTTGCTTTCTGCTCTTGCTCGAAAAAAGTTTCTTAATAATCCGAACGCCTCCATTTTTCTGTCGCTCATCGAATTTTTCAGAGGCCAATATTTTATCAATGGCTTCTTGGGCATTTTTAGAAAGAATACTGTTGGCAAAAACTCTGGGCATATTTTGCCCGCGCTTTAGATAGCCCGCGTTTTCCAAAGCGGCTATGGCGGTAGTAACCCTTGTTTCAATCTCCGCTATGCTATCGTCCCAGCCTGCTTTCCTTGCAATCTCCAAGGCAGAGTTGGAGACCTTTGAACGAAATCGAGTAAGATTTTTTATTGCCTTCCAAATCTGCTGTACTTCTTTGATAGAAAGCTTGGTTTGATTAAGAAGGATGAAATGCTTGCTCAGATCTTCTTCGTCGAACAACACAAAACAATCGGCCACCAGATTTTCATCTCTGCCCGCTCGCCCTGCCTCTTGAACATAGTTTTCCAAGGAGTCAGAGATCTCGTAGTGTATCACCAGGCCCACATCCTTCTTGTCTACCCCCATTCCAAAGGCCGAGGTGGCCACCATGATTTGGGTTTCTCCATTCACAAAAGAATCTTGGTTTTCAGACTTCTCTTGTTTCTCCATCTTCCCATGATAGGGTCGGGCATTAAATCCATCTCCACTCAATCGCTTGGCTAACTCATAGGCTTTTCTGGTTCGAGAAACATAGAGGATGGTGGGGCAGTTCTTCTCTTCAATTAAATCGCGGGCCGATTGATATTTCTCTTCTTCCTCCCTTTTTTGAAACACCTTATAGCGAAGATTTGTCCTCGATGCTTGAGAGGTGAACAGTTCGAGATGAAGGGAGAGCTTTTCTTTGAAATAATCGCGAATGTCTTCTATCACTTGTTGTTTTGCCGTGGCAGTAAAACAAGAAACCGGAATGCCCTCTGATAGATTCTTCTTTTCTTGTATAGATCGGATGAAATCGCCGATGTACATATAGTCCACTCTAAAATCTTGTCCCCAAGAAGAAAAGCAATGGGCCTCATCTATTACAAAGCGAACGATCTTTCTCCCTAAAATCAATCGCTCAATGCTTCGAGACCGCAGCGATTCGGGGGAGATATAAAGAAGAGAAGCCGAACCTTCTTCTACTCTTTCAAATGATTTAGCTCTTTCAATTGGGTCCAATAATCCGTTAATCGTAACAGCCTCCGTGCTGCCCAACTTCTCGAGATTGTCTACCTGGTCTTTCATTAACGATTGCAGCGGAGAAATGACTACCGTTAAGCCCTTTACATTTTCCCCACTCATTAAAGCGGGTACCTGAAAGGTGATCGACTTTCCGCCTCCCGTGGGGAAAACGGCCAATAAAGATTGACTGTTTATGGCCGCTTTTACGGCCTTTTCCTGCAAGGGCTCCTCTCCATAAGTGCGATACGAATCAAATCCAAAAAAACGCTTGAGTCCTAGATGGGCATCCAAAGCTTTATTGCAGTAATCACAACCACTCACGCAGGGCTTGTTCCGCAAACGAAACATAATTTGCTCTACCTCTGGATAGTTTTTCAATACCCAAGGCGGGGTAATAGAATGGATTTTCTTGTGACGAATAAAGGAATAAATGAGCGATAGGCAGTAGGCCAATTGAATGGGATGCTCCGCAAGAATTCTTGTCAAATCTATCTGCGCACAGATTTCATTTCGAAACTTCTGATGAATCAGTTCCTCGACCTTTCTAAACTCACATCGGTAATCAACAAAACGAAAAAAGGCATTAAACTCCTTTTGATCGTGCAGCAGCAAATAGAAAATCTTTTGGAGAGCCGGATGGGCTGCTTGAAAGGCGGCTATTTCATCGTGAAGTAATTCCTTCGCTTTAATAGAATCGTTTAACGGATTGTTGGTCTCTTCCGTTTGCAGCTTATCGTCTTTTAATAATGCATGGTAGGGTTTAGTTGGAAAGAGAAGGGGAGAGAGAAACAGAGTATCTATACTATTCGCGGGCTTCACACCCGCATAATTCAGCGCTTTTTGAATGTATTTTAGATCGTGATTGAAAATATTGTGACCGCAGATAAAGTCCGTTCCCCTGAGAAACTCTGTAAAGGCCTCCACCGAATTTCTATGAAAAGAGCTTCCATCTCCTTTAATGCAACCTATATCGAGGATCTTCTTGCTTCGTTGCTCTATTTCGGTATCGATGAATGCAATTGAGTTCATGCTTCTTTTATACAGTTCTTATTCATCTGTAATGCTGCCTCTGTCTACCTTTTATGCAGGCTTTGCCTTGCTCAGTTTCCTAAAGTCTGTTAGCTCATCTTCTTGATGATTTTCTCCAAAAAGAAGAATCGTTTGCTCTAGTACAAGTCTAAAAGCCTTCAAAAGCGCGCATTATGCAAATCCGAACCAAAATAATGCTTTTCCTACTCGATGCTTCTAAATCGGTTTATTTTTATTCGGTCTCAGATTAAAGGATAGTGGAGGGCTCTGCTATGCAAGGGCTACAATGCGTTGAGAATCCCTATGGAGCTAGGTGCAGACTGGGCTTTTTTTGTAATTTATTCAATGGTGCTTTTACCTTCGAGGTAGCGATGGGCTAAACCCCTCGCTAGGATAGAGCACCCTTTCGGGGCTTGGTTTCTGGTTGCATCCTCCTTGTCTGAACTGTGATTTGTGGGATGAATGGGATGGCTATGATTGGTTTCTTTTTTCTTAAAACATACAATTCTTCTTCCAGCCGATGGGCTACACCCATCGCTAGTGTATTGCGCCCTTTCAGGGCTTGGTTTGTGATTGCATCCTCCTTGTCTGAACTGTGATTTGTGGGATGAATGGGATGGCTATGATTGGTTTCTTTTTTTCTTTAAAACATACAATTCTTCTTCCAGACGATGGGCTACACCCATTGCCAATGTATTGCGCCCTTTCAGGGCTTGGTTGCTGGTTGTTTTGAAAACAGAACGTATGCCTCTAGGCCTGTCATGAAATACATTTCCCGTTTGAAAATCCCCCCTTCCTAACTCTCCAAGATCTCCAACTG
>Ga0136655_1001598_pt1 | contig 10100 bp, 6 predicted proteins | sample CPBDNA_2_FD_94863 | JGI IMG/M metagenome (GOLD analysis project Ga0136655, IMG submission 94863) | Freshwater to marine salinity gradient microbial communities from Chesapeake Bay, USA - CPBay_Spr_15_0.8_DNA (version 2) | ecosystem: Environmental > Aquatic > Marine > Coastal | place: USA...
AAGAGCAGCGCTTCCGATGGATTGTTGGGGCGTTCTATATGAAGAATGAGACGGCATACGACTCGCAGTGGAGTGTACCGCCGATTAATCCGGGAGCAGCCGTTCGCGACGACCTATACTTCGAAACAGATCAGGTTCGTATAGATTCCGAGACCGCTTTCTTTGGCGAGTTTAGTTATGACATCACAGACCAACTCACAGCGACTGTGGGATTAAGAGACTTTGACAGCGAAACCACGCTGGAAGGTTTTGTCGGCACAGTTTCGTGGCCAAACTGCTGCTTTTACTTCAGCGATTCTCGTCCGCCAGATAACGTCAATTCCAAGTTTGAGGGTAGCGATAACACCTTTAAGGTTAATATTGCTTACACCCTAAACGATGATGTTTTGATCTATGGCACAGTGAGCGAAGGTTACAGACCAGGTGGCGCCAACAGGACCGAACAGGTGGGCGCAACCTATGATGCCGATTTTGTGACTTCTTATGAACTCGGAGTGAAAAGCACCTTATCGGATGGTCGAATCCGCTTAAATGCCGCGATGTACACCATGGACTGGGATGATATGCAACTCGGGTTCTTCAATCCCGACATTTCAAAGCTGGGTTTGGTCGACAATGTGGGTACTGCTGAGAGCCAGGGCTTCGAGCTCGATGCAACTTGGCTTGCAACAGAGCAATTAGAGATCAACATGTCCTATGCTTACAACAAAGCTGAGCTAACAGAAGATTATGATAGGCGTAACGACGGTACGCCAGACGCATTTACTGGACAAGATCTACCTTTTACGCCGGACACAAAGTGGGCCTTAACCGCTCGGTACAACTTCGACTGGATGGGTGGTGATGGCTACTTAATGTCTAATACGACATTTACTGACTCGATGTATAACGGTATTTTCTTGAACAGCCGAGAAGAAATGGACAGTTACACGATCTCTCAAGTCTCTCTTGGCTTAGCCCGAGACCAGTGGACAGCTGAGCTATTCGCGAGTAACGTCTTCGATGAAGAGGCTGAACTGTACATCAACACGGATGATATAAAACGCCTCGTGACGGTCAATCGCCCCCGCACGATCGGCTTCCGATTTGGCATGCGATTTGAGTAAACCACTGCGACACTGAACCTGACTTCAGCGGTAGCGATTATGGTTAATAGCAGCACCTCCATCCGAACGCTGCCGGCACCTCTGGTGTCGGCAGCTTCGTTTATAGCGCAGCGAGAATTAGGCAAAGCAGAGGAAATTCTGCGGCCCTACCTAAAAGAACATCCAGACGACGTTAATGCAATTCGGATGTTAGGTGAGCTTGGGTTAGAGCTCGGGGCTTTGCGTGATGCCGAGAACCTATTGAAACGCTGCGTGGAGCTAGCACCCGACTATGCAGCAGGGCGATATAGCTATGTTCAAGTGCTCTACAAACGTCACCGCTACTCCGACGCCCTATCTGAACTCGATCGTTTACTGCAAGATGCACCGGATAATCCGGCCTATATCGCCATGCGAGCGGCTAATTTAGTCGAAATCTCGCAACATACAGAGGCTATCGAACTCTTCCAAAAAGTACTCTCTATCGAGCCATCGAACCATGCGGTCAGGCTCAGCCTAGGGCATGCGCAAAGAGCAATCGGTCAACAGCAAACCGCGATTGAAACCTACCAATCGATAGATGAACAGGCAGAGCAATTTGGTGAGGCATGCTGGAGCCTTGCCAATCTTAAGACCTATCAATTCAACGATAAGCTCATCGCTACCATGCGCGCCAAACTTGAATCTAAGACACTGAGCTACCGCAGTGCGCATCATTTGTGCTTTGCCCTCGGCAAGGCGCTGGAAGACAATCGCGAGTTTGAATCGGCGATGGCAGCGTATGCTCGCGGCAATCAACTGAAAAGCAAATCTGTTCCTTGGAATATGAAAGCCTTCGAAGAGGATACCGATGAGCTTATTCGTTTCTTCTTGCCGGCGCGTATCAAGACACTTGCGTCGTCAGGACTCACCGACGCTGACCCAATCTTTATTGTTGGGCTGCCGCGATCAGGTTCAACTCTGATTGAACAGATTTTATCGTCACATTCAAAGGTTGAGGGTACTGCGGAACTCGCCAACATGATCGCCATTGCTCGCACCATTGCCAACAAAACGAGTCGCTCATCAGAGTCGCTTTACCCCCGAGCCTTAGAGTCTTTCAGTGCTCTCGATCTTGCTCAATTGGGTGAGCGCTATCTCTCGGAGACGCGACTCCAGCGCACCACAGGCAAGCCGTTTTTCATCGATAAAATGCCCAATAATTTCAGTCACGTTGGCTTAATTCATATGCTGCTCCCCAACGCCAAAATAATTGATGCGCGACGAAACCCTATGGACTGTTGTTTCAGCGGGTACAAACAGCTATTTGCATCGGGGCAAGGATTCACCTACGGTCAGACCCGAATCGCACACTACTACACCCATTACGAACGTTTGATGGCGCACTGGGATACCGTATTTCCCGGCGTTGTGCACCGAGTGCATTATGAAGCGATGGTGACAGATCCAGAGAGCACGATCAGAGCGCTGCTGACTTATTGTAATCTTGATTTTGAACCGGGCTGCCTCGACTTTCACGCCAATGAGCGCACAGTTCGAACTGCAAGCTCCGAGCAAGTCCGCCAACCAATAAACCAAAAAGGCATCGATGCTTGGCGCCCTTTTGACTCATGGCTCGGGCCAATGACCACTTTACTCGCAGAGAGTATCGCGCGTTACCCGAAGTTTGACTAAACCCTCAGATCCCGAAGTACTGCATCAGCCTCTATTTGCTCGAGTAGCCAGTCTCTGAAAACGCGAATTTTTGGGATATCCATCTTTTCGCGTCGAGTCGCTAAATACCATTGGTTGGGGTTTCTCACTCGCTTACCGGGGAACAGCTCTATAAGCGAGCCCTCGGCAAACTCTCGAGTCACATAAGGTTGCTGACCCAGAGCCACTCCCATGCCTTGCACGGCCGAAGACAGAGCAACATCATAGCTTTCGAATTGCAAACCCGACTCTGGAACCACACCTACAGGTGCATGCGCCTCAAGCCAAACGTGCCAATCAGATCCAGACGGGTAGACCTGTAAGATGGGATGATCATAGAGATCGGCGGGAGAATCGAGGGGCTGGCGCTGCTGATAATACTGCGGGCTGCAGACTGGAAACAACTCGCTGGTAAAAAGCGGTGTGTAGTCGACCGCGGCACTGACTGGTGACCCAATCATGATGGCTGCATCGATATCATCCTGATCAAAATTCGCATCATCCTGCGCTGTATGAAGCCGAACTTGAAGCTCAGGATGCCACTTCTGGAACTCCGCCAAGCGCGGCAATAACCAACGAATCGTGAAGGTAGAATACACTTGTACGGTGAGCGTGCTGGACAACCGATCAGAGACAATCATCTCAGTGGCATCGGAAATGCGGTCAAGGGCATCACGCAGAATCGGGTAGTAAAGCAGGCCTTTTCGGTTAAGTTCTACCGCTCGAATCTGTCTAGAAAAAAGATGTACCCCTAAATAATCTTCTAACGAACGAATCTGATGACTTACTGCGGACTGTGATACGGTCAACTCCTCGGCAGCGAGTTTAAAACTGCCATGACGAGCAGCAGCCTCGAATGCTCTCAGGGCGTTGAGAGGGGGTAGTTTACGCTTTTGCCGTTTCAGCTTCATGCAATTACTCGTGCTCTGGCGCACTTCAAGGATGAATTTTTCTCATCTTTTATGTTTTTTTTATCACTTGTAGTCTACGCCTATGATTGAGAACATTTAACCCATAGTCAATCCATAAATATATAACAACGGTGGTATTTCATTGAACTCATCACGCGTGGCACTGGTGACAGCAGGCGCATCAGGTATTGGCAAAGCCATTGTCGAGCGATTGCTGGAGAACCATTTCCAGATTCATATTGCGGACATCTCAGCAGACTCGATAGAACACTTTACCTCAAGTAAACCAGGTCTTACGGGGACCTGTGCAGACCTCGGATCAGCGGACGCGGCCCAAAACGTCTTGGATGACTGTATGATGCACCATGGTCGTATCGACTTGTTGGTAAATAACGTGGGTATCGCTGGCAATACCGCTCGAGTCGAAAACTCGGATCCCGATGATTGGGATCGCACGATTTCGGTGAGCCTAAGCAGCGCGTTTTACATGACGCGGCTCTGCAGCCCCCAGATTCAAGCGCAGAAAGGCAGCATTATCAATATCGCTTCCAACGCGGCACTGTTTGGTTTTCCCATGCGATCAGCTTATACCGCGGCGAAATGGGGCTTGATCGGCTTAACCAAAACCTGGGCGATGGAAATGGGCCCTAAAGGTGTGCGAGTCAATGCCATTTGTCCCGGCAGCGTCAGCGGTCCCCGCATTGACGGCGTTATCGAACGCGACGCCCAACAGAGAGGAATGTCTACTGAAGCGATCCGAGACGTTTACGCAAGGCAATCGTCTATGCGTGTTTTTGTAGAGGCTGAGGATATTGCCAATACCGTCGCATTCTTAGCCTCCGATGCAGGACGCTACATTTCGGGGCAAGCCTTGGCGGTCGACGGCCACACCGAGGGACTATCCAATTGGTTAGATAACGAGTAATCGAAAGACATCATACCTTACGCCACACAATACTCATTCGAGGGAGTCATCATGAAAGCAGTTTGGTTCGAGAGTTTTGGCCCCGCTGATGCGGTCTTACAATACGGTGACCAGCCTACACCAACAGCGGGACCCGGTGAGGTACTCGTAAAACTTGCGTTCGCCGGCGTGAATCCTTCAGATGTCAAAAAACGGGCGGGAGCCTTTCCCAATCTTCTTGACCAAGGCTTAATTATTCCCAACAGCGACGGCTCCGGCACCATCGTTGCGGTTGGCGACGGTGTATCCGAAACACGTATTGGAGAGCGTGTCTTCGTATATCAAGGTCAGTACGGCCGCAGATTGGGAACCACCGCTGAATATATCGCGATTGACGAACGGCGCGCCCCTCGTCTGCCTGAAACGGCCGATTTGGCTGTGGCAGCCTGCATTGGAATACCGATCATGACCGCGCATCGCTGTGTCTTCGCTGACGGCCCGGTTGCTAACCAACGTCTATTGATAACAGGCGGTGCCGGACGAGTCGGCTTTTATGCAATCCAGTGGGCAAAGCATGCTGGTGCAACTGTAATTGCAACAGCAAGCAATGAGGCAGACCGGGAACTCTGCCTCTCTCTTGGCGCCGACCATGTCGTGAATCATCGCGACCCGAACTGGGGCACAGTCATCAGCCAAGACTTCGGTAAAGTCGATCGCGTAATCGAGGTAGAGTTTGGCGCCAACCTGTCTCAAGTCATACAGTGTATTAACACTGGCGGTACTATCGCGACCTATTCGTCAGCCCAGGTGCCAACACCACAGCTGCCCTTCCGAGACATGATGTTCATGGATCTGACTGTTCGCATGGTGATTGTCTACGCAATGCCAGAAACGGCAAAAGAGGCGGCTATAGCAGATACGATTTCGGCTCTTGAAGAAGGTTGGATGGTGCATCGTATTGCTCATAAAGTACCCCTCAATCAGCCCGCCAAGGCTCATGAGCTGATAGAGCAAGGCGGCTTTGGGGGCTGTGTGGTGATCGAGATTGCTTAAGGCCGTGTATCGCCTGCTGCAACAGCAGATCGCTCGAGGGAATGTTCTCGGTATACTGCTGACGCGCACTGTCATTCTTATCTGCGCTGTTGGATTGCACGCACCCTCATCACTTGCGGCGACACTGAAAGCGGACCGCACTTATGAGGGCTCTACGGTCGATGGTATCCAAACTTTTCTTGGGATACCCTTCGCACAGGCCGATCGATGGCAAGCCCCTCGACCCTTGTCACCCAAGAATAATGAAGCGCTGCCGGTTCAAGCGAACCAATTCCCTCCGGCTTGCATGCAGACAGACCACATCGTACGCTGGTATCGCAACTTGATTGACGACTTTGGTGGCGACCCCGACTCATTTCAAGCACCTGCGATGGCTGAAGAATGCTTGTATCTTAATATTTGGGCGCCCGAGCAGTCTCACGAGCAGCCGCTACCTGTCGTGATATATATCCATGGTGGAAGTAATAAAGGTGGCTGGTCATACGAGCCCAATTATATCGGCGCTGAACTCGCTAAGCGCGGACTCATCGTTATTAGCATCAATTATCGGCTGGGGATCTTCGGATTTTTTGCACATCCCGATATTCCTGATCCCAATTTTGCGTTGCTGGATCAAATCGCTGCGCTGCAATGGATACATAGGCATATCGGTCAGCTCGGTGGAGATCGCTCGAACATCACCCTCATGGGTGAGTCAGCCGGCGCCAGTAACATTGATTTCTTATTAGCTGCTCCAGCTGCTCGGGGGTTGTTCCACCGCGCGATACATCAAAGCGCCGGCTGGGCCATTACTGGCCGGGTCAATCTTGAAGACGCCCGAACGGCGGCCCGAAAACTGGCGGCGTCGGTCGGACAAGGTTCCGAGGCGACACTGACAAGATTAAAAACAGAAAACGCGCAAATTGTTATGACCCAAGCCGCAAAACTCTACGAGTCTATCTACTTCGATCCGATTGCTGGGACGCCCAGCTTACCCGTATCTGTCAGCGACCAGTTCACCGAAGGGACTGTGCATAAGGTTGAGCTCTTAATTGGCAGTAACGCCGATGAATGGCTAATTTACTTAGATGAATCACAATCCTTCGAAGACGATCTGAATGAGCTCGCGCCGCCAGAGCAGCACGAAGCGATCCGACAGGCGCTCGCAGGACTTCCGGAGCGGAAAGCTCGGGATATCCTGATCAGCGCCGCAAACTACGTGTGCCCGTCATTCAGAATTGCTGAAACGATGACGCTCCTTGACCGGCAAGCATGGTTTTATTACTTTGACCAAGTTCGTACAGGTGAACTCGCCAGCACAATGGGGGCCTACCACGGCGCTGAATTACCGTATGTATTCGACACTCACGACGACTGGCTTCCCACTACAGCAGCGGACCGAGCACTCACCGACGTCATGATGTCTTATTGGTCAAACTTTATTAAAACAGGTGATCCTAATGCTCCGGGACTGCCGCGATGGGCGCCCTATGACGGCGAAAGTCAGCTGACCTTAAGATTGAACACCGAGGCTGCCTCACAGGCTCATCCCAGCGCATCTATCTGCGCAGCTTTAGACATGTGAGCCGCGGAGACTATTATGGAACCGAATACAGGTGCTCAATCGCTCGATAAATGGACTTTCTCTGCCACGGTGCTCTGTATCGTTGGCGTTGCGGCGCCACTCTTGCTCGCACCGAGCACTTCGGCTCAAGTCGTAGAAACAATATACGATTACCTTACTATTAACTTCGGACTCGTCTATCTTTGGTACGGTATCGCCGCTCTAACCTTTCTGCTCTACCTTGCTATGGGACGATTCGGCAAGGTCCGGCTCGGCGCACCATCGTCGCGGCCTGAATACAGTACCCTCAGCTGGATCTCGATGATTTTTTGCTCTGGTGTCGGCGCGGGAATGTTGTATTGGGCGGCCATAGAATGGGGGTATTACCTTGATGCTCCGCCATTTGGTCTTGAACCTCGTTCCAGTGAAGCCACCGAGTGGGCAGCAACCTATGGGTTGTTTCACTGGGGCATCAGTGCCTGGGCTTTTTACTGCCTACCCGCGCTGGCAATTGCTTATCCCTATTACCGTCGCAACGTGCCATTTTTGAGACTGAGTACCGGTTGCATGAAATACCTGCCCAATGGCATTGAAAGCAAACGAGGCCGCTTAATTGATTTCCTTTACATGCTGAATTTGATTGGCGGATCAGGTACCTCTTTGGGCCTCAGTACACCCATGATGGCGGCAAGTTTCGCCGAGTTAAGCGGCTTACCTCATGATTTCTGGCTCGAGGTATTTTGCGTCGTATTCTGCATCGCGATCTTTGGGACCAGTGCATGGCTTGGCCTTGACCGCGGCTTCAAAAAACTCGCGGATTTTAATACTTGGCTCGCATTCACCTTACTCTTCTTTGTGCTGGCCGTCGGACCCACGCTATTCATTTTAAAAGTAGGCACAAACAGTATCGGTCTCATGCTACAGAATTTTATACACATGCTCACATGGACCGACCCGATCAACAACTCAGGTTTTGTCGAGAACTGGACCATTTTTTACTGGGCTTGGTGGGTTGCTTATGGACCGTTCGTGGGTATATTTGTCGCTCGCATTTCACATGGCAGAACAATCAAGCAGGTCGTCTTTGGAATGCTCTGTTTTGGAAGCCTCGGCGCTTGGCTGTTCTTCATCATTTTTGGGAACTATGCTCTGCACCTTGAACTCAATAATATCGTGAGTCTGTCAACGCTTATCGCCGCCGGCCAAGAAGCCCGAGCAATTACTGAAGTGTTCTTATCACTTCCCTTCGGGGATTTGGCACTTGGCGCATTTTTGGTGGTAGCCGTGATTTTCCTATCTACCACTTATGACTCCGCCTCTTACACCTTGGCGTCAGTGTCGACCAAGCACCTCACAGTTGGCCACCACCCAGCGCGATACCTGCGAGTATTCTGGGCTATTGCTCTTGGCGTGATACCGATTTCATTGATGTTTGTGGAAGGCTCGCTAAAAGTCATACTCTCGGCGACCATAATCGTCTCACTCCCCCTACTCGTCGTCGGTTATCTTATGGGGAGTTCTTTGCTCAGCCAACTCAAGGAAGATTACCCCCTTAACGACGATGACTAAACTCGGTATTACCTGCAAAGATAAAGCAGCTCTGACGTATCCTCTGAGCCATAAGTGCCCTTGCCAATTATTCCAAGACCGATCATGCTGAGGCCAGACAATCTGGTCCCGACATGTGGGTGGCAGAACCACTATTGAACGAGAGACGACATCATGAACGACCGCGAGTTTGATTTGATTTTACTTGGCGCCACTGGATTTACGGGCTCACTAGTCGCACGACATTTACACGACACTTACGGTGATACTCTAAACTGGGCCATGGCAGGACGTAATCTCGCCAAACTGCAACACGTTCAGAGCGAACTCAATTGCTCGGTGCCGCTCATCGAGACCGATAGCGCTGATGCGATGGCAATGAACGCCTTAGTGGCGCGCACTAAGGTCGTGTGCACTACGGTTGGTCCCTATGCACTTTACGGGACGCCATTAGTCGCAGCTTGCGCGGCTGCAGGTACTCATTACTGCGATCTGACCGGAGAAGTGCAATGGATGGCGCAGACTATCAATCATTTTGAGCAGCTGGCTCAAGAGAGCGGAGCTCGAATTGTGCATACCTGTGGATTCGATTCCATCCCCAGCGACCTCGGGGTCTTGTACACCCAACAGCGAATGCAAGCGCACCACCAATGCTATGCGGATACGATCAAAGCCCGAGTGGGTCGATTCAGTGGGAGCGCCAGCGGCGGTACCATTGCAAGTATGATGGTCATGATGGAGCAGATGGGAAAAGATGCAGGTATCGCTGAGCTAATGGCAAACCCCTATTCCCTCAATCCCCAAGGTGAGCAGTCCGGCCCAGATGGTTTGGATGAAAACCAAGCGATCTACGACACCGATTTTGAGCAATGGACGAGCCCTTTCGTGATGGCAGCCGTCAACGCACGTGTTGTCCGGCGCAGCAACGCATTACAGGGATTCCCCTATGGTAGACAGTTTAGTTATGACGAACGCCAACTGACAGGTGTTGATAAAGCAGGCCAGCGGAAAGCGAAAAATATCGCGTTTGGTAGCAGAGTTGGGCCCGCTGTTATGTCGTTTGGGCCTATCCGTAAGCTCGCCTCACGCTTCTTGCCCAAACCCGGTGAGGGACCGAGTCCCGAAGCTCAACTTAATGGACACTTTGAGCTGTTTTTCCACGCCGCCTCAACCGCGGGTTCGCGCACAGTCCGCACCCGCGTATCTGGCGATCGAGACCCCGGCTATGGGGCGACCTCTCGAATGCTCGGTGAAGCTGCTGTATGCCTGGCTCAAGATGACCTTAAGTGCCCTGGTGGAATCTATACGCCCGCGACTGCGATGGGCGAAAACCTGATCAAGCGCTTGCAGCGCAATGCGGGCAT
>Ga0136655_1001600_pt1 | contig 10093 bp, 8 predicted proteins | sample CPBDNA_2_FD_94863 | JGI IMG/M metagenome (GOLD analysis project Ga0136655, IMG submission 94863) | Freshwater to marine salinity gradient microbial communities from Chesapeake Bay, USA - CPBay_Spr_15_0.8_DNA (version 2) | ecosystem: Environmental > Aquatic > Marine > Coastal | place: USA...
CTTCTCATAATATGTTTCCATTTGAATTCATAGGATATGCCATTTACACCATTCCAGCAATAATGGGAGCTGCTGCATCTCAATTTTTGAAACCTTTTGTTATAAAAAAAGAAGTGAAAACTGGCTACAGCAAAATGTAAAAAACAATAGACCATTGCAGTGCAAAAGAACGTTAGAGATATTACATTTATAGATGAAAAATGGATGTGAAAAAGCTCAGGCTTAGGAGTGAAGTTTCGTGAAAAAAAACAGATCATAAAAAGAAGTACAATGAAAAAGTATCCAGTCTTATTAATCGCAAGTATTTTGAACGCTGTATTCTTTGTCTTGATTGATATCCTACAGATTTATGAAATCACCTGGACCATCGTTGGAGTATTTTATGAATTGCTCATCATTCCTATGATGTTACTCGCACCAACGCTATTAGTCTTGTCTGCCATCCAAATCAAGAAGAAGGGTTTACAGCTTCCAAGCTTCATCTCTTTACTGCTTTCTGCAGGGGTAACAGCAACCTTGGTAATCCTCTTCATCATGGATTTAAAATAGCAAAACCGGCTGCTTACAAATGGAGCAGCCTGTTTTGATCATAGGAACGACCTTTTCAACATGAAAAGGTCGTTTTTTATTTGGCTTTTATTCAATCCCAAAGGGTTGTAATTCTTGAAATTTTAAAGGTGACTAGTAACCTATTAAACCAGTCTAAACAACTTACCTGGCAAGGGCTGAACCACTCCTTTGAGCTCCATGCTCATCAATTGGCTAGCCACTTTATGTACCGGTTGGTTAATGTTTAGAGCGATAATATCCAGCAGTGCTTTTTCCTTTTCTTTAAGGTACCTGTAGATTAACTTTTCTTCATCTGTGAGTTCTACAAAAAGTTGTTTCTGTACCGTAATATCGTGCACCTGCCAGCCTAGAATATAGGGAACATCGGCAGTTTTTGTAAGCATGTGGGCTTTTGCTTGTTTGATCAGGTCATTACAGCCCTTAGCATATTTATCGTTGACCCGTCCAGGCACCGCAAAGACTTCCCGATTGTAACTACAGGCAAGATCTGCAGTGACTAGAGAGCCACCTTTAGAAGCGCTTTCTATTACGACAGTTGCCTCACTCATACCTGCAATGATGCGGTTGCGCCCTAAGAAATTATTTCTATCAAAAGCGTCGGTATGCCAAAAATCTGTCATAAAGCCGCCGTTTTTCATCATGTCTTCATTGTACGCCGCATGATTACGCGGGTAGGTTTGTTGGAGTCCATGAGCCATAACCGCTATGGTCTGTAACCCATTTTCTATAGCCATTTTATGTGCTAAAATATCCACTCCATAAGCATAACCACTCACAATAATAGGTTGTAGTGGAGCAATTTCATTAATAAATTTTTCTAAAAAAGCAGCTCCAACGCTGGTAATTTGCCTAGTCCCAACAATGCTCAAGATATACGGATGGTCTAAATCGATCTTCCCTTTTTCAAAATAGATAATAGGCCCATCGACACAATATTTCAACCGTTCTGAATAATCCTCATTGTAATAAACGCGGTACTTGATCTTGTTCTCTTGTATAAACCTCAACTCTTGTGTCGCTTTAGAAAACAAGCCATTTTTGTTTCTTATAAACTGAGCCTTCTTCTCTCCAATTCCTTCTATGGATGCGATATCACGATACTGCTGTTCAAAAACCCCCGCTGCACTTCCAAAAGTACGAATGAGCTTTTTGGCCATAATATCTCCTATAAGCGGTGCTTTTTTAAGTGCCAGAAGAGAAAGGAGTTCTTGTTCATCCATGAATAAATATAAAACTAAAAATAAAAGGGAAAGTAAATCTAAACTTAAATCTAAACTTAAATTTAAAAAAAGATTTTTAGGCCCCTTTGTCTTGAGACATTTCCCTAGAGGGGGAAAGTTTCAAAAGCTAGTTGTTTAATAGTTGAGAAAGTTTGCTAACCCAATTGCTTAAAATTTCTTTGCGTGAAAAATGTTTTAAAACGTATTCTCGAGCTTCTTTACCCATAGATGTTCTCAAATCAGGATCTTGTCTCCAGGCTTCTAATTGATCTATAGCGGTTGATACATCTGGTTGTGAGAAATACAGTCCTGCATTTGCATTTTCCAGGACGGTTTTTACTTCGCTCGCTGGATTACCTAAAACTAGTGAAGGTTTCCCACTCGCCATCATGCCGAGTAATTTAGAAGGCATTACCGTATCGAGCACCTCAGTTTTTTGGAAAAGGAAATGTGCATCGGCACTGCATAAAAGATCAGATAATTCAGCAAAAGGGACTGGGTCATAAAACGAGATGTTTTCCTGATCTACAGCTTGCATTACTTGCTGGTATTTTGCTCCTGCACCTACAATAATGATTTGGTAAAGGTCTTGCGGTAGCGCTTTCGCGAAAGCGAGAAAATAATCCCAATCTTGCTTATCACCTACATTACCGCTATACAGCAACTTGAATTTATCACCTTGTAAATAAGAGTGTTGCTTTGCTGTAGACGGATCTACTTGATGCGCGTCAATCCAATTAGGCAAATAATAAGTAGGCTGATTGGTCTTGGTTTGTAACTTTGCAATCATCTGGTGACTGATGGTGCTTATGGTAGTTGCTTTACCTAAAATGCTGCGCTCTAAACTAAAAAGAAAATTAAAAATAAGCTTCTTGCTCCCGCTAGAAAGTCCTGATTGCAATGCTGCATCAAATTCAAAGTCCTGAATATGAATCCAGCTTGGTACTTTGTGTTTTCTCGCATGATAGCCACCAAGCCATGCACTGGCTGTAAATGGGATAATGGAAATCACCAAGTCTGCTTTTTTAATCGTTCTCAAATTAAAACAACTTCCTTTTGTAAAACTGAGAATATGAAGGATACGCTTTAAAAAAGTAGGGTTTTCTGGAACGTACTGTTTATAGCGATAGAGAGTTGCACCGTTGTATTCTTCTTGTAAATACTTAGGTTGGGACTGGTATTCTTGGGCAATGTTCCATTGCGGATAATAGGGAAAAGCCGTCACCACACTTACCATTGCACCAGCATCAACAAGCGCCTCCACCATTTGAGTAGAATATAATCCTATGGCAGTGTCTTCTGGAGCATAATTAAGCCCTATGAATGTGATGTGTTTTCCTTTCAAGATTATCGGTCTTTAACAACTTGAGCTGGACTTCCTAGGCATATTTTTCCTGATGGAAGATCTTTAAAAACACTGCTACGTGCTCCAACTAATGTACCACGACCAATGGTTATTCCTGGCGCTACATATACATCTGTTGCAATCCAGCATTGATCTTCTATAATGACCTTATGTGCGTAGATATCAAATTTTTCCGCTGTTGAATCGTGTGTTCCTGTGCAGATATAGGATTTTTGAGATATCACCACATGGGCACCGATCTCGATCTCTCCAAGACTGTATAGGACCACATCGTCTCCTATCCAGCTGTGATCACCTATACTCACTTTCCAAGGAAATTGTGTTCTTACGGTAGGTCTTATGATTACTTTTTTACCAATTTTTGCTCCGAACGCCCGTAATAGAAACCTGCGCCAGGCGTACATAAACTGTGGAGACCAGGCAAAAAGTGTGATTTGAACCAGCCACCATAATTGCACAGTAACTGCTCCTTTCCCACGGAAGTTTTGTGGCAATTGGAATTTATCGAGTTGTTGGTATTTTTTCAAATAGTACTGGTTTGTTAAAATCAAAGATAAATTTTTTAGTTCAGGAACACTGTCATAGAATGTTCACTATTCTTCACTTGTTTGTATGGCAGCTATAAAGTGGGTCATCAAAATATGTTCTAAAAGTAGTTTTCCGTCATCATTAGGATGAATACCATCTCTTAATAAGTCTTGAGGCGCCACTTGCTTATTTAGCTCTAGAAATTTATGCCACTCACTACGTAAATCAATAAAACCAAAAGAATATTTTACAGCCAATTTTTCCATTTCTATTGAAGTTTTATCTTCTAGATCGGTTAGCTTTTTATTGTGTTTTTTATCTTCTGGATACGACAAGTGATGATTAAAAATAATGACCTCTCCCGTGAAACGGGTTTTTAAGTTTTTAAAGAACTGTTCCAATTCACCGGTTTCTGTGCCGCCATAGGCATGAAAAAATAGTACATCAGCATGTTGCGGATAAATATCTTCTGCCATTAAAGGTAATAATTGTGGCACTTGAAGACCACTGCGAGCAGTGTTTATAATTTCAAAATTAATGACTGGAACAGCATCTGCTAAGGTTTGCTTAATACGTTTTTCTTTGATTCCTTTGACAATGGACTGACCGTGAAATTGGATTTTAAATAAAGTTGTTTTTGAGGACTTATCGTTATCATTTATCATCTTGCGAGAATCGTTAAGCGCTGTTACAAGAATTTGCGATGGAGTGATTTCCGGAAGTTGATATTTTTTCAGTTCCTCGTTAGAACAGTTACTTAAAAACAGCAGGCTACCAATGAGGTACAAAAGTTTTTTCATCTCATAGATGTATAAAGAGCTTCCCATTTAGGTTTATTGACTTTCCACGAATACTCTTGAATTATAAAATTACGCAGATGTTCCCCATTAAGATCGCGCTTTTTTAAATCCCATTTTGACACTTCTTGAAGAACTGATTGCAACTCTTCAAAATTAGGATTAATAAGCCTGCCACCATTATGGCTCCATTCATTTAGAAGTCCTGTTTGATGTGTTGTAATTACAGGTGTTCCCATCATGGCAGCTTCTAGGTTTACCATTCCAACCACTTCAGAATAACTGGGTGCAATAAACACGTGCGCATTTCTAAAGAGTTGCTTTTTTTCTAGTCCGCGTACGGCTCCTAAAAATTCAATTCTAGAATCCTGAAGTTGCTTTACTTTTTCCTTTAATTGTGATGCATATGCATTTTCAGGACCTGCAATTTTTAAGTCAAAATCAAGCGTTTTAAGCGATGCAAAAACATCGATCAATAATTCTAGACCTTTCTTAGGGTGAATACGTCCTAAGAACAAGAAATACGGTCTTGGCGGCTCTTTTCTCTCTAGCATCTCTTCTATTTCTATCGCATTGGGAATACAGACTACTTCCGTTTTAGGAAATAGCTTTTGCAGGTTCTTTTGTTCCTCTGGTGTTATGGCGTGAATATATCTCGCTTTCGCGAAAGCGGAACGAGAAACCATATTAAAATACAGCTTTTTTTTCAGTGTGCCATCCTTCCAAAGCCAAGGTTCCAACATACCATGTGGAGAAAGTACAAAAGGAATATTTTTCTTTGAAGCGATTTTCGCAGCCGTATACTGCGCATGCATCCACACCCCATGCAAATGAAAAACAGAAGTGTTATTTAAGCTATTTAAATGCTTGTTCAAGCTGCTGGAATACAGCCAAGGTCCTTTCTTAGAAAACTCCTGAATATCGAGGTCGTCTTGATTTTTTAAGGTCGTTAGAATTTTAGAGTCTGGAAATTCTGTTTGAATATCTTTAACAACAGTGCGCACTCCGCCGCTAGCTCTAGAAACATCTTCTGCTATGTGGTAGAGGTTTTTCAAGGTGACGTTTTAAAATTATCTAAAGGCGGTGACATTTGTCGCTTCTTATCAAAATTATAATCCAACATTAAAAATAGATTTATAAAAAAAGAAAAGAAAAGCACTCCGTTTTCCCTTTCTAAAATGTTTTCTGAGAACATCACGATACAATAGAAAAGAAGTATTGCAATAAATAAATAGTTCTTTTTATAAAATGCTCTAATAAGGTGGTAGAGCAGGAATAATGTGAAAAACAACAATCCTAGATAGCCTACATTTAAAATGATGCCTAAAAACTGATTGTGAGAATTATAGCGATGGGAGGCTAAAAACGCTGCGTCTTCATTGTAGCAATCTATGAGCTGATTTTTTCCGTCTCCTATACCATAACCGAAAACACCAGCATCAGGAATAACGTTAGTAACACATTTATAAATGGAATACCTAATGTTAGTAGAGTTGGTTAAAGAGGCATCTGCATCTTGCACTTGTAACAGTTCAGAAAAACGCTCATTCACTTTAGGATTAAATACAATCACGGATAATAAGCCTATTGCCCCTAGACCAAAGACGTAGTATAACTTCTTATTTTTAAACATAAGCACTAGATATGCAGCAACAAGAACTAATGCGATAATAGGTCCTTTTTTAATCATTATTAATAGGAATCCTATAAATACAATATTAATGATAAGAAGTAAAATAAGTTTTTTCCAATCAAGTCCCTTTTGAACTAAAAACAAGGAAAATATCATGGCAACACCTATGTGCATACTGAGGTATATGGGATGAATTTTCCATCCTGAAATGTCTGATCTAATGATATTAATAAAATGTAAAATTACCTCGTCAAAACTATAGCGCTGACTAAATATGACAAATGCTCCTATAGTGACCATCAAGGTGGCTGTAATAAAAAACCACATTAAGGTATAACGCTTTTCTAGGACATAGGACAGGCATCTTTTGCTCATGCTTGCAGTAATTAATGGAAAGATAATTAAGGCAGCTCCTGTAGAAATCTTACGGAACCCATAAGATAAGTCTTCGGTGTAAAATAAGCTGATCAAATAGAAGAAAAACAGACTAGAACTAAGTAAAAAGTAATTCCATTTAAAACGCTCTCGGTCAATTATTTGACTAGAAATTGCTGCGATTGTATAAAGGCCTATTAAAACAGGCCTTGCACCCCTTGGGATCATAGGCATGAGAAACATAGCTGCAGTCATGTAAAAAAGCAGTTGAGGTAAATGAGATTTTAGCTTTTCCTTGAAACCCATATTTTTTGTTCAAAAATGAATGATGATACTCTGATAAAGAATTTAGGTATGACATAGAGACCTATTAGCGTACCTATAAAGTAAGAATACCCATTGGTAAAGTCTCCACGTAACAAGAATAATAAATGCATTGCAAAATAAAAAGCAACTGCCCTCTTGAGATAGTCTGCACTTCGCAACCAAGTTAAAAAGAAAATCATGGAACACGCCAGCATCAAAGCCATGAAAACAACCCCTAAAAGACCAAAGTTCATATACCCTTCTGTTACCAATGGGTTAGAAAGATTAGCAAAGTAATACTCATAATTTTCAATAAGGTGATCACCTACGATCTTTCCTGAAGCATCTGGTTTTCCTTCCCAGAGTCCTCTAGGAATAAAAAATAACAAGGCACTAAGCAATTGAAAACCATAGAAAAAACCATCTTTTTCAACGATTTCAATTACTATTCCCATATTACAAAAGGCATCGTAGTTTAAAGACATAAACCCCTTACTAAGAGACCCCTTATCAATAACGTTAGAGAAAAGACTGGGGTTTTCTATCATCTCTGAAATTCCATAATCAGAATGTGTAATGATTTGAGCAAGTGGAAAGAAAATGATCATGATGACAAATAAGGTAAGGCTCATCTTCACATTGTTATTAAAAAGTCTAGGGTAAAATAAAAAGATAAGCAATAGGTAAATAGGTCCTAACGCGTTTCTTTTTTCCACCAAGGGGTTTTTAAAATACAATAGTAATATCAACAATACTCCAGTTAAGGCAAGATTGATGACCCATGTTTGAGTCGAGATTCCTTTGCGGTCAAACAAATATTTACACAGCACTATTCCCGCAAGAGGAATGACAAATAATATTTTCTTTTGTATAAGCTGTGCACCAGGTGAAAATGAGGAGGGTATATATTCTGGTCTTGCCAGTTCTTCAATTATAAAAGGATAGGAGATAACAACAACAATAACCGATATTAAAATGAGGAGAATACTATCTCTTAAACAGCTAGAAGTACTAGGAGTGTAGTCTACTATTTGATTTTTTTTCTTTTTTATGTAGCCTTTTAAGCCTACATAAAAAAAGAAAAATGATATGTGAAAAATAGCAACAAGACCATTTGCTTTTAAAAACAACTCTTCTTTATAGGGAAAATAATGATCAAAAATTCCATTTTCTAATGGCGCCAAAACATTTGCTTGAGTCACCGGAGCTACTAAGAAAAAAAGAAAGCTAAAAACAATATAAGCACTAAGAAATGGACTGAATGTTTTCTCAATAAATATGTGATAATAGGTAATAAAGCTGAGCAATACGGCATTACCAAAAAATGCCAACCATAATTCCAACGTCGCCTCAAATGTTGCAAACAACAATACAAGTATAACTAGATAAAAAAAGATGAAACTATTTCTTAAAATCATTAGGCGGCGTTAAGGCTAGGATAAAGCATAAATCTCCACATTAGTTTTATATTTTCTGGAGCTGATTTAAATCTTTGTAATAATAAAATACCGATACTAGCAGCATCAAAAGCTCTGTCGTAATAGCTGTTATAACAGTACCTTCTAAACCTAAGCTAGGTACAATTGAAAATGCTAAAATTAAATTGAATACAGTACCCGCAATCATGACATTCATTCTTTGTTTAAACAATTTTCTAGATGGTGCGTACAGATTTGTAAATAAAAGATTTAATCCAGTAAATAAAGCGATGAGTCCCATCCATTGTAACAAATTTGCATTGAGATAAATTTCAGGATCTTTAAACAGTAAATCTACCACCCATTTTCCCAAAAACACAATTCCTAATAAGCCAATAAAACCTACAGAAGCAACAGCTGGTATAAGCTTATTCATCATCTTGATTTTTTCTGATTTACTTTTTCTAGACATGTAAGGGTACATCGCCTGATAAAAAGGCAAATACATCTTTTTTGCAGCAATCATTAATCGATCAAATGCACCAAAAATACCAACTACAGAGTCCCCAGCAAACAACCCTAATACAAGTCCGTTTGCTGCAAAAGTTAGTTGTGAAGAAACATCAGAGATAAAAATTTGAAAGCTTTCTCTATAAAATTCTTTAGAATCTTTAAAGTTAGGCCACTGCCATGTCACGTATTTTAGACTCAACGTAAACATAATAATTCCCGCAACCAGAAAGCCTATAGAATTGAAAATAGGAACGTACATATAGTCCGAAGGACTAGAAATAAAAACAAAGAGAAGAATTGTAAAGAGTATTTTTGCAAAAGCGTTAATAATAGTAAGAAGCTGCATTCTCTCAATACCTTGAAAAAACCAATCTCCTAAAATAGTTTGGCCTATGACAATTCCATAGCTCAATAAATAGATGGGCCATTCTATCCTAAACCTTTCTATACTAAACACAAACAAACACAATAATAAGAACACCAAGAATAATAAAATGATTCGAGCCCAAAACACTTTAAAATAAACAGTAGAATAATCGCCTTTCTTCTCTCGTATCAAACTAATTTCTCTGGTTGCAGTAGTGCTAAAACCAAAGTCTGCAGCTGCTATACAAAAAGCCATGAGGTATTGTGCAAGCATTATAAGACCAAATTTTTCAAGTCCTAATTGACGCTCCAAAAAAGGGATAATCAAAAACGGGAGTAAATAATTAAGTGCTTGAAGAATAGTAAGCGCCCCATAGTTTTTAGCCACAGTTTTTTCTTCTCCAGAAAATTTTTTAGAAAGCTTACTCATTTTTTGGTTGGGTTACTTTGACCAACGCTAAAATAGCCATTTTAGTGCGCTTGTGAATTCAAATAAGCCTCATACATCATCTCCACTCCTTTTTCTAGCGCCACCTCGTGTTTCCAACCCAGTTCATGGAGCTTGGATACATCTGTAAGTTTGCGTGGGGTACCGTCTGGTTTGGAAGCATCCCAATCGAGATTGCCTTGATAACCTACTGTTTTTTTGATCAGCGCTGCCAAATCTTTAATAGCAATATCTTCTCCAGTCCCTATGTTTAAGTGGGTGTTTCTAATGTCTTTATCGGTTCCTTTTACATCTTCAAAGTCCTTGTTTTCCATTAAGTAAACACAAGCTTTGGCCATATCATGGGACCATAAAAACTCCCGCTTAGGAGTTCCTGTTCCCCATAAAGAAATACTGTTTTCTGTGATGCCGTTTTTATGTAATTCTGCTTTCACTTCGACAAGCTCAGTACGGAGCGCGATTTTATAGTCCACACCTAACTCCTCACATAAAGCTTGCTCTTTGCCTTGCATCAACAATTTGCCTAAATGCATTTTACGAATCAATGCCGGTA
>Ga0136655_1001601_pt1 | contig 10092 bp, 11 predicted proteins | sample CPBDNA_2_FD_94863 | JGI IMG/M metagenome (GOLD analysis project Ga0136655, IMG submission 94863) | Freshwater to marine salinity gradient microbial communities from Chesapeake Bay, USA - CPBay_Spr_15_0.8_DNA (version 2) | ecosystem: Environmental > Aquatic > Marine > Coastal | place: USA...
AATTTGAATAAATCAATATATTCATGCTGATTTATTTAGGGACAAATTTTTATCCTTTTTTTTTGGAAACTCTATTTCTATAATTTTATAGTGTGTTTTAAAAGACCACCTATTTTTTTAAATTTTATTATTTTTTTTAATTTAGGGACAAATTTTTGTCTCTAAACTTTTGAAAGTATAGAAGAAAATAGTAAGAATATAAGACACCTATATTTATTTATAAATCATTTATTATGAATCTTTTCTATTGAAAAAATCTTTTTTTAAAAATATTTATTATATTTATATAATGTCAGAATATTTAGATACACAATTATTAGAATGCAATAGACTTCATTCAGAAGAATATAAATCAGGAAATAAAAGTAATCCTGCTTTATGGAGTAATAAACTTGGAAGTGGTATTAAATTAGACGTTGGAGATACTATTTCGGTTCATTCAGGATATATCAGTGAATACGGAGCTGGTGGCAACACAATAGAGTTTAAAGGTGCTTCACTTGGTAAAATTAAAACTTATACAGTAAGTAATGTTTCAAATACTTTACCTTATGATGAAGATTCTGATAATAAAAGAATTAATGGATTTAAGAGAACCATTATTAGAGATGAACAAATTGATAGAGAATTATTTGATAATAAAGCAAGCATTAAAATTGGTTATTATTTAAACACGATGGGACAAAATACACTTCAACTTCCTCGAAGATATGCTGGTAGACACACATCGACTGATTCAGCAAATAATTTTACACAAATTGATGAAGTTGAAAATGGATTACCTTTTTTTAATAGATACATAATTGTAGATGCTGATTATAAAGAATATTATAAAAATACTCAAATTTTTAAGCAGAAAATTGATAATAAAAGATTTACTATTTTTGCTCGTGACACATCAGTATTTGATAAAGCTGCTGATTTTACTTATGAAGACCCTGCAGGTGTTAATCCTAATGTTACTAATATGTGGATGAGATTTGATAATGTTGAAATTGACCCTTATGTATATGCTGAAAATCCACGTAATCCTGCTTTTTGGAATTACAGAGAATATTCGGAATTAATAGATTTAGAAGTTAATGCTGGTTTTAATGATGCTGAAAATGTGGCAGAACAATTAACTAATCAATTAACAGTTCCAATTAAAGAAACTAATTTTACTGCTAAATTATATGATCCAGCAAAGGATGTTTATGAAACTATTATTAAAACAATTGAAACTAAAACTTATAAACCATTTAATTGTGGTTCTGTTGGTAATATGTCATTAGCAAATTATACTAATTTTGAATCAGCATCACTCGCATTACAAATATCACAGGAATCTTATGATTATATGAGTTCATATCAATATGTTGGACATAAAAGACCTGAAATACAAACAGCAGGAAGAAACCTACCTCATGGTGCCTTACCTTGGATAGGTTTTGCTATTGCTAAAACAATTAATGTTGCTGATCGTTTAACTTCACCTATTAGTATTAAAGTTAATTATAATTCTGATAATTGTGCTAAATTTGGTGATTTTTTTAAAGCATGTGAATTATATCCTGAATTATGGGATAATTTAAATCCACGGGGTCTTTTTCCTACTCAAGATTATGATAAAGCAAAAATAAAATTTGAAACTACAAGATGGTTACATTTAAATAATTCTAGAGCAGCAGAATATTTAGCACGTATTGGTGAATATTATTTAGGTAGTGATAATTTTCAGACTAATGGCAGTGCTGTTATTTGGGATGCACCTCCTGTATTTTTTGAATATGATTCAAATTCACGTGATATTTTTTATGATAAACCTTCAAGAGATAAATTAAGTTATGGATGTATGGATAAAGATGATGAAGGACATATTAAATTTTATACTGAAAATATTGGTGGAATTGCTGAATTCTTTTTTAAAGATAATGGAAGTGGAGTATTTGAAATAGAAGGTGACACATTAACGGTTGTAGGTAGAAGAATAGGATTTGATTTTAGTTTTCAAGCATGGTCAACACTTGCTATTTTACCATTTAGTGGTTTTAATTTTAGAAATAAAGATAATCAAGAAGAATGTGCATATCAACAAGTTGATTTTTCATCATACGACACTGTTGATTTATCAGGAATAACATCACAGGTTTATCTAGGAGCACAGAGTCCTTTGATTGAATATGATGCTAGTAGATTTAAAATAAGTCAATTACATTCTTTATTAAGACAACAACAAAATTTTAAAGCTGGTCTTGATGATGATAATCCTGATTTAGGTGCAGCCGTGGCAGGTGCTTATGTTTATAAATTAAATCCTATTGATAATTATGTTGTATATACTCCGGATATTGTTCCATTTCAAGATAAAAAAAGACATGCTGGTGGTCCTACTGGTTTTCTGTTTACACAATTAAATTTAAATTTAGAACCTTGGTTAATTTATGACAGTTATAGTGGAATATTTATTAGTGATTTTGGATTTGATGATGATGAGGGTTTATGGAGTGTTTTAGGTTTTGTTAATTCACAATTTAACAGTCCTTTAACTGCTTCAAATACACTTTCAAATAATAGATTTGATAATAATACAATTAAAACATTAAATAAAGTTACAACCAATGCAGAAATAACAAGTAAAGATTTTTCATCATTTATTCAAAATATATATGGTGGTACAATGTATACTCAACAAATTACAACAGTACGTGCAGTTGTTGAAAATTCCACATCAATTAAGGCACTAAATTATTTTGCCCCTGTTAGTGTTGCCCAGAATAGTATAAAAATAGTTGCTAAAAATTTACCACGTAGGATGTTAAGACCTTATTATTTATTAAAAACAAATTTAGTTGATAAAAATTCTCTTATTGGTTCACGTGATAGTGGTCAGAACTTTAATGTGGCTGCTGTAATTGATAAACAATATAGTGGTGGTGATTTCTTTTTTTTCACAGCAAATGCAATCGATTTTACAATTACAAAACCTATTACATTAACTAAAATAGAAACGAGTGTTCATGATCCTGATGGTTCATTTGCTAATGTGAATAGTGATAGTAGTGTTATTTATAAAGTTCAAAAAAGTAAGAATTTAGCAGATTTAAATATTTTAAGTCAAATTTTACAAAATAAAAAATAATAATAAAATAATTTTTTTTATTTTTTTTTGTTAAAACTTTTTTAAAAGTTTATAATATAAAATGAGTGCTTGGACAGACCATGTTAAACAGATTTTTGAAGCAGGACGTAAGAAGGATGAAAAATATTCTTACAAACAGGCAATGACTGACGGTAAGGCAACGTATAAGAAGGGTGGTAGTGAAAAACCACCTGCTAAGAAAGGAGGTGCTAAAAAGAAAATGGAAAAAGAATAGGATTTTCAAAAAATCCTTACCAAAACATATTAATAATATTAATAATGTTTTTTGTTAAAACTTTTTTTCTAAAAAAGTTTATATGACATCATTAGATTTAAAAACTCCACGTGATATACCTCAAGATATTGAAGAATGGAGTGAAGAAATAGAAGATTTATTAAGTGAATTTGGTGAAGTTGCTTTATGTTACCAATATTTACATAGTTTTAGTCAGAGAAAATATTTGTCCAAATTTCAACATCTTCAAATTCCAATAATAGTGCTTAGCACATTAACAGGAACAGCAAATTTTGCAACTGATTCTTATGTTCCTGTGGATTATCAACAGGGGTTTTCAGCAGGTGTAGGTTCATTAAATTTATTATGTGGTATATTAGGAACATTATTATCATTTCTGAGATATGGAGAAGTATATGAAGGACATCGTATATCTGCATTAGCATGGGCAAAATTAAGTAGAAATATTGAAATTGAATTATCATTACATTATAAGAAAAGAAAACCTTGTAGAGATTTTTTAAAAGTAATGAGAAATGAATATGACAACTTGATGGAAAGTTCTCCAACAATTGATTTAGATGTAATTCAAATGTTTAATAAAAAATTTGAAGGTAAATATCCAAATATACGTAAACCCGTTATTGTGAATGGATTACGAGAGATTAAACCTTATAAAAAAGAAGTTGATAAATATGAAATAATGAATAATAATCGTGAAGTTATTATTCATAGTGATAAAATGAAACAAATAATTTAAAAAATTAAATTAATATATAATATATATAAATGCCTACAAATATAGAAATTATTTCTACATTAAATATTCCTGATGATGTTAAAAATTGGATATTATGTATGAGTTCAACTTTTCAAGAACAATTTTTATTTTATTATAAATCTATAGGTCATACACTAGTAAAAAGTATTAATAGAGCAATGGTTGAAACTGATGAAATTAATATTGAAACACATTATAGAATCAATAATATTATTGATGATAATATGTCTGATAGTGACAAGTTAAAATCAATTAAAGAACTTATTTCTTAAAAAATTTAGAATTATACATTTTAATTAATTTAGGAATACTTCTTGTTGGTCTTCCTTTTTGTTCAAAACCAGACCAAGTTACATAATGTGCAAGATATGCAGGACGTAGGGGATCACTTCTTGCTAATTGATTTTTAGTTCTCTTTAAATATAATTCACGACGTTTTAAATCGTTATGCACTAAGAAGTCATCTCTCGTAGGGTCTCCGAATGAAACGTTTTTAAATTTATCTCCTTCAAGTCTAATTAAAGCAGTCCATTTCTTCTTAGGATTTTTTGATGGTGATATTTTTAATAAAATTGGCATTATATAAACTTTTTTAGAAAAAAAGTTTTAACAAAAAATAATAAAATGTTTTGGTAAGGATTTTTTGAAAATCCTATGTTTTGGTAAGGATTTTTTGAAAATCCTATAATTCATCAAGTATATCTTGTAATTGTAATAACATCATATATGACATTCCAACTGCTTCAAAATCTTCTTCATTTTCAATTATATCTACAAAATCAAAATTAGACCACAGACCATCTGCTAAATCATTTATTTCTTGTAGAACATCATTATATAATTGTTTTCTCATATAATGATGTTGTAATTCTAATAATGTATCATTAAAACAATTTTTATAAATTTTAATAAATATGTCGTCTGGTAATATTAATAATCTATTCATTTAATATATATAAATATTAAATTCTCCGTAATTTATAAATGCCAACTAATAGTAAAGAATATCAAAAAGAATACATGAAAGGATATAATAAAAAATATTATAAAGAATATTATCAAAATAATAAAGATAATATTAATTCTACTTACTATTTACCTTATAGATTAGAACTACAAAGAAAATATTATAAAGAAAAAATAGGACGTGAACCAAGAAAATATATTAAAAATAAAGATATTAAAAAAATATTTAAATTAAATTATGGTTCATTCATTATCATTTTTGAATAAATCAGGATATTTATCAATTGCTTTAATTTTTTTATTATCATTTTTTAATAATTCTCTTTTTTTTTCAGTTGATTCGGATTTTATAAAATATTCTAGTGTTCCATTTTTTTTATGATAATTGTAATTTCTTCGTGCTTGTATTAATCCTTTATTTTCTTCATAATAATTTTTTTTTAAATCTTTATTTTTTTTATAATGTTCTCTCGAAACATTTCTTTTTAGTTCTGCATATTTTAATGCCTTTTCTTTTTTTATAGGATCATCACTATTCATATTTTCTTTATGTTCATTATGTATTTTCATTTGATATTTTAATAAAGACTTCTTACGACTTAAATACGAATTAATTGCCGTCTGTATTTGCTTATCTGTTAATTGAACTTCGTCATTCATCTGTATATTATATATATATATTTTTTTTATATGGATTTTTTTTAATTAAATAAACTTTTTAGAAAAAAGTTTTAACAAAAAATATTTAATTAAATAAATCTTATTTAATTATTGTTTTGAATAAATTGTTTTGTTAAAACTTTTTCGAAAAGTTTAAAGAACTATTTTTGAATTTTTTGAATTTCTGTAAATTTTAAACCTTGAATATATATTCCGTCTTTTTGTCTTACTCTCTTAATATTATTATAATTATAAATCAATTTTAAAAATTCATTCTTACCGTATTTATTAATTTCATATATATCCCCTGATTGTTTATAAACATCATATAATGCCTTCGCTTTGATTGCATCGTTTGTATTTCCGGTTACTTTAATTTTGCACTCGTCGAAGTATTGCTGGATAATATCATTATCATAAATAAACGTTTTAGTAGTTTCTTTAACTATATCAGGTAATGGAATATCTCCGGTATCATCATTTTTAATATATTTATTATAATATTCGATTAATATAATCATGTACTGTTGACGATATTTTACATCTTTTAATTTATTTTTTAATTTACTGTCTTTTAATTGTTCAAATTTATTATTCGGGTCAGGGTTCGATTTAAATGATGTTTTAAAATCAATTAATTTAAAACGTCTTTTTATACCATCATCTACTTGGGATAAATTAGGTGCTCCGTTAAATTGAAAAAACATTGTTAATTGAGGTAAAAATTCGAATTGGTCCTTAAATAATTTTCTTGTCGAGATCATATCATTCCCTGATAATCTTTTTAATAATGCTGTTTGTAATTCATCTGTTTTCTCGCATTCAGAAGACACCATCATTCTAATCCCTTTTTTATCTGCAATCTCTGGACTCGCACTTGATGAAGATAATTTTTTTTGAGTAAAAAAGGATGAATCCATCGTTCCATAATATCCCCCGAAAGTGTATTTATCTAATGTATCGTTTACACCTTTACCGTTTCCACCCGGTCCTGTTAATCCTATTATATGTTCGAATTTATTTTCACCTGATAAGCATGATGCTTTACATTTTAAAATATAGTCCAATAATTCATCTGAATCATTTTCCATTTTATAAATCTTTCTTAACATTGAAAATATCTCATTTCGTATTTCTTCATCTATAATATCTGTATAATTATATCCTGTACTTCTATATACCATTTCATCTAATTTAGGGTTTCTAAATCTGCTTTCTTCTAAATCATAACATCCATTTTCAAAATTAATTAAATTTAAATTAACTTCATCTAATTCATTAAATTTTTTAATATCATAGGTTAAGTCTCGAATTGCATTTGTATATATTTGGGGATTATTTCCTAATTTTGGACATATTTTTTCATCTATAAATTTTATTTCATCTTTAATATTAATAACATCTTGTTCTGTCAATACATCAACGTCTGATTGTCTTATTTTTGTTCTCAACTTTTTCATTCTATCAACGAACATACCCCTAACTTCGATAGATAAATATCGACATAGTTCAGGATTTTCTTTTACTTCCCATTTATTATATTCATTTGGAACTATAAATTCTGCATGATTTTTATGATGAACACAATAAATATTTTTTATAAGGTCTTTCACTAATTTTGCCATGTCTGCATTTTCTCGACGTGTTCTCATGAACTTTTCTATCAATATATTATATGGTCTATTCTTTATACTGTATGCCTTTTGTGCATCATGCTTTTTAGCACGTTGGAAGAGAGAATTATATTGATAATAATCCATTGATTTCCAAGATTCAATATTTTTAGACCTATCAAAGTTACCCGATGTAGTTTTTTTACTCCATTCATCCCATATCTCTCTGATATATCCTTTTCTTTTTAATATACACCCTACGGCAAACCAATCAGTTGTATCTTCTGCGGGGATAATATCAAGATATTCTTTATCCTCTTCTTTTAATTTTTCGAATTGGTCTAAATTAATTTCATTTTGAATATTTGATGGTATTGATTCAGGAGTTTTATATTTAAAATAATCATTTGGGATTTTATATTGGTCCATATTATTTTTTAAACATTCTATAAAATCATCAATATCCCATTCTTCCTGAAACTCATATTTATTAAGATTATTTTCATCGTCTGTATAATCACTACAAGGGATAAAAACACATCCACCATCATTTCTAATATCTACTTTTTCATAATAATTGGTTGTTTGTTTTAATTGAGGAGTATATTGATAATATATATGAATACCTTTTTTAGTTTTAACAACTGGATTATTGTCTAAAACTTCTTTTCCTAACTTTTCTAATTGTTCTTCTATAATATCTTTATCATCTATATCAATCACTGTAATATTATTTACTTTACCGGTTCTAATTGCTAAATCCGGATATTTATCAAAATCAAAATCTTCTAATTTAAACTGTGTAGTCGTCCATGCGAGTGGGAAGTTTGATTTCTTCTTCCCGTTATCCCAAGATAATCTAACCGGAATTATTTGAATATTAGATTTTAAAAATTTGCTTACGTAGGAATTATATAAATCTCTCTTACTTTCTACCATATATATATATAGTATATTTTTTTTTATATGATTTTATTTTTAAAAATAAAAATACACCAATATACATAAAAATACACCAATATATTTAACTTATACACCTTTTCACCAACTTTTTCACCACTTTTTCACCTCCGGGGATTTACTATTATTATATATCTATTATATTTATTACTATATTCAGTTTAAAAAATATATAAATATAATATATTCTTATATAAATATTTAAAAGGTGAATAAATGTAGTTATTTTTTAGAGATAAATATTTTAAATCATATTATCATAATTCTATATGAAAAAGCACCAAATATTTTTTCACCTTTTCACCAGTCAGGATTTTTAAACTGTATTTTTTATAATATTAATAATCTAATATTAATCATTACTTAATACGTAACAATAACAATATAATAGGTGGTGAAAAAAATATACATCAATTTATTCATCGGTGTAAAAGTTTTTACACCAAATACACCAAATACACCAAATACACCAAATATATATATGATATAAAAATAAAATATTATATATAATATATAATATATAGATGTCAAATAATAAGAAATCAAAAACAGGATATAATTTTAGAAGAGGTATATTTAAAGTATCTGTTGAGAAAAATGATATTGTCAAGACATGTAATGAATGGAGATTTTTAAATAAATATGAGGAGGCAATTGATACTAAAATAAAAGAATATGAAGAAGATAGAACAGATCTAAAAATCGATAAAAAATGTAAATGTATATGTGGACAGAATATATTTGAAAAAAACTCTAAAATTATTTATAATGAGAATAAAGATAAAATATGTTATCTTGGTCCAAATTGTTATAATTTTTTTAACATTCATTTAACTTATGCAAAAATTGACGAAGAAACGTTGATAAAATATGATAAAGTAAAAGACGTATTAGTTAAAACAAAAGAAGATATTCAGAAAGAAATGTTGAATAACTTTGATAAAAAAATTTATTATAAAGAAGAACTTAAAAATATAGAAAATATAAAAAATATAAATAGAAAAGATTTAATTTATGAATATATGAGATGTTATCATTTAATGGGTTCATGGGATTATATAAATAATTTAATTAAAGCATTAAAATTTATGAAAAAAGAAAAAACAAATATATTGGGACAACATGAAACAATATATAGTATATTTAAAAATTCTAATAAGAAAGAACAATTAATTAAATTAAAAGAACAAGACAATTCAATCGAAGTAATAAACGAATTAAAAAAATTAGATTTTTATATTAATACATTTCAAAAGCCATCATCAATTCAATTAGAATTTATTGAGGGTGGATGTCTATTTAGTTTAGAAACATTAAGAGATAAATATTTTGATTATAATGACTCGTTAGGATGTGTTCTAATGACTGAATTAATTTAATTAAAATTAATATTACTTAATTTCAAAAATATCTTTCTTTGTTAACTTCTTTTTATTATCTTCACTAGGTTTAAATTGATGTTCTCCATCAGGTCTAGAAGTGTCGACCGGTTTCATATGTTTTACCGATTTATTCTCTTTAGGTCTTTTAGAACGTGCTTTAGAAAATACAAGATAGGGCATAATATAATTTATAAAATTATATTATTTTAATTAATATTAATAATTTATTTTTGTTAAAACTTTTTTTTAAAAAGTTTATTCGAGTTGACATTTCTCATATTTATTTGTTTCTTTAATAAATTTAGAAGTCATGACACATTTTCCATCAATTAGTGCATATTCATTACGTGCTGAATCACGAATACAACAACCAA
>Ga0136655_1001608_pt1 | contig 10077 bp, 17 predicted proteins | sample CPBDNA_2_FD_94863 | JGI IMG/M metagenome (GOLD analysis project Ga0136655, IMG submission 94863) | Freshwater to marine salinity gradient microbial communities from Chesapeake Bay, USA - CPBay_Spr_15_0.8_DNA (version 2) | ecosystem: Environmental > Aquatic > Marine > Coastal | place: USA...
ACATTATCAGTTGAATTACCATCAGCTATTTTTATTAATGGATCTTTGATAATTAAATCATCTGAATTAATCGTAGTAGTGCTACTATTAATTGTTAAATTATCATTAATTATCATACTATCACTAAATGTTTTACTACCTGCTACTGTTTGATTTGTAGTCAATAAAACAGCATTATCCGTTACATAATCATATATTTGATCACCAGTTGCTAATGTAGTTGCTCCATTTGCCACTGGTGCCGTTTTGGCACTCGCTTCACCTGAAGCATTTATCTCTAATGTAGTATCATCTACATCTAAACTCAATGTAATATCTCCTGTTGTATCTGTCCCTATAATTCCATCACCAGGAGTAATACTTGTTACACCAGAAATACCATATTCTTCAAAAGTTAAACTTGTATTATCTATTTTTATATCTCCATTGGTTGTTAATTGAAACATTTTATCACTATTGGCAGTTCCTTCTTCAATAAACACAAATGAATTAGGACGACAAGTTTCACTATCACCCATATCTGTAGATCTTGTTGGTTTTCCAGTTGTATTAACTACATAAATTCCATTTTCAGAACCATCACCTTGATCTTTTATTAAAATTCTATCACCAGCAGATAATACTATACCATCAATCGTATCCCCTGCTTCAAATTCATTATTTAATGTCCCTGAAGCATTTGTCGCTACTTTACAGGATAATTTAGGGTTAATAGTATTTACATATTGTTCTGCTTCTGAAAGACTCTTGATTAAACTATTCACCATATGTTAATATAATTTATATAATTTATATTATTAAACAAATATGAAAGAATTCATTGAAAAATATAAATATCATATCGGAGGGTCTACTATCGGTTTAATATTACTTTATCTCTTTTATGATATGTTCACTAAAAAATCAGATAATTCTAATAAAGAACCTTTAATAAAATTTAAAAGCGACGAAAAAGAAGTTGTTAAAGCTGAAATATCTCATGAAGAATTTTTAATGTTCATGAAAACTTTAAAAGAACAGTTACAGAATTTAACTCAATCTATGATGCAATTTAATGCGAATCATATTAAAACTCATAGTAAATATAAAGATTTTAGAGATAAATTATTTACAAAAGATATCGTTAAAAAAAGTATCTTAATCGATTCAGTATCTGTAAATGCTAATCCCACTAATAACTATATTGTAAATTTCGGGGGGGATATTTATCCAGAAGTCTTTAAAAATGTTATCGGTTTTCGTTTAGTAAAAGCAACAGTTCCTCATAGTTTATATAATGTTGATAATACAAATAATAGTTTAGAAGTTTCATATAATGGAGGAGATTTTTTACCTATTACTATAACCGCTGGTCGGTTAACTTTTAAAGAAATAGCTAATGTTTTAAAACAAAATCTTAATTCATCAATACCAGGGGCATCTGGTTCATTTAATGTAATACCAACTAATAATACTTTTTATTATACTATTTCAGCAGATAATAATTTCACTATTAATTTTAAAGATGGTTCTAAAAATTTATTAGGTTTCTCTCTTGATATTGTTTCTGGTTCTTCTACATATACTTCTGATAAACATCCCGATCAAACTAAACATTTCGTTGATTTAGTGATCCCTGAAATACCCAGTATCGCTTGTAAAATGGGTAGTAAAAAACAAATGATTGATAGAATACCTCTAAACTCGGAAACTGGATCACTTGTTTATTATCGTTCCCCTGAAGCTGAATTACAAACTCATAATTATTTTTATCCAATGAAATTAAATAGTTTAAATATTCAATTATATGAAAATGATAGTAATACTCCTTATAATAGTGATGGTCATAATCATTTTGAATTTGAAATAACTATTGTGAAAAATACTGAATTATTTAAATAAAATTAAGATCCAGGTATAATTATATCATTTAATATATCATTATTCGGAGGTATAGGCCACGATACATTAATAAGTACTCCAGATTGATTGTAATTTGGTATTTGTGTATTTGTTAATTCTCTTAATTCTTGTCTGTAATTTAACCACGCTTGTTTTACTTCTTCAGAACTATGTGGGAAATCAGGTGTAGTATATTTATCAGTTTTATCTAGTATTTGATTTCGTATTTTCCTTAATTCATTCATTGCTAAATCCTCTAAATATCCCATTTATTATATTACAATATTTTTTCTTTAAATTATTCTTCCTCTACTACAATATTAAAAGATAAATTTAGATAATGATAAGTAGCATCTATATTATTTGTCCTTCTAATTGCAATCATTAATTGATCGCCTTCATTTATACTTATATCTTCTGCTAAAGTATGAGATACTGTATGATGTTTTTGAGCTTCAGAAACAACTGTTATGGTTTCGCCCACTTGAACCATATTTATTGTATCATCTACGCCATGTTCAAATGTACCTTTTAATAAAGCAAACTCAAAAGTAGAGGAATACGTTGTTGAATGATAAGATACTTGAAATTTGTGAACTTTACCGGTAACAGGAGAGGACATTCCTATATGTTTTATTGCTGGCCATACCATCAAACCCGCGCTAGTTTGTCCTAAGATTGGAGAGGAATGAGTTGTGTTCATGTATTGATAACTCGCACCAAATGAGTCATTTAAGTAATACCAATAATTATAGCCAGTATATCCGCGACCAGACCAACCCGTATTATAATGGCGTTTAGTCGCAATACCACTACTAGTATTAGGATTTCCTACTTGATTAGCTAAAGCCATTTATAAAAGAATTAGATATTATTTTTTATATTTATTCGCGGGAAACTATTGAAAATTCAGCAATAAATCTACCGGGTTCATTCACTAAAAGTAAATTTGGATTGACGGGACCGGTGCCAGGTTCCGGTGTTGTGTTGGTAATAGTTATGTCCCCACCAGTTAATCCAATAAAAACAATATCACCAGTGTTTTTTTTAAATTTAACTGTTTCATCGGGATTAGTAATTTCTCTATTTGTAGAAAAATGCAGAGTAGTAGCAGTAGTAAGATGTGTTGCTAAAAAAGCACCACCAGTAGTAACTACCGGATTAATTGCCACCCCGTTGACTGTGATATTCGTAAAAGTTTCACCACTATTAATTAATCTATCTAGTTTCCCACTTGTTATCCCAGTTAATGCATATGTAAAAGTGTTTGCTACTTGCTGTCCATGGAAAATAGGAGCCCCCGATAAATCAGTAACTTTTCCACTTATACTATGTATTTTTTGAGGATTAATATCACAAACATAATTAAATTTCTTACCTTTATGAATCACCGCACTGTGATTATTTGTTACTGATTTATGTTCATTTGGTATAATTAAACTATTAAATATAGTACCATTATCTACACTACTCGCTACATTAGAATTCATATTAAATTCATTTATTTTTAATAAAAAAGCACTTGTTGCTGGCGTTTGACCAATATTACTATTAAATGATAAAAAATTATCTAAATAAACTTCACTATGTTTATCTATGACTAATGGTTCAAATAAATCAACTTTAAATTCTGTTCCCTCTCCTAAATGATTTTCTCCATTGCTATCTGATACATCAACTATTAAAGTTCTTTTACGATTCCTTTTATTAATGTATCCACTATTCATATAAGTATCAAAACCAGATTCCATATTTATAGTTTATCATACATTTTATTTATGTAAATAACGTATTTTTTTATCTATATAATATTTAAATATGGTTAATGTAGACTGTGCAGGCATGCAAGATAGAGCTACTACTACTTCAGAAACACATCCTTATATTCCCCCTCATAAAACAAGAAATTGTTATACTAGTGGGGGTAATGCTGATTTCGATAGTTCTCTCTGTGGATCATCGGGTGATAGAGCATGTAGTGATAAAGGGGGTACACTTGCTTGTATGTCAGATAATCAAGGGGGGTATTGTAAAGTAGGAACTAATTATTATGTAGCAAGGGGTAGTAATTTCTTTCTTCTAACTCAAGATCAATTATTAAACCGATATAAAACTAGAGGTGATACAGATGAAACAGGTAGAGAAGTTCGGAGAGCACTTAATGACCAAGAAAGAAAATTTACAAATCGTATTAGAGAACTTCAAATTATGGGAAAAGATCCACTAGTTCAAAAAAGTGGTTCTAAAAAAAATGATGATAAAGAAGTTCATAATTTTATAGGTGATATGTTATTTAATGTTGGTATAGGAATTTCATTTGTTATTTTTATAATTTCTGTATGTATTATCTTAATACAAAATAAAATTATTTAAGTGGATGTTCATTATATTTCTGATTTAACTTTTCACATAATTCTAACCAGGGTTTGGTGGGTATACGTGTTCCCTTCGGTGTATCCTTTGGTCTTCTATTATCAACTAGTCTTTTAATATCTGTTTCTGTTTTATTTTTATCTACTTTTGAATAGTATTCGGTTAAAATTTTTATTTGTTCTTCATAACTATATTTTTTAGGAGATTCTATTAAAGGTTCCGGTTCGGGTTTTGGTGATTCCTTTTTAGATTTCTTCGGACCTTTTGTATTATAACAACAATCTTTACCTTCGGGAACTTCTTTACCAGGAGGACATGGAGGTGCTGGATGAGCCTTTGAACAATTTTGTTTCTTAGGTTTAACGAGTTTCTCTTTTTTAGGTTTAGTTATTTCTTCCTTAGCTTCTTCAGTTTTTTTATGAATTATACATTCCGGTATTTGTATCATAATATAATCACTATTCGCATGGTTTAAATATTTTATTAGTTCTATATATTCTGTATTTTCCTTGATTAATACAGCATATTTCTTTCTTAGAGAAACTTTTTCCGGTTCTGTTAATTCATCTTCTTTTAAACTCCTATAAATTTTCTTTTTTTCAATACTATTTTTATATCTTAATTCTGATAATTTTTCTAATTTATCTATATATTCATCTAAACCATTCGCTTTATTATAATCTTGTATTAATCGTTTTAAATCGTCTGAAGATTCTTTTATTAATTTATTTTGTGTTTCTAATTCTCGCTTGATATCCATCTTTTGACTATATTCACTTAAATCATATTGTGAAATATCATCTTTACGATATTCTAATGATCCGTTCATATTAGTTTCATAAATTTCTCTTAATGTTCTATAATGAATATATTTTGGTAATTTAATTGTATATTGTTTTCCACATTTTGGATCGGATGAAGGTCCACAAGAATATATTAATTTATCATCATCTATTATAAATCTCTTTTCACTTCGACATCCAGGACATCTTAAATTAGATTGTTTACCACTCTTGAATTTAAAGAAATCACTATAAAATTTAGTGAATAGTTTTTCATATTCCTTTTCAGAAGAACTCATTATATATTTATACTATTATTTAATATTTCTTTTAACATATTCATTTAATTCTATTATTTTATTTTGTGTTTCTAATTCTGTCTTTTCTCTATCTAAATATCTTTGATAAATACATAATCCTCCTATCACAAGGATACATAATCCTATAATATTAATGATCAATGAATTATCAGCATTTGTTGGTATTATTTTTTTAACTATCGATTTTGGTTTCACGAACCAATTAGGATCTACTAATTTTGGTTTAGTATTCATTTAAAATGATTCATAAAAAATAAAGAAAAATTTAACATATTTAGATTAAATTATCTATTCTTATTATTAAAAAATAATAACTACTTAATCCTATTAATGTTGTAACTAACCAATAAGGAAATACAGTTTCATCTTTACTTAATCCGAATGTCTTAAAATTACCGGATTTATCAAACATCTTACTATGCTTGTAATTATAAAGAGCATAACAACTACCTAAATAAATTATGATCGCCATCACTAAATTACTATCAAAGTTCATATACTATAATATTACATAAAATTTATAAAACTTTGACTAATCATTTAAAAATTTATTATGAATAGTTTAATAAATGAATAATTTAACAGAAGAAACTATAACTGAACAACAAGAAATTATATTAAAATCTGTATTAGCAAATAATATTTCTGCTATGAAAATTTCTAAAATTTTATGTGAACACTCTCAAAATAATATTTTAACTACCGACATGGTTGTATCTGGTTTAATTTATAGATTAATGACACTTATGAGTGATGAAGAACTTAAACAGAATATAGATGAAGCAGAAACAGTATTATATGCCGAATCATCTGAAGATGAAGAAGAAATCGAAACGGTTGATGAACCGATTAGAGAAAAGAGAACTATTAAATATAATAGTTGTAATTGTGATATCTGTATGCAAACAAGAATATGTTTACTAAATTTTAAAGATTTCTTACCTAATGATCATCTAGGAGATATAGTTAAAAATAGTATCTATGAAACGTGTGAAAAATATAATCTCGTTTTATAATAATTCGTCATCAATAAATACCCATTCACTATCTTTTGTTAATCTTTTACCTGTATATTTTAAATCATCGAGATTCACTAAATTTTTATATAATTTTATACTAATATTTTTATCATTCTTAATTACACCATAAAAATTATAATTCTCAATAAAATTTAAAAATCCATTATATTCGATTTTTAAATATTTACTGAATGAATTATATTTTCTAGAATTATGTAATTTATATACTTTGGTTCGTTTATTTAACATCACGATAAGTTCATTAATATTTCTTATTCCTTCTTTGCTTTCACTTAAAATATCAATTAATGTTAAATGAATGATTTCAAAACATTTCTCAGAAGTTAAATTCCATTTGATATTATTCTGAACCATTTATAACCTTTCTAATAATTTTAACAATATTCCTTTAAAAAGATACAATTATAAATAACAAATAATTATTATCTATTCTTATTTATTAATCAAAATATATATAATTCCGACTCATATACATTTCTCTTTCATAAATACAATCCATTAAATTATTCATTAAAAATCTAATATTTTCAAAGATATTCATATTAATATATCTTTAAATTTGATTTTTTAAATATATTTTTCATATAAAAAAATATGGAACCATCAATCGTAGATTATTATAATGAATACCCATCTATGATAAATATCATTGACGAATTAAATGAAGAAAATCATAAATTAAGAGAAGAATTAGATTATACCAGAAGTGAATTAGATTTTTATAAATCTATCTTTAAAACTCATAGAAATTCAGTTGTATATAATCTTTATATTAAATACAAAGATAAAAGAAGATTATGGATAGATAAAATTAGAATAGATAAATATGAACTAAAACAATTAGATATGGATAAAGATATCATAGAATGGCTTAAACCTATTCGTTGTGAAAGATAAAATATATATATTATTTTAATAATGGATTCATCTAAATATTATCCTTATAATATTCCTTTTTATACCGATGTAAAATTTATAGATGTAAAATTCATTAATAATGAAGATCATTTAATCAATATTTTTTTTGTAAAAGGAGATATATTAGGTGAATTAGCGGGAATTATATTTCCACACAGTGAAAGAAAATATCAATTCCCCGAAAATAGTATAGTCGCTATCATTTCAGATAAAAATCCTAATAAATATCATTGTTTTATTAAATTAATAGATGGCATGACATATATTTATCCCTGATTATTTCATTTTATCCCTGATTATTTCATTTTATCCCTGATTATTTCATTTTATCCCTGATTATTTCATTTTATCCCAGATTATTTTATAATGAATATATTATATGCCTAAGAATACAAAAAAACGTAATCCCAAGTATTCATTAAAAAATGCTAAAAAACGTATAGTTTCAAAAAAGAAATATCAAGAATTAATCAAAAAGAGACAACATCATAAAAAATTATCTCTGAAAGGAAGAAAACAATTAGATGAAGCCTTATTCGTTAATTATTGCTCTTGTGTAAAATCATTAAAATATGATGAGAAAGTAAAAGATTATTTAGAATATCCTGTTTGTATGAGTAGTATATACAAAAAAAGAGGATTTAAACCTCCTAAAGGTGTTACTCAAAAATGCGGCAAATATAAATAAATTTGATTTTATTTAAAATTACATTCAACAAAATATATAAAATGAGTGTAGTATTTTTAGATTTTGAAACGAGTGGTTTTAATCCTTATCATGATGATATTATTGAAATCGCTATTAAACAAATGAATAGTGATATTTCTTTCTCTACTCTTGTTCATCCTCAAAGTAATGAATGTATTTCACAACAAATAACTGCTGTAACGGGTATTTCTAATAAACTATTACACGATGAAGGCGTCGCTTGGGAAAAGGCTTATAGTGAATTTAATAATAAATTAAAAGAAATCATTAAAACCTCGCCCGATGGTAAATTATATATTGTTGCTCATAATGGCGAAACTTTTGATTTCTTATTTTTGAAACGAATTTTTAATGACCTGAATAAATTAAATATAAAAACTGTTAATCAGAAAAATATTGTATTTATAGATTCATTATTATTCGCAAGACGTTTATTTAAAAGAGTTTCTTATAAACAAGAATCATTATGTCAAACATATAATATTAACACTAAAGGTAATCATAGAGCATTAAATGATGTTAGATCATTAGGAGAATTATATACTAAATTATGTGAAATATTAAACAAAGAATTAAATAGTCGTAGAAATGTTTTAGAAAATCCTCAAATGATTTATGATTATATTCACTTTAAGATATAATTATATATTTAATATAAATGTATCTTTATTTAATTACTCCTATTCTCGGTTCATTAAAAAATTATGTGAAATATAAACGTTTTAATATATTAGTTTTTTTAAGAACTCTTTATATTTATTCTATACTGAAACTCGCTATTCAAACAGATAATACATGGATAATATTAATGCTAGAAAGATGGTTTTTTTTCTTATTTAAAATAATCAGATCAATTATCAATAATGATTATAATAATAAAAAACAAAAATATATAGAAAAATATAGATTAATTTATCCTATTCAGGAAGAATGTTGAAGACTCGTTTGATATAATAATTTAATCGCCATTCTCGAATGATTATCTCTATTAACAGTATTCATCATTGTTGTCCATACTTGAATATAATTTTTGTTTTTAATAGGTGATCCTTTACTTTGTAAATCATTAATATATTGACCATAAATACTAGCACATAAATTATTTAGATCTTTATTATTAATATTCTTATTTAATTGCGAAGAATATTTTAATGATGTTCGCCAACATTCATCATAATCTAATTTTTGATTAAAAGCTAATGTTCTTCTTTTATCTTTTAAAAATGTATTCATCTTAAATTTATAATGAATACTTTATCAATAGTTTTTAAATAAAAAATAATATTGATTTTTATTTATTTTATCTTTTTGATGGTAATTGTTATTTGAACCCAATTTTTTTCTCCAGCAATATTCCATTTATTTTTACCGAATAGTTTATTATATTTCATGCTTTCGGCATAAACATACAAATTATCAGGATAATATTCATCATTTAGCACCCAGTATCCTTGATTGTCAAAATAAATATATTTATCTATCAGTTTATTTTTGTAAATTCCGTTATCAGTTTGATCTGTTTGTATTTTTTCATAAATACCATTCCCATAATCACAACCATTATATTCTAAACCATCAATGATAATTTTGTCTTTTTTCTTCTCTTCAGTTTGATTTTTCTGAAAAACTCTTAAAATCACATCCTGACTAATAGGTTTTCGAACTTTATGGGAACGACACATCGGACAATCTTCACACTTCATTTTACACTCCCCACATAGCATATGATTTACCTTACCACAAGTGATTGTATTATCACTTGTATCTGGTATTTCCTCCATACAAACACAACACTCAACCTTCTTCACGACTTTCTTTTTGTAATTTCCTTTCCGATTATGTTTCATCTCGTTCTTCGCCTTCTTCCCAGAGACAACCGAACGACACTTATTCCTTTCATTACTCTTTTGAACCATTTTATGAATGATATCCCTGTATGTTTGCTAAGAAACTTTCCCCCACGATATTATCAAATTTTTAAATAGTTATGAAGGAGTTTATTCGTAGAAATTAATATGTTCATAAATTTGATTTTCATATGTCTTTTTTTTATC
>Ga0136655_1001611_pt1 | contig 10065 bp, 14 predicted proteins | sample CPBDNA_2_FD_94863 | JGI IMG/M metagenome (GOLD analysis project Ga0136655, IMG submission 94863) | Freshwater to marine salinity gradient microbial communities from Chesapeake Bay, USA - CPBay_Spr_15_0.8_DNA (version 2) | ecosystem: Environmental > Aquatic > Marine > Coastal | place: USA...
CACACCTCCACCACTTCGCAGCCCATCATAGCCAGCACCTTCTGCACCTTGGTCACCTTCGCAGGTGGACACACCACCAGCAGCATGTCGCTTTCCTCTGGCGCTGCCGTTGGCATCACCGTGGTCTCGACCGCTTCTTGCGCTGGCTCTGGCTGCACCTTGGCGCTCCCCGTCTTGGCCATGCCTGCCATGAACAACTGTGCCGTTCTCTCGGTCCTGCGGGAGGGTGTGTTGCGTCCCATGAGCCAGTGGTTGGTTGCGCCCACCAGTCCCAGTGCCCTGTCCATATCAGATTGCCTGTAGAAGCAGGTCAACATGCTTGCGATGTTCGGGAAACCATCATTGATCAGGCGCTGGAAGGCTTCGTCGTGCTTGCTTGCGAGTGTCTTCATGTCTTCTCTCCTGTGTGTTTGCGCTCGGCTTCCCAAGCAATCTGCCGTAGTTCATCCGCCGCCCTCTCAAGGGCGACGTGGTCGATGCGTTCCATACTGGCCCGCAATCTCATGTGGCTCACGAACAAGCGCATGACTGCACTGGCCGTCAGCATCATCAGCTTCTCACTGGCCGTAAGCGTTGGCCGTGGTGGCTTGCGTAGGAAGGTCATGCTTTCCTCCTTCTCTATGCGCCCAGCCCGTGAATGATCACGAGCAAGGCAATGGTTGTTACGAATATGGCAGCGACACCCAAGACGTCGCTGATACGGATGCGAGGGGACTTGTTCATGCTTCGATACGCCCAAACTCTCTGGCCTCTTCGGCGTACTCGGCCAGCGTCTTGCTGGGGGTGAAGTGCATGTCCCGCTCGATGCGCAGGCCAAATGGCCCTTTGATGCTGCGCAGTTCCTTGAGGTCCACGTAGCCAAGCTCTGCGATGTCCATGCCCAGATCACACAGCCCGAAGGCGTAGTCGTGATCGTCTGGGTCGATGCTGTTGATCAGCCACGTTGCTGCGCCCCATGGGCAGAACAGTTTGAGCGGTGGCTTGGTGCTGCCATCGTCGATGGCGTGGTTGGCGATCAGCTTGCGCTGGATGGATGCGGTAATCAGTTTCATGTCTCTGTCTCCTGTGTGCGTGGTGCGATGCCCCACCATGGGACACCGCAAGGCTGCGATCAGTAGGTCGTGCAGCGAGTGACGTTGCCTGTCGTCGTGCAACGGGTCGTCGTATTCGTGCTCCAATCGACGCAGCGCGTGACGTTACCCGTCGTGGTGCAGCGCATACTGGCGCTTGCCATGCTGGCTGTGAGTGCAGTCGTGGCGGCGAAGAGGATTGCGATTGTCAGTTTCATTGTTCAGTCTCCGTTGGTTGATGTGTGTGAAGGGCGACCATCGCCCTCCACGTTGGCGTTGATGTTCACGCTTGGGTCTCGTCCAAGAAGTCGAGGTCCATCTTGTGCATCTGCACAACCTGCCTTGCGTGGTTGACGTGCCACCCCATGGCCTCAGCGTAGGTTGCGAGTTGCTGGCGTGGGCTTAACCAACCAAGGCGGCTGCGCCCCTTGGTGGTGTTGCGTGTGGCTGCTGCCTTGAAGCGGCTGCGTATCTTGCGGGCTTCGGGATGCGACCAGTCCGTCATTGCGCTGCCATCACGTCGGCGTTGGAGCGAGCGTACACACGTACCTCCTTCGCGTCGCTGCACCGCAGGTCCAGCAACATGGCCGCGACGTTGCGTGGCGCTGCAAGGGTCGTCCAGCGCTCGACGTATCCGTCGCCTGCAATGCAGACGCACTCCACGTAGTCGGGGTTGTCGAGCACGTGAATGAGACGCTCTGCGTCACCGCGCTCGGTGATGATCCAGTCGATGCTGGGCGTGTTGGCGTCGGGGTATTGCTTGGCTGCGTCCTTGGCCGCCTTGCGTATGGCAGGCAGGGTGAAGATACCCGGCCACGTGTTGGTGACGTAGTCGTGCGGCATCTGCCGCGTGATCGCCATGGATGCGAGAGCCACGTCGAGCGTGGAGAAGTTGTAGGTGTTTGTCATGTCGTTGTCCTCGTGTGTGAGACACATGACACCCGAAGGTGTCGCTCGTGTCAATAGATGGTTCCGATTGCGGCCTCGATGCTGCGCACATGGCGCGGCTCAAACTGGCCTCTCACCTGCCACCATGACGGCTCGTATTCGTCGGTGAAGGTGATGGGGGTGACGTCGTCGTAGACGCTGGCGTCGTCGGTGTCGGTGAAGTCGATTGCGAGGGCGAAGTCGCCGTCCTCACATGGCAGCATGTGTGCGGGTATCGTGTGCATGTCGTTTCTCCTCATGCGTTGGTGTTGTCGTGGTCGTGTCCACGGCTCTGCATCACGCGGGCGTGACACAGGGCGATAGGCACAAAAAAACCCAGCCCCCGAAGGGACTGGGTGTGAGCACGTGGGTGCGTGGGCGCTTACTTCTTGAGCGCGAGCTTGGCGAAGGTCATGAACGTCTCCATCTGGCCTTCGTCCATCTGCTCAAGCATGGCGACGAGGTTGGCAGCTTTGCTGCCTTCGTCCTTCGCGGGTGTCTTCTTCGCGGGCTTGCGAGCGGGCTTCTTCGCGGGTGCCTTGGCAGCCTTCGGCTCATCGGCGGTACGCAGCTTCGCTGCGGCAGCGGCCTTGTCCGCGCCTGTGGCCGCGTAGTATTCGATCCGCGCCACGTCGCCTTCGGCCATGGACTTCGCAAGACGGGTCCAACGCACACGGCTGCTCTCGGATGCGCGAGCGGCGACGAAGTCGCCGATCTGCTTCTTGGCGGTGACGGACTTGGCTTTCAGCCAAGCGGCTGCGGCTTCGGTGGCGGACATGCGGATGGTCTTTGCGGTTGACGTAGTCATAGTGGTTCTCCTCGTATGCGCATCTTTTGCGCGGGTTACACATCACGAAAACCGTGATGCGGCACAGCGAGACCCTGCCTCGACTGGCACCAAAGAAGACCCCTTCGGGGAGAGCGTGTGCGAAATGGGGTATTGCGCTACCCCACAAGGGTTGGCATGTTACCTATACGTCTGGGCCATATTTGACACGCAAAACCGTGCTCCATCCCTTCACATGGGGGATAAAAAGGGCGAAAAAACAATGACTTAACCCACCCCATGCCACATTCCTGCCACACAATACCCAAGGGGGGGCGGGCCTATGGCGACCCGCCGCCTACCTCCCCGCAGGATTTGCCACTCCCCCGACCCCAGCCACACACGGAGAAAAAATCAGGACTATGGAAAAAAAATTTCAGAAATTCGCGGAACTTCCAGACGATCTCCTGTCCACTCAGATCGTCGCCTGCCTCGTCTGCCACTCACGCCTCCCGGAAACCACGCTCACCGTGGCCTCAGGACGAAAAATCTATTGCAGTCCCGCATGTTCCAAGAAGGCCAACGCGGCCACCCGCGCAGGCGAGTGGCCTTCCCAGAAGGAACTCCGTTCCCGCATCATAGAAGCAGATCGCAAGCATGCCCTCGAACTCAAACACAAACTGGCCCTTGCCCAGCAGACCGACTTCTCCCCCGAAGAAGCCTCACGTCTTCGCGCTGAAATCTCCGTCTATCTCCAGAACCAACTCACCCTCGCCAACGAGGTGGTCCTCGGCACCCGCATCTGGTCACCCACCCAAGCCCGCGTCTTTTCCACCCTGATGAACAAGGTCGTGCCAGACCTCAACGCCTCCTTCGTCAAGCACGAGGGCCACGGCAAAGGCTTGCACGAATACTCACAGCACGAACTGGAAGAGATCATCCGCAAAGCCACAGCCCTCGAAGGAAAGGCCATCAAATGAGCAACCACAAGTCCAACATCACCCTCGCCGACTTCGGCGAGGCCATGTCCGTCCTCGACCTTTCCTCCGTCCCACCACCCAACCGCGCAGCCGCGCTGATGGACCACCTCGCCCACATCATGGCCTCCACGGTCACCGACCAGAACCTCGCCAACGAACTCCGTGGCGCTCGCATCGCCAATAGCAACAAGGAACTCCTCAAATGACCAAGCCAGACCTTTCCGCCGCAGCCTTCAACCCCTCCAATTCCGAACTCGTGGCAGAGATCAAGTCAGCCGTAAACGACTTGGCCGCAGTCATCGACAAGCTGCCCCCATCCCGCCGCAAGTCCATCGCCATCACACACCTAGAAACAGCGTCCATGTTTGCAGTCAAAGCAAACTTCGAACCAGACTAAGGCCACACCCATGCCGCCCAAAGCCCTCCCCCTCTCAGACGCGGCCCGCCATCTCCTCGCCCTGAAACAAGCGTCCACGTCCTTCCTCCACTTCGTCAAACTCATCTACCCCACGTGGACCCTCGCCCCCTTTCAGATCGAACTGATCAACGCCCTCGACGCCTTCGAGAAGGACACCCTTCCCGAACAGAACCTCCTTGTCACGATGCCCCCGCGCTTCGCCAAGTCCACCTTCTCCACCGTCCTCTTCCCCGCCTATTGCATGGCCCGCGATCCAGAGCGCTTCATCATGTCCTGCTCCTACAACTCCCAACTGGCCATCGACTTCGGACGCCAAGTCCGTTCCACCATCGACGACCCCCGCCTCACCCAAGCCTTCCCGCAATTCCACCAAGACCCCTCCTCATCCGCCGCAGACGTCTGGCGCACCACAGACGGCGGGGCCTACTTCGCCGTGGGCATCGGCGGCACCACCTCTGGCCGTCCTGCGAACATCCTCATCGTCGATGACCCCATCAAGTCCCGTACCGACGCCGAGAGCATGACCCAGCGCAACAACACGTGGAACTACTACACGTCCGCCCTCGCCACCCGCCTCCAGCCCGACACGCACAACCGCAAGTCCCGCCAGATCGTGGTCCTCACCCGCTGGCACCCAGACGACCTTGCGGGCCGCCTCCAACAAACAGAAGACTGGGCCGAGGGCCGCTGGAAGCACGTCAACTTCCAAGCCATCACCGAGACCTCCACCCATCTCGTCAACCGCGACTGCCTCCCACCCTCAGACCCCGAATACGCCAACAACCTCGCCCTCATCCCCAAGGAAGCCCGCGCCGTCCGTCGCCCCACCGAGAAGTCCCTCTGGCCCTCTCGCTTCCCCCTAGACGACCTCCAGCGCAGACGTCGCCTCAACCCCCGCGAGTTCGCCTCTCTCTACCAACAGGAACCCACCGTCGAGGGCGGTAACCTCATCAAGGCCAACTGGTGGCAAACCTACCCAGACGACATCACGCCCAACAAGTTCTCCTCCATCGTCATCGCCTGCGACACCGCCTTCAAGAAGAACGAACAGGCCGACTACTCCGGCTCCGTCGTCGCGGGCATGGACACGGCAGGCGACATCTACATCATCGACGTCCAGCGTGGCCGCTACGAGTTCCCCGAACTCAAGTCCCGCATGATCAACCTCTCCGCCCAGTGGCGCGGACGCGGCCTCCGTGGCCTCTACATCGAGGACAAAGCCTCTGGCCAATCCCTCATCCAAGAACTCAAGCGCCAATCCGGCATCTCCGTGATCCCCGTCAAGCAGGTCCACGACAAGGTCGCCCGCACCAACGCCGTCCTCCCCCTCATCGAAGGCGGTCGCGTCTACCTCCCCTCCTCTGCCCCGTGGCTGGACAAGTTCGTGGAGGAGTGTTCCGCTTTCCCCGGCGGCACCCACGACGACCAAGTGGACGCCCTCGTCATGGCCCTCGAAGTCCTCTCCAAGTCTGGCCTCCCCCTCGACCTAGAGGCCATGTCGCTGAACGCGATCAACTCCCTGAACAACAACCCCGACCAGTACGGCAAGTCCCTCTCCGAGCAACTCCTCGGCAAGCACCGCGCCTCCAACCCTTGGAAGGGTTGGGGACGCTAACTGTACAAGTCCAAGACGTAGCTTCGCTACGCCCAAGGGACGACCAACCCTCCCCAAGACGCTACCCCTTACAGAACGTCGGCTCACGCCCCTTCTCCGCTCACGCCTCGCCCCAAAAAAGAAGACCGCCTCATGAAAGACGTAGCAGCACAAAACCCCTCGGACAGCTACCGCAACCAGTGGTACAGGAACGAGACCGGGGGCGCACAAGACGGCATCGTTGTGGACCTTTCCGAATACGTCACGCGCCTTCTCAACTACGAAGACATCGCCCACCTCCTCACCGACAAGCAGGAGGCCAAGCTCGTTGACTACGTCAAGGCTGCCGTCCAGATGTCGCACCGCTCCATCTCCAAGCGCTATGACCACTGGCGCGAGGCAGACCGCGCACACGACGTCTACGTGCCACCGGACACCACCGACTTCCGCGAGAAGGCCGTCATTGCAGACACCCGCGCCATTGCCGACACTGTCGTCACCTACATGATGTCGGCCCTCGCAGGCCGGAACCCGATGTTCCAGCTTGAAGGTCTCAACCGCACCTCACGTCAGCCCTCCATGATCCTTGAGCGCGTCCTTCACCAACAGATGCGCCGTACCGCAGGCGAGGCCCGCCTCGCGCAACTCCTGCTCGACAGTGTCCGCTATGGCTTCGCCCCCACCAAGATCGCATGGGACGCCCGCACCAACCAGAACCAGATCGTCAACTTCGATCCCCGCCGCACCTTCCCCGACCCCCGCGTCAACTGGGGCGACTGGGAGAACATGCAGTTCATCACCTTCACCGATTTCTGCTCATCCTCCACCCTCCTCAAATCTGGCCTCTATCCCAAACTCAAGATGTTCCCGGCCATCCTCCACCGCGACACACCCCCGCGCCAAGGCTGGGAAGCTCACCGCTGGCACAAAGAACAGGGCCGTGGCCTCTCCATCGACCCTGCCATCAAGCACGAGAAGTCAGGCTCACACTTCACCCTCGGCGACAACCGCGCCGTAGACGAGTGCTGGGTCACCCTCTCTGGCACTGAGATCGGCGTCCCCCAGATTGACCGCATCTACCTCCTTGCCACGGTCCTCGACGAAGACGTCATCATCCGCCTGCAACTCAACCCCTATGGCCAGCAGTTCCCTGCCGTCATCGGCGGCATCTACCACGACAGCCACAAGACCCATGGCCAGTCCCTTTACGACCTTCTGCTGCCCATGCACGACATCGCCACCTTCCTCATGCGCTCCCGCGTGGACAACATCACAGCCTCTCTCAACAACCTCATCTTCGCCGATCCCACCCAAGTCGTGATCCCGGACCTCATCGACCGGAACCCGTGGGGCATCGTCCGAACCCTTCCCGGCTCCAAGCCCGGTGACGGCGTTTTCATCGCCTCCGTCCCAGACGTCACCCGTGGCCACATGAATGACATTGCGGCCATGTCGGAACTCAAGCAGCGCGTCTCTGCCGCCTCGGACGCCCAGCAGGGCATGCCCACTTCCGACGGCATCCGCACGGCCACGGAAATCCAGCGCCTCACCCAACTCGGCTCCCAACGTCTTGGCGTCCTCTCGCGCATCATGTCGGCCACGACCATGCGCCCGATGGTCCGCATGATGGTTGCCAACATCCAAGACGCCCTCGCCTACGAAGGCTCGATCAAGATCGACAACAACACCATGCCGTCCCAACTCTCTGGCATCGTGGAGGACGGCTACCTCGACTTCGACGTGGCCCAGCACCTCCAAGGCGACATCGACTATCTTGTCATCGACGGCACCCTTCCCCTTGAACCCACGCGCAACGCGGAGACGTGGATGAACATGCTCGGCATGATGCAACAAACTGGCCTCAACATGGAGTACGACGCGGGTCAGATCGCCGAAGAGGCCATCCGGGCCATGGGCATCACCGACCTTGACCGCTTCCGCATCGCCCCGGAGAAACTCCAGCAGGAAGGCCCCTCCCCTTCCCAGCAGATGTCCATGATGGAACGCGCCCGTGGAGCCAACACAGTTCCCCAAGAGCAGATGGAACAGGAAGTCCAAAAAGGAAACCTTGTCCCACTCTCACAAGCCCAGCGAGGACGCTAACCCATGGCCAAGACACCCCGCAAGACCAAAGCAGAAGCGCCCGAACCCACCCTCACCAAGACGCCCCGTCGCAAAAAGACGCAGCGCCCCACGGTCAACCCACCCCAACTCTCTGGCTCCGCCAAAGAGATCAAGGAGATCATCGACAACAGCCCCAGCCCTTCCATCTCCCCCCAAGAAGAGGCCAAGGCCCGCCGCGCCGTCCGTCTTGCTGCCCGCATCGCGGCCAAGCAGGCTGCCTCCCTTACACCCAAGACGAAAACCCCCACCAAGTCCCGCGCCCTCGCATCCCCCCCTCCCTTCGACAAGGAGACCCGCTCCTATCTCGACGCGCACTTCTCCAAAATCCAGCAGGACCACTACGCCAACATCGAAATCCTCCAAGCCAAGATCAAAGAGCTACGCAGCCAACTCATCGACACCCAAACCCTGCTCACCAGCTTCATCGAGCAGAAATCCCAAGCACCCAAAGCTGCCCAACCGGACGACAAGTACATCCTCACTAAGGCAAAACTGATCAAACTCATGAAGGACTTGGGGTACTACTGATGGCCAAGACGCAGCCCACCGGAGAACAGCTACGTTTTCGCTCATCATCGACGGGCGATCACATTCTCGACACTTACCTTGAGGCGTCCGAGAAGAATGGCCGTACCCTGCCTGACCTTCTTGACGATCTCTTCGACGCCAGCGGCGCTCTCATAGCGGACCTTTACGAGGTCCGTTACAACACCACCAATTCCACTCTCGAAGCTCGCTTTGGCCAGTTCGCCGACCCCGAAGCAGGCTGGTCAGAACTCACGACCTTCCTTAACCACGTGGGTCTGTTCGACAACGGCATGACGCTGGACAACCTCACCCTCGTCGAGACGGCAAACGGCAACGTCTACCTCACCCATGGCCTCTCAAGCCCCACAGTCTTTGCAAATGAGGCGGCTTTCACCGCGTCATCCAACACAACCCTGCTTTTTGACTTCCAAATCGCCCTAGACGCCCAGACAGCCGCCGAAGCTGCGCAATCTGCCGCCGAAACGGCCCAATCCAACGCCCAAACCGCGCAATCTAACGCACAAACCGCCCAGTCCGCAGCGGAAACGGCCCAATCCGCCGCCGAAACCGCTCAGACCAACGCGGAAACAGCCCGAACCAACGCACAAGCGGCCCAAACTGCGTCCGAAACTGCGCAAGGTCTGTCCGAGACGGCCCAGACCGCATCCGAGGCCGCCCAATCCGCCACGCAAGCCCTGCTCGACAGCTTCCGCACCAACTACATTGGCTCTTACGCCAACGATGCAGCCGCCGACGCCTCTGGCTACACGATCACAGACGGCATTTTCTATCTCAACACGACATCCAACACCCTTCGCATCCGCGCAGGCGGCCAATGGGACGCCGCCGTCCTCGACGTCAACGGTGCGCTCACCAAAGCCAACAACCTGTCCGACCTCACAAACGCAGCCACAGCCCGCTCAAACCTTGGCCTCGGCACCGCAGCAACCACAGCCTCCACAGATTACGCTCCAACTGCACACACGCACCCAACAAGCGAAGTCACAGGTCTTGATGCTGCATTGGCTCTCAAGGCTCCATTGGCCTCCCCTGCCCTCACAGGAACGCCTACAGCGCCGACAGCAGTGTCTTCTACAAACACCACACAGATTGCTTCCACAGCGTTTGTGAAAGCGGTTGTGGCCGATCTGGTGGATGGCGCTCCGGGAACCATTGATACGTTGAATGAACTGGCCGCTGCTTTGGGCGATGACCCGAACTTTGCGACCACAACAGCAACGAGCTTGTCTGAGAAACTGGTCAAGACAGCCAACCTGTCTGATCTGGCAAGCGCATCAACGGCCCGAACCAACTTGGGGCTTGGCACAGACGACCTCCCTGACATTTCCCCCACGTTGAACCTTGACTTTGCAAATGCCCAGAGCATCACAAGCAAGACCACCTATACCCGCGCATCCACGGCAACGTATTATGACGCCAACGGAACCCTACAGACAGCCGCAGTGGATGCTCCCCGCTTTGACCATGATCCGGTTACAGGTGAACGTCTTGGTATCTTGCTTGAGGAACAGCGGACTAACCTTGTCACTTACTCTGAACAGTTTGACAATGTTGATTGGGCCAAGGGAAGTTCTACTGTCACGGCTAACGCGGTCACGGCACCTGATGGGACAACAACAGCAGACAAGTTGGTTGAA
>Ga0136655_1001614_pt1 | contig 10059 bp, 15 predicted proteins | sample CPBDNA_2_FD_94863 | JGI IMG/M metagenome (GOLD analysis project Ga0136655, IMG submission 94863) | Freshwater to marine salinity gradient microbial communities from Chesapeake Bay, USA - CPBay_Spr_15_0.8_DNA (version 2) | ecosystem: Environmental > Aquatic > Marine > Coastal | place: USA...
AATTTAACAATTATATTTCGAATATGGTCAGGTAATTCGTTAAAATTACTAATTCCAGATCCTAAATCAAATGTTAAAGAAATAGAGCCAACTTTTAAATCTTTCAATCTAGGCGAACCTGATGATTGATCTTCTATTGTGCTCATATTTTTAATCAAGTGTAATGCTAACTCATAGGTAGCTTTTTTGATATCTTCAGGAAAAGTTCCATAACTTGTTGTTGATCTATCGTCTTCTAAAGTTTCATACCCACCAGATTTTGTATCCCAATAAGTAATATCTCTAGGCCACGATAAAGGATAAAGGGCGGTAGGCACAGCCGTTCCACCCCAATCCAAGTTATCGAGAATTCCTGTGGCTGTTACTAAAGCTCGTTCAACAGTTTCATCTGTAGCACTATCCCATGCAGATTGGTTAAGTCTATCATAGAAATAACTTTCTGCTTCTGTTATAGTTACAAATGAATTGTATCCTTTTTGTAAAGCCATTATTTTTCTCCGTATCTAATAGTTATAATATTAACCGTGATAAATTGGGAATAAACCAATTTGGTTAACGTTAGTAGCATGTACTGTCCAGTTTGTACCTAGAGCAAGATCAGCATTAGCAGGATATGCAGTTGCACTTCCAGCCCATGAGAATCCTTTAGGGTGCATTATATTACCCCATCTAGATAAAACAGTAACAAGACCACCACCATTACCAGCTAGTTCGTTTCTTTCAATAGCAGTTGGATTAGTCTGTGCAATATCAGAATAATGTACAGATCCAGCTTTAGCTAAGTAAGATACTTTTAAGCCTGCAGGTAGGTTAGCAGTTAACGATTGGTTGTTAATAATAAGTCTAATTTTTCCACCTAGAATAGTAGAGAAATTGAAGTTACCGTCTACAACTGGAGCAACATCAAGAACGTTTTGTTTTCTCATAATGTTGTAAGTTGCAGTATCAACTACTAAGTAGTAGAAAGGCTCTTCAAATTCACCTTTAACTTCAGTGATAGCATCTAATAGAGTATCAAAGAAAGCAGATCTATTGTTAGTTGTGTTTTCAATTGCAAATAATGGATTTGGATCATCACTAGCATCAGAACCAGTATAGAAACCAAAAGTACCAACTTTAGCAGCAGGATCAGAAGTACCAATTGTAGTTGCACCCCAAATTTTGTCAGATACACCATTTAGGATAGATCTTAATTGTAGATCTTCTCTTCTTGCTCTAACTGAAGCAAATTGAGAACCTAAGTATGATAATCCGTCAACTTTTGAAATTAATCTTTGAACTGACATTTCTTGTGCAGCAATATGATCAATATTTTTGATATATACTGCTGATTTATTTGATACTGCCATTTCATTAATAGCAACATCAGTAGCAGTTTCGTTCTGTTTATTAAAAGTAGTTGGATCAGTAAAATCTAACCATCTTAATGTACCAGTGTAATTTTCACCTGAATCATTGATTCTTGCGTCAGAACCAACCATAGCAGTTGATGTTAATAACGCAGCATCAGCTCTTCCAGCTTGTTCGTAAGCAGAAATTGCTCTTGCAATGTTATTAAAGTTTGAACTTATTACAGTCATTTATTTATTTTCCTTTTATTATTTAAAGCACATAATTGTGCGGTTATTATTATAAAAGATAGGTCTTATTGAGACCAATCTCCGGCAACCTTAATTTGCCCTTTGCTAACAGCATTAAGCATTTCATCAGTTGTCATATCTTTTATAGATGACACAGGAGTAGTTCCTGTACTTGGTTTGGCTGGAGTTATTCCAGATCCCATGTTTGCTTTAACAGAAAATAAGAATTCATTATTATCGTCCTTAGCATAATTTGACACTGTCTCATCAATACTAGCTCCGTTTTCATTCACCCAATTTCCTAAAGCATCTTTCTTTAAACTTTTTACAATATCTGAATAGGCCATATTAGCGGCTTTTTCCGATTTGAAGTTTAAAGAGTTAAGCTGAGTACGCACGGCATTATCTCTGCTCAATTCTATGTTCTTTTGTTCATAAGCCTCAAGTTTAGCGTTCATTTCATTTAGTTTCATTTGCATAGCTTCAGAGTGTTTACCTTGTTGTTCAAGGCTAGAAATTTCAGCTTGTCTTTTCTCTACTTTAATTTTCTCAATTTGACTTAAAGCTTCATCTCTTTCTTTATATGCATTATCTAAATTTGATTTGATATTAGATATAGCTTTTGAAACTTCTTGATCAACCAGTTGTTTTACATCCGGTTGTTTAGTTTCATCTGCTGTTTCTTCTTTTACTTGAGTATTGTTTTCAATGTTTTCTGACATTTATTTTTCCTTTGGACACGGCCTTAGTTATATTTTAATTTAAAAACAAAAGATTAATTTGATAATTCTTCTAATTGTTTTAACGAAATTAATTTACCATCTTTATTAGAAAATTGAGAAAATTTAACTTTTCCCGAGTTAAACAAAGTAACTCTTTTTTGGTTTCCTAATACAGCCAGTTTAACTTCATTCGGTTGACTTGATAGCCATTCCGGATAAGTTGTTTTACCTGGTACTTGACCATTGATAGAGGCACGACGACTATCTGATAATCCAGCAATTTTTCGTTTTTGTAATCTATTATTATCTGTATTTAATAATTGATCAGTACTTTTTATTACAGGTATAGTTGTTGATCTACAATTAAAATGTTGTGGTGGTTGTGGTGCATTTTTATTACTTAATGAATAAACTTTACCATCTAATCTTCCACAAATTAAACTAGTTCTACTATCTAAAGTAGCCACATATTGGTAACCTTGAACAACATCATCATTTAATTTGTATGTTGTATTTGATACAAAATTAGATGTTTCAGTTATTGCAGTTCTTGTTAATGTTTTTAATTGTGCGGTAGAAGCTAATAATCCACTTTTACCTAAATCTTGAGCTATATTTATCATAGCTTTATTTTGAATCATTCCAGTTTTAACTATACTTTTTATTTTTCTTTGTTCTAAAATACTTATAGATGCTAATTGTTGACTATAGGTCCCATTTGATCTAATAATTAAATCATTAACCTTTAAAGTATCTTTTACACCTTTAGCTTTATAAATATTTGTTAAGGCTTTAGCAAAAACACTTTTATAAAATCTAGCACTTACACCAGCTAATTTATTTAATTCACTAATACCTTCTTTATATATTTTTTTATAAGTTAAACGAATTTCAGTATTTAATTTTCTAGCTAAAACATTTATATTTGTTGTACTAGATAATGCTACAATTCGTTGTAATCTTATTTTGTGTGACGCTAAAATTTTATCAATTTCAGTATCCAATCTCTTTTCGTAAAGAGTAAGTAATGCACGGTGTTTCAGCATTCTTGAATATACATCATCGTTTATAGACATTTATTTTTCCTTAATCAATAGATTTGATTTTAGCAAGTTCATCATCAACTACTTTAGCATGATGAACAATTAAAATATCAGCATTATTAACATCAATTTGTAATCTTGCTTTATTAGTTCTTTGTGTTGATAAGGCAATTAAACTATTTCTCATATTTTCGTTTAAATCCTTTTCATAATATTTTTTATCATTAATTATTATTGATTTATTTTCTTCTTGTTTATTTTCTATTATCATATTATTTTCTTCTTTTCCTTCTTATTGTCATTTTTCTTTTTCTTGTACTTCTTACTGTACAACAACATCTTGATTTATTCATGTTTTACTCCCACCAATATATCCGCCTATAACACCAATTAATCCAGTAACTGACATCTTCATTAAAGTTATAACACTTTCATCTACTGGTCTGTTTTCTTCTAGCGCTACAATATAATCTCCAATAATAATAGTACCTAATAAAATTAGAACACCAGTTGTGATTAATAAAACTACAATGTCTTTAAAGTTTTTAATCATTATATTATCTTTTTTTTATTTTAACGCATTTTTTAGGGCCTGCTCTTCTATATCCTGCCCAGCAAGCTTTACCTGCAGCGCCCTTTTTCTTTTTATAAGCCATAATTTACCTTTTTTTCTTTTCAAGTATTTTATCTCTTAAAGCTTTTGGAAGCTTTATTTGTTTTGCAGTAAGTTTAGCCTTGCCTGCACTTTTTTTAACACTACCTTTTTTATAAGCCATTTTATTTACCATTTCTTGCAAGACCAGTATCTTGCTTTTGTTTTAGGACCAGGGCTAGCGCAATTATGTCTTGCTCTAAAACTTGCCCTTGCCTTTGGATTGCTTTTTCTTATCCTCATAGTTTTTTCACCAAGCGCTTTAGCTGATGTCCCACCATGACCAAAATTAACTTTTACAACATTACCTTTTGCGTTTTTAACAAAAACTTTAAATTTTTTTACGTCACCACGCATTGGTTTGTTCAAAGTAACTTTTCTTCCTTGATATTCTGCCATAATTAAGTATCCTCACCAGGTTGTTCTATACATGCAAATTTAGTTAATATTTGATATTCATTAATTTGATCAGTTGTATATTCATTTAATATTAATTTAGATTCAAAATAACCTTTTTGTAAACAATCATTCCAATCATTATATTGACCAGGTTTTATTATTCCTGGACTGCATTGTTGTGCAATAGCAGAACAAATATACATTGTTAATATAAATTTCATATGCTAACCCCACAAATTACCAGTAATAGAACCTTTACTATATTCAGTAGCTCTATTCTCAAAAAAATTTGTATGCTCAACACCATTAATTACCCAGTCAAGCCAACTTAACGGATTATCTTTAATTTTATAATTTGGTTTTAAAGACAATTGTAATAATCTTTTATCAGCAATATACCTTATGTATTGTTTAACTTCTTCAGGTTTTAATCCACGAATACCGCCCATCTCAAAAGCTAGGTCAATAAACTTATCTTCAAGTTCAACCATATCTCTACATGTTTGGTATAATTCAGCTTTAAAATCTTCTGTCCATACTTCAGGATTTTCTTTTACTAATGTATGAAATAATTTAATCATTGATTCAACATGATGTGTTTCATCTCTAATAGACCAAGTAACAATTTGGCACATGCCTTTCATTTTTCCAAATCTTTGAAAGTTTAAAAGCATTACAAATGATGCAAATAATTGTAAACCTTCTCCAAATGCAGAAAAACAAGCAATATCTCTTATTAAGCCTTGAGTACCTTTACCCTTAGATTTAAAAAGATATTCATGTTTATTAGCCATTTCTTTATATTCTTGAAATGCTTTAAAATTAGTTAATTGTGTTTCACCAATAGTATCATTTAATAATGAGTAACTATGAACATGATTAGCTTCAGATGAAACAAAAGATGCAAGCATCATTCTTACTTCAGGAGATTTAAATTTTGGAATATATCTATCCAAGTATGCTTGTGCAATATCTACATCACCTTGAGTAAAAAATTTTAATATTTGAGATACTAAATTCTTTTCTTCCTCAGTTAATCTTTCATTCCAATCCCTTACATCTTCATGCAATGGTACTTCACTAGGAAGCCAATGCATCTTCTGCATTGTTTCATATGCTTCGAACGCCCATTCATAATCGAAGGGCTTATAATAATTTCTAGTATCAAATAAACTCATTTATTTCCTTTTTGGTTTTCCAGTAACAACAATTTTACCATCTTCTTCTTTAACTTTCATTCCAGCTTGTTCTGTCTGTTTTTTAAGTTGACGATATTTTTGTGTTATAGTTAATTTTTTTTTAATCATAATTATTCCTTATCCCTCACAAGCTAAACAATCAGCTTCAGGTATAATTGTTCTTTCAACTTTTTTACTTACTAGTTCAGCACGTTTAATTGCTTCACTTCTACAGTAATATAAAGTTTTTAATTTTTTCTTCCAGGCTAACATATGTGTATCATGTAACTCTTTAATATTAACATCAGCAGGAACAAATACATTTAATGATTGACCTTGACAAATAAATTCTTGTCTATCTGCTGCATGTTCAATAACCCAACTTTGATTAATTTCAATTGCAGTTTTAAATACATCTTTTTCCCAAGCTGATAGTTCTTTAATATGTAAAACAGAACCTCTATTACCTAAAATTGAAGTCCATGTTTTTTCGTTATTAATACCTTTTGTCTCTAATAGTTTTTCTAAAAATTTATTCTTAACTAAAAAAGAACCAGACATAGTTTTCTGTACATAAGCATTAGCCCTAAAAGGCTCAACACTTGGCGAAGTAGTTCCACAAATAATTGAACTTGAAGCATTAGGAGCGATAGCAAGTAAATGAGCATTTCTCATTCCAGTACCTTCCATATCAGGTGCTTCACCTCTTTTTACAGCTAATCTTTGAGACTCTTTAACAGCTTCATCTTTTATGTGCTTAAACATTATTTTATTTTTAGCTTTTGCCATAACAGATTCAAATACAATATTATTTTTTTGTAAATAAGCATGAAAACCCATAGCACCAAGACCAATAGATCTTTCTTGAGTTGCACTAAACTTTGCTCTGTATACACTATCAGGTGCATTTTCTATAAAACTTTGTAATACATTATCTAAAAATCTAACTATATCAGATATAAATAATTTATCGTTTTTCCACTCATCATACTTTTCTAAGTTAACAGAAGATAAACAACACACTGCTGTTCTATCTTCGTTAGTAGGTAAAGTAATTTCAGTACATAAATTTGAATGTCTAACTGATAATCCTAATTTCTTTTGTGTTTCAGGTAATGCATCATTGATATGATCAATAAAACATATATAGGGCTCACCAGTGGCTACTCTGTTTTCAAGTATTTTTAACCACAAATCTCTAGCTGAAACTTTTCTAACAATTTCTTTTGTATGCGGATCTATTAAATTCCAAGTATCATCATAAGTTGGCTCTTGAATACATTTTTCAATAAGTTCCATAAAGTTATTAGTAATATTTATACCATGATGTAGGTTTAAACATTTTCTATGTATATCCCCGCCTGATGGTTTTCTTATATCTAAAAATTCTAATATTTCTGGATGTGATATATCCATATATGCAGCATAACTACCTCTTCTAGTTTTGCCCTGGCTAAATGCCATAATTTCTGAATCTACTACTTTTAAAAATGGTACAGTTCCTGATGATTGAGATCCACCTGATGTTTTAACTCCATCAGATCTAATATCCCCCCAGTATCCGCCAATGCCACCGCCAATAGATGTTAACCAAGCGTTTTCAGTATAATGATCAGTTAATCCTTCTCTACTATCTCCAACATAATTTAAAAAACAAGAAATAGGCATGCCTCGTTCTGTTCCTCCATTACTTAATATCGGCGTAGAATACATAAACCATAATTTAGATGAATAATCATAAATTCTTTGTGCCATTTCGTCATTATCAGAATAGGCTTTTGCCGCTCTTAAAAATGCTTCTTGGGGACTATTTTCTTCGGGTAGTAAATACCTGTCCTTTAATGTAGTTTTACCAAAATCTGTCAGTAAATTATCTCTATCTTCTATTATCATTATTTATATACCTTCTACGTTTTTTTAAATTATATTTACTGTTTTGACAGTAAGTATTGTTATAGATATTAAATATATTATTAAACTTGAATATAATATATATCTCATTTTTCTTTTAAATTCTTTTATCTGTTTGCCAATCGATCCATATGAGAATAAATTCTCCCAAAAACTTTATCTAAAGACATAAGTTCTTGTTGCATCATCGCAACTATTGTTTGTAATTCTATTAATGTAATTAACACCCATGTACTAAGCCCCATTAATATTGCACCTAGTAATGCTATCATTGCCGTATTTGTTTTTCTATTCATTGTACTGGTCCGCCAAATAAAGCCAGTAAAGTCATCATTACTATTAATAATGCTGTAAATTTGTAATTCATATTAATATTCCTCTTAATAAGTTTACTATATTTATTTCCTTTTTCTCTTTTTACATTTCGGACATTGTTTAATTTCGTTTAATTTTTTAGTCCATAATACTCTAAAAAATGGTTGAACAACCCCAACGGCTATTGCACCAATTATTATAGCTGACATAGACTGTGTAGTTATACCTGCTGTTACCCCAAATAAAGTAGCAGTAACTATTGTATCATTATTCATCATTATAGTTCCATAATTTCCTTTGTGATGCCCCCTATTTCTAGGGAGCATTAAATTAATAATTATTCTTCAGTAGTAGTATCACCTTGAATAACATTTAGTTCTTGTTGATATTGTTCTCTAGGAGAAATTATTCTTTCATCTTGAGATATTTCGTCATTGCCTTTAGTATCATCATAATCTGTAGGAATTGCATCATTGTTTTTAGCAACTTCTAAGAATGTGGATCTAGGGATTAATCCGCCTTGATACCATTCAGTAATTAATCTCATCCAATCACTTCCTCTAGGAGTAGCATTGAAATCAGAAGATAAATTAAATCTTATATCTGCTTCAGTTATTTTTATATCATATCTCCAATTTATAAGATGTTTAATAATTTTTTTCATGCTTTCAGAAATCTTAGCATTTAAACTTGCTAAGGCTGCATTTTGTGATGCGTTTCTTAGGCTTAAGGCAACACCAGATTGATCAGAATTATTAGGCTCTAAACTTAACATCTTAACACCAATTCTTGTTAATTCATCATAACCGCCTTTAATAGCCGCTTCCATATCAGAAAGTGCATTAGTTGGTGTTTGTAATGTTTCAACAGTGTCATCTTTATTAACAAATAACCAAGTACCTAAACCTTGCTTAACAAGATCAGTTTTCTCGGAATCAGTTAATGAATCAGATTTAACAACTGGAGTATAAGTTGCACTTAAATATAATAAATGGTTTCGTCTTGAAATTTTATTATATAATGCAATTTCTCTGTTAACAATGGCAGTCATTAAGGGATCAACTGTATCAATTGAACCATTTAAAGGAAAAAACGGTATATAGTTCATTCTTACGCCATTTTGAAATAAATTTTCATTAGTACTTCTTAAAACCCAGTCATCTGTTAGTTGATCAAATGAATAATCAACTCCACCATCAATAAATGTAGGTGTATCAGCTGTGTTTCTAATAAATGTATCAATTACATATAAACCCTCTTCATTCAATTTATGAACCTGAACGGTATCAATATATTTTGGATGATAAGGACTATTTGGATCATATTCAAGTACAAAATATCTAGTAATTAAACTATCTAATTTTACTTGACCCTTCATATCAGTTGCTATAGACCAGTTAACAATATTCTCAGCGTTGTGCAATATTGGATATGGCTTTACTTCTTTTCTATCAGCAGGACTTAAGCTTTCTAAATCTACATTTGGAAAATCAATTTGTATAAACGCTCTAGACGTTTGTAATTCTTCCCATAAAGCAGTGCTTAAAAATGATATTAGGTTGCTTTTGTCAGCGCCTATATCATCTAATATCCATTGCTTAGCTTCCTCTGGAGCCCCATTAATTTCTAACATTGGTTGTTTTCTTAATAAACCACCTATAATCATTTTACAAAACTCGCTAGATACGCCTGGTACCTCGGCTTCGGCTTTGTAGAAGTCATATTGCTCTTGTGTCATCGTTGGGTTAAACGGAAGTAGTAAATTATCGCTTGAAGGCACAGAATCATAATCTTTCGTATAAGAAGGACCTTGTATTAATGCTCTGTTTCTTTTCCATTCGTTTACTTGGCTTAAATACTCATCATTCGGGTATCCTGGGCCTTTGGCAGTTTCGGTTGATTTAACAACTGAACTGTTTTTATATCTAATTGTCATTTTTGTGTGTTTCCTAAACATTAAGATGAACTAAAACGTTTAGCTCGGTTAAATTTGTTTTTGATTAAGTTTTGATTTGGCCTATTCTAAATTGGGTTAATTTTTGACCCCGCAAAAGAGGAAATGGCCAATGCGCCAAAAGCCAAAAAGGGGCCTATAGCCCATAAGTGCTAAGATCTTTAGCTATTAACCGCAGCAACGACTGCAGGCTAAGGGCCCAAGGCCTGAGGCCAGCTACGTTAGCAGCTGATTTAGGCGTAAAGGTTTGACTGGCATAGGCGTTTATGGGTACACAAAAAATAAATAAGATAGTAATAGCAATG
>Ga0136655_1001626_pt1 | contig 10017 bp, 6 predicted proteins | sample CPBDNA_2_FD_94863 | JGI IMG/M metagenome (GOLD analysis project Ga0136655, IMG submission 94863) | Freshwater to marine salinity gradient microbial communities from Chesapeake Bay, USA - CPBay_Spr_15_0.8_DNA (version 2) | ecosystem: Environmental > Aquatic > Marine > Coastal | place: USA...
ACCTAAAATTCTGATGGACTTTTCTACGGCAGTATTAAACATTGTTTTCGGTTTAATTCTAATTGCTTTTTATCATCCATTTTTTGCTTTTTTTGGCATCTTTCTATGTTTGGTCGTGGGGCTTATTTTTTGGACAACTGCCTCTGGAGGATTGCAAACGAGTTTAAGAGAAAGTAAATATAAATATGCAGTAGCGCATTGGTTGGAAGAAATAGCAAGAGCAAATACCACTTTTAAATTATCTAATGGTGGCCGTTTTTCCATGCAAAAAACAGATGGTTTGGTGGTAAAGTATTTGGACGCTCGAAAATCCCATTTTAGGATTCTAATGATTCAGTTTGCCAGTATGATTGGTTTTAAAACCTTGATTACGGCAGCTTTGTTGTTATTAGGTAGTTTGTTGGTAGTCGAAAATCAAATCAATATTGGCCAATTTGTCGCTGCAGAAATTGTTGTTTTATTGGTCATAGCAGCAGTTGAAAAATTAATTCTAAGTATGGAAACCATTTACGATATGTTGACTGCCTTAGAAAAAATTGGGTTAGTGATGGATATTCCTTTAGATAAGGAAGGTGGCGTGCCATTTAAAGAGGTGGATACAGGAAAAGGAATTGCCATTGAATTAAATAATGTGAGCTTTAAATTTAAAAACGATGACAGCTATACATTAAAAAATATTTCAATGGATATTCAGCCCAATGAAAAAATCTGTATTGCAGGGTATAATCGTGCAGGGAAAAGTACCTTAGTTCGTTTAATTACAGGATTTTTTCATAAATATGAAGGCAGTATTACTTTTAATGGAATTCCTGTTACTAATTTGAATATCAAAGATTTGCATAATCGAATTGGCGAATTTTCTTCTGACTTGGATATATTTGAAGGGAGTATCTTAGAAAACATTTGTTTGGGTTACCCTGACCTTCCGCTCAAAGAAGTGATTGCTATTGCAAAAATGATTGGGGTAGATAAATTTATTCGACAACTACCAAAAGGTTATCAAACTCAATTATTACCAGGTGGAAAAAACATTCCAGGAAGTGTTCGAAATAAGTTGATTCTAGCCCGTGGATTAGTGACACAACCTCAGTTATTTACCCTAGAAGATGTTTTTGCGAATATGGAAACCGATGATAAAACGCAGATGATTGATTTATTAACAGATAGACAGAATAACTGGACGTTAGTAGGTGTCAGTGATGATGTGGAATTTGCTAAAAAATGTGACCGAATTATTATCATGCGCAAGGGAGCAATTATTGAAACGGGGACTTTTGAGGAAATCAAAAAAGGGATTCATTTTAATAAGGTATTTAAGTAAGGGGATTGTTCTATAACAGCTAATCAATAAAATATTCAACTACAAAATATTTCAATAGCATAAAATCATCCATGGAGGCTATCCGTGGGAAATTAAACGCATCTTAGTTTCCCACGGATGAAAATTGATGCATTTTATTTTTAAATCATTCTACTCGCATTTCTAAAAAATATCATGTTAAATATATCACCTAATTCGGTCACGAAACGAATGAATAAAAGCGATTATCAATCGTTTCAAAAAATAGAGTTGCCTGCTGCAAATCGGATGTTTAAATTCTGGTTAAGTGGCACTTTTGTTATCCTATTTTTATTGCTCTTTTTACCTTGGACACAGAATATTCAGACTAAAGGAAAAGTAACAACCCTTAATCCTGGACAACGCCCTCAGAGTATTGAGGCAACTATCGCTGGTCGAATAGATAAATGGTTTGTTCGAGAAGGCCAGTTTGTCAAGAAAGGAGATACGATTGCGCATTTAGCAGAGATAAAAGTGGATTATTTTGATGAAGATTTAGTCAGTCGAACACAACAACAAGTAGCCGCAAAATCTGGTTCGATTACCGCTTACGGGCAAAAAGCGAATGCGCTAGACCAGCAAATAAAAGCGATGCAGCAAGAACTCCGTTTCAAAAAAGAACAATTGGAGAACAAAGTAGAGCAAGCGGCTTTTAAGATTGAAAGTGCGAAAGCTGCTTTAAAACAAGCGGAAATTGATTTTCAAATTGCAGAATACCAATATAGTAGAACTGATACCCTTTTCCAAAAGGGCATTAAATCGCTCACCGATTTGGAAGGGAAACGCCTGAAAATGCAAGCAACAACCGCTAAAGTGGTAGCAGCAACCAATAAATTAGCCGAAGCAAAAAATAATCAACAAATTGCTCAATTGGATTTTAGTACTATTGAAAATGAATATGCCAATAAAATTGCCAAAGCTCAGAGCGAAAAATTTAGCACTTTATCTACTCAATATGATGCGAAGGGAAGTATCAATAAATTAGAAAATCAATACCAAAATTATTTGCGTAGAGCAGATTTTTATTATGTAACTGCCCCACAGGATTGTTATGTCAATCAAGCTTTGAAAAAAGGAATTGGGGAAACGGTGAAAGCAGGAGAAGCTCTAGTCACAATTATGCCCGCTGATTTTGATTTGGCAGTAGAGTTATTTGTCTTACCGATGGATTTACCCTTGATACAATTAGGCGAAGAAGTACGCTTTATTTTTGATGGTTGGCCTGCTTTTGTGTTTAGTGGCTGGCCAGGACTTTCTTTTGGCACTTATCACGGTCATGTGGTAGCGATTGAAAATAATATAAGCAAGAATGGAAAATATCGAATATTGGTCAGTTCGCACGAAGATAAACCTTGGCCTGAGGCATTAAGAGTCGGTTCTGGAGCACAAGGCATTGCTTTACTCAAGGATGTGCCTATTTGGTATGAGTTATGGCGGCAATTAAATGGTTTTCCACCAGATTTTTATGATGAAGATACTGGAAGTGGAGAAAAACCGAAGTTAAAAGCGCCTGTGAAATCTTTGAAATAAGGTTTGCTTTGCAATTTTGTAAAAGAGAATCTTCTTTTCTGTCTCATCAGATGGCTGTGTCGTCCTATGGAAATAATGCACAAGTTGCCAAAGAACCTAAAATAATTGACAAAAAATAAAAATGAATCAATTGGTTAAAAATATATGGCAAATCGGATGCTTGGTTTTACTGAGTATGCCTGCTTATTCTCAAAAAATAGATAGTACCAAAGTTTTTACCGAAACAGCTTATTTAGCGTGGGTACGGCAATATCATCCTGTCATCCAACAAGCCAATTTGTTGAATAGAGTAGGGGACGCCTACCAATTAAAAGCTAGGGGTGGTTTTGACCCTAAAATTGCAGGAGATATTCAACGGAAATCTTTTGATGGCAAAACCTATTTTACAGTAGGGGAGACAGGTTTAAAAATACCCAGTTGGATGGGGATGGAATTTAAGGCAGGTTATAATTGGACTAACGGTGTGTTTTTGAACCCTGAAAATAATTTACCCGCAGCAGGACAGGCGTATGCAGGCGTCAAATTGTCATTGGGAAGAGGTTTGATGATTGATGAACGCCGAGCTACGCTCCAACAAGCCAAGATTCTCCTCCAATCAAATCAGGCGGAACAGCAAGAAATTGTGAACGATTTGCTCTTAAACGCAGGAAAAGCCTATTGGGAATGGGTGAATGCGTATAATGATTTAAAGATTTATGAGGAGGCGCTACGACTAGCAGAAGTTAGATTTGCAGGCGTTAAAAGTAGTTTTTTGCAAGGCGATAAACCTGCAATTGATACGCTGGAAAGTAGGATTCAAGTACAAAATCGAGAGATAGCGGTGAATGATGCGAGCGTACTATACGAAAATAGTCGTCGGTATTTATCTAATTTTTTATGGTATCAAAATGAATTGCCTGTTGAAGTAAGTGAGTTACTAAGACCACCATTTTATAGGGAACTAAGCTTGCCAGAAAGCGCACTAGATTTGGGAAGTATTCTCAATAACCTCAACGAAAAACATCCTACTTTAAGACAATATCGCTTTAAATTACAAGACTTAGAAATTAACAGACGATTGAAAAAAGAGGAACTAAAACCGCAAGTAGATGTCGAGTTTAATTTCTTAGCGGACGGTGTGGATTTTGTCAATCGACCAAAAGATGCGGGGGAGTTAGGCGGTTTAAATTCACTATTGACCGAAAATTATAAAGCAGGCATCAAAGTAGGCATGCCACTTTTTAGACGGAAAGCGAGGGCAGATATAGAATTGGCGGATATAAAATTATTGGATACCAATTATAAACTACACCAAAAATCTCAAGAGATTAGAAACAAGGTACTCAATTATGAGGCGCAGTTAGATAATTCCCGCCAACAAGTCGGGATTAATCGGTCTGCTGTCAAAAATTATCAAGATTTACTAATTGCCGAAAGCGAGAAATTTCGATTTGGTGAAAGTTCTATTTTTTTACTCAATAGTCGAGAACAGAAATTGATAGAAGCACAGTTGAAATTGGTTAAATTATTGACTTTGTACCAGAAGAATCGGTTGGGTTTGATTTGGAGTGCTGGGTTATTGCGGTAGAAGAATACGCTAAATGATGAATAGAATATTTTGCGGATAAATGACTAGAATTTAATGAATAGTTTGATGATAAGCTGAAAATTCTTGTCATCATTTTCTTTTTTAACTTAACCCATTATTACTTTGATAGGGCACTGTATTAAAAATTGGGAAAAACGACAAGTTTATCAATTTTATAAAAGACCCTATGTTTGTAAAAAAAAGCTTCAGTAAAAAGAAAAGAGTTAAATTAGAGTGTGAAAAAAATTACTCTAAACTTAAAAACTGAAGCAATGAGTCGTCAAGTTAAGGAATTAGATTATACCGGCAAAACAATTCATGTAGGAATTGATACGCATTTAAAAAGTTGGAAAGAGGCAATAGCCCTAGAACATAGTCTACAAAAAGTATTTAGCCAAGAAGCCAATCCTGAGCAATTAGTCAAGCACCTAAAACGGCATTATCCAAACGGCGAATATATATGTGTATATGAAGCTGGGTTCTGCGGATTTTGGATACAGGAGAGTTTAGAAAAGCAGGGGATTAGCTGTAAAGTAGTAAATGCAGCAGATGTACCGACAAGTAATAAAGATAAGCAGCAAAAGACAGATAGACGAGATTGTAGGAAATTAGCAAAAAGCTTAAGAGGAGGATTGCTAGAATTCATAAATATACCACCTAAGCAATTACAACTGGATAGAAGTATAGTACGGACACGGTATAAAATCAAACGAGATGTGAATAGGGTTAAGAATAGAATTGTATCGCATTTACATTTTTATGGGATAGAAGAAGAGAATAAAGAAAGAAGAAGTTGGACAAAGAAATATATTAAATGGCTGGAACAAATACAAATAGAGAAATCAGATAGTGCTTTAGGCTTACTCCTGTTGGAATTAACCCAAATGCGAGAAATAGAATTAGCAGCATTGAAGCAAATTCGCAAATTATCAAGAACTGACCGCTATAAATCAGATGTAGAATTACTGATAACGACACCAGGCATAGCAATGTTAACAAGTATGCGCTTATTGGTAGAAATAGGAGACATCAAACGTTTTAAGAAACTAGATAATTTATGTGGCATGGTTGGATTAGTCCCTAATACACATGCTAGTGGAGAGAAAGAAGGAGTAGGAGAAATGACGAAAAGAGGTCGCAAAGAATTACGAACGGCCTTAATAGAAAGTTCGTGGGTTGCCATTAGTAAGGATACCGAATTAGCTTTGTGCTATGAAGAATATCGAAAGCGGATGAAGCCAACAGAAGCAATTGTACGTATTGCTAAGAAATTACTCAATAGAATTAGAAGGGTCTTGATAACCAAAGAAGCTTACCAGATGGCAACAGCATAAAAATAGCTAACTGGTCATTATCTACATACGCACTAGCCATTTATTTTGAGGACATCAAGAAATTTGAATTGATATTGGTTAAACTAAATAGACGAGCTAAACGGAGGGTTTTTTAAGGCATGGGCGTCCATGCATATCTAAAATCCTTACGCTCAATATGGGAAAAAAGAAAAGCCAACTGCCTATGTGACGGTTGGCTAGGAAAGGACTTTGTATGCTAGTCCGCACAGGCTATTCCTTGTATGGTTGCTCCCCAGCAGTGCCATACGCCGCTTCACCTGATGGGGTAAAGTTAGGATATCTTGAATATTTTTAGACTATTTCAAATTTTTAATTTTAATTTTTGACACAGTCTACGAAACAATCTCGAAAAAATAAATACTGAATAAGTAAATCGAATCACTTTTTTATGGAAGACCGTTATCAACTACTTGTAGTTAAACAGTTAATCTACTCAAAAAAGACTGCGGCACCATAGTGATTATTATTTGAAAAGATCTTGCAGCTCCTTTAAGTAGGAGGATGACTGCTTATTGGAGTTTGATTGATTTTCTTATTCTTAAAGTATTACATATAATTGGCCCAAGTCAGCCGACGGTAATCGGTTATACAAGAATGTTCAACGAACATTTTAAGTATTTGATTAAAATAGAAGGAGCATCGAGCACTCACTATTTTAGCCCAAGTATGCCCTCTAGCTTCCTTGTTGTCAATAATATTCAACTTTTTTACGCTTTTTCTCTATTTTTTTAGCTGAAAATTTGGATTACAACATAAAAGTAGTTGACACTTAATTAGCCCTGAAAGGGCGATATAAACTAACCTAGGGCGTAAGCCCTAGGGCTAAGAGTAGTATACGGCCCTAGCCCTGAAGGGGCGACATAAGAAAGCGAATAAGTTATGTCGCCCCTTCAGGGCTTGCAGGTAAGTCCTCTCTAATTCCCTAGGGCTTGCGCCCTAGGTTATACTATGTCGCCTTTTCAGGGCTTATTGCCCTATGACAAATTCAATGAATCTATTTAAAATCCCTACCGTCTTTAACGGTGCTTCAAACATCCCCATGTGTCCAACATTCGGTAAAATATGGATGTCTGCTGTGTTCGGTAAAAATGTTTGATTTAAACTATTTTCAGCGGGAACGGCAATATCATTTTCTCCGACAATAAAACAAACTGGGACTTTACTATTTTTCAAAACTTCTTGATTGTCAGGTCTATCTCGCATGGCTTTTAGTTGATTAATCGTGCCTTGCGTAGGAATTTGACTAGCAAAATCAATTAGTTTCTGGACAGTTGCCTCATTTTCTTTTAGGTACGCTTTTGCAAAAAGCATAGGCACTAAGCCTTTAAAATAAGGTGCACTTCCATGCTTTTTCACAAAGTCAATCGCTTTGTTTCTACCCTGCTTTTTTTCTGGGGTATCCGCATTAGGTTGAGAATGAAACAAGCAATACCCTAATAATTTGGCTTCGTATAATTTTGCAAAAGCGAGTGCCACATAGCCACCCATTGAATGACCAATCATTATGCACTTTTCAATTTTTTCAGTAGCCAAAACGGCATTGACCACTTTTGCCATTCTAGCAACGCTTGCTTCCATTATCTCGGAATCGCCTGTATTTGGCAAGTCAATAGTTAGTATCTGATAATCCGAAAAATAGGCGGTATATTTTGACCACATTTGTCGATTCTCCCCAAAGCCATGGAGGAAAACTAAGGTCGTTCCACTTCCTTTTAAATCGTAAGCTATTTTATGGTTGTAATAATTAATGCTTTTCATGGATAATTTATAAGCGGTGAAGAAAGGATTATGCCCGCAACTCGCCGTTAAATATCTAGTATTGAATAATCACCATTTTTGATGAGGTTATTTTTTCGTTATGTAAGGCAAAAATTCTTTGCATAGCATCGCTACGGAAATAATTTTTAACGCAGCAGAACGGAAAAAGAGTCCATCATAAAATGTGTCGATTACTTGATAGTAGGTACTTGTATAAAAGAGTTATCGTAAATCGGGGCTAAAGTACGCCAATCGTAATGTTTAACAAAACTTTGGGTCGTTTCTTGCCGAATTTCGTCAATATTTAAAATGGCTTTTTTTAATAATTGATAAAAACCTGCTTCATTTTTGTAAAAAAAAGAAGGATGTAAATTAGCTGGTATATGCTCAGGATAAGCTAAACGATTTGGTAAAATGGGGAAACAATGACAATACATGGCTTCGACTATGCTTTGTCCGAAAAAATCTTGGTGATTGCTTACTGGTAATATATCTGCTCGCCAAAGCCATTGGGCATAATCTTCAAAACGCTTAGCTTTTCCAAACTGCACGATTTCATTGGTCAATACCTTTTTAGCTTCTTGAAAAATAGCTGGTGCTTTCTTATAATTTTCACCCAATACCGCTACGTTGAAAGCAATGCCTTCTGATTTTAAACGAAATAGGGCCTTAAAAAAGCCTTCAGGGTTTTTATCGTATTCCCAGCGATGATTCCATACTAATAAAGGGGATTCCATTTTCTTCTCCACCTTAAATTTACTAAATCGCTGTAAATCAACGCCTAAATATAGAATTTTACTTTTATTAGCAATCGTCGCTATATTTTCTATTTCTTGATAATCGGGGAATTGTGCTAGAAAATCAGGTAACGCAGTTAAAAAGGATTGCTGGTGATAGGCAGAATTAAAAAATACTTTATCCGCAACGAAAGCACTTGTGTAATTTTTAAAACCATACTGATTGTCTCGTTTTAGCGGTATATCTGGGTCAGTTGTTGACCAAGGGTAAGTAATTTGGTTTTCATGGAAATAAATAGCGGTTGGAATGCCATTCGATTTGATTCTTGTCAAGCCTAAAAAAGTGGCAAAATCTAGCATATCCGTAGCAACAATTAAATCTGGCTGAAAATCCATTGCTAGAAACTGTTTAGCTAAAGAAACGGCCCCACTATGCATCCGCCATTTCCAATGCCTACCAGGTAGGGATAAAATTTTTATTTCATGCTGACTAAAGCGTTGCCATCCTTCTGCCCAAGATTGGTGACTACCCGTAAAAAATGGTTCTAACAGAAGGATTTTTTTCATAAATCGTTTTTTGTCCTAAAAAGGATTGTCTTTATCTAATTTTTTGCCCCAAATTAAGTAATTTTCTTTTATTTGGGTCATTATACAAGTATACCAACCGCCTGAATTCAGAAATTGACAATTGATTGCCAATAGTCAACCAGCTAAAGTGAATTTTATTTAGTACTTTTATAGGTCATAAAACAATCTTTATCCCAAAAACAACCAAATAAAACGGTAAATTTCATTCAAACGAATTTCACAACCATATTATAGTATGAAGAAAAAGGGGATAGCCTTTGTTTTGGCATTTTTTTTAGGCGTTTTTGGTGTCCACCGATTTTATTTAGGACAGCGGAAACTAGGCATGATATATTTAGGTATATTTCTGCTTGGCTTTCTTCACATTACCACTGTTCGTTATTGGGATGGTCCACCGTTATTTATAGTTACGGCTATTGTTGCTTTTATTGATAGTATTCTTTTTTTAGCGATGCCAAAAGAGGAATTCGATGGAAAGTTTAATCAAGGTAAAACTGCTTATCCTGCATTGGAGAAAAAAAGACCAGCAAGGCAAAATTTTCGGCAAGCTAATCGAAAAAGAAAAGAACGCTTTGCGGGCACTAGAACTAATTCTTTTAAAATTAGTGGTTTAGAAAAATATAAGGACTACGATTATGAAGGCGCTATTCAAGATTTCAAGAAAGCCTTAGATGAACGATATGATGACCCAGCGATTCATTTTAATTTAGCTTGTTCTTATTCTATTATGGAAGAAACAGATAATGCTTTTTTCCATTTAGATAAAGCCGTAGAATTTGGGTTTGATGATTTTGATAAAATTCAAGACCATGATGCCTTAGCTTATTTAAGAACAACGGATGAATTTGACCAATTCGAGGCTAATAATTATAGAAAAATTGCACAAATATCTGCTCCAAAAGAAGATTTATTGAGCACACCAGTTCCCTCTTCTATTCCTTTGATGGATGGTGATATTTTAGAAAAAATTGCCAGCTTAGGTGAATTACGGGATAAAGGTTTTTTGACGGAAGAAGAATTTTCTATGCAGAAGAAGCGGTTATTGGAAATGCGGTAAGTCAGTTAGCAGTTAGCAGTTAGCAGTTAGCAGTTAGCAGTTAGCAGTTAGCAGTTAGCAGTTAGCAGTTAGCAGTTAGCAGTTAG
>Ga0136655_1001631_pt1 | contig 10003 bp, 9 predicted proteins | sample CPBDNA_2_FD_94863 | JGI IMG/M metagenome (GOLD analysis project Ga0136655, IMG submission 94863) | Freshwater to marine salinity gradient microbial communities from Chesapeake Bay, USA - CPBay_Spr_15_0.8_DNA (version 2) | ecosystem: Environmental > Aquatic > Marine > Coastal | place: USA...
CCAAAAAGACCGTAAAATTGATTTTATTCCTAAATGAAGTCTGACTTCTGACAGTAAAACGGTCTGATTTCTTTAGAGTCTTAATGTAGAATTAAAAGTAAGTGCTTAAAATGAAAACATGTATATGGTGTCTAAATAAAGACAATTGAGCCCAATAAATTATATTGGTGGTGCAGTTGTAGTTCTGACCAACCTTTTTGTGATGGTTCGCATAAGAAAACCTGAAAAAATACAGATCGCCATTTCTGGAAATCATTTAACCCTTAGTTTTTTATAAGCTTTCCCACTATCGAAGGTAATTGGGAATACAAGGCGATTGAAGTATTGCTTAAAGGCATCGAACAAGGGCAATTTTTAAACTAAGGATTGTTTTCTCTCAAAAATTGTACATCCACCGTCCTCAAAAAATCATTAATTAATGTTTTGAATTTTTCTTTATGAAGCACTACATCTAGTGTATGATCTCCTCCCCAAATTAGGTGATGAAATACAGATTTAGCATTTAGATTTTTAGAAATATTTACCGATTGCGACGAATTGGTAGCGGTATCCATTTTGGAGTGAATCAACAAAATGGGGACTTTTATCTCCTTTGTAGCTTGCAAAGGACTAGCTGCTCGATAATCCACTCCTGTTCGCCAATTGACCATTTCCATGATACTCATGGATATCAATTTTGTCCATGCACCATAATCTCGTTCTGCTCGTTCAAAAATGGCCGCATGCCAATCTTGGAAAGGTGCATCCACAATAATAAAACCAACATTTTTTCCTGTTTCGCCTGCCTTTAAAACTGCCGCCGCTCCCCAGGAGGAACCTAACCAGCCAATTTTATGGTCTTCAAATCCTTTCGTTTTTTGTACCCATTCTGTTATAGCTAATACATCTTTCGACTCATTGATTCCACCCGTTGGATATGCCTTGCCGCTGAGTCCATGCGCTCGATGGTCATAAAGCACTAAATCACATTGACAATCTGCTAGAGCGGGCACATATTTAAGCATTTCTGCCCAAGTTCCCGTCCAGCCATGAGCAGCGATAATAACACATTTAGGGGTAGCTTCACTAGCAAAATATTTTCCTTTGAGGGGAATCCCATCAAAAGAATTGGTGGTGAAATCAATGGGTTTAGGAAGTAAGTTTATCATTTCTTCATAGCTCGTTCCCCAATCTGTTTGTATCTTTGCTTGGCTAAGTGCCATTGAACTTTCTGGGGAAAGAATTTGGCTAGATAAAAACCAAGAAATACCAATGTATAAGATAATTAGTAATAAGGCTGCTATAAATAATGAAAGCATTTTAGCTGTTTTCTTTTTAGTAAAAATTCGTTAACAAAAATACTACTTTTTAATGGCAAAAAAGTTGGCAATAATGACTAAATATAAATTTTAGATAGGTCTGAAAATCTCACTATCATGAATGCTATATATCGCCTCAATATTATAGTGTAGTAAGATTTAAGTGTGAAGAGATTCTATCATTGATAAAAGAAAACTTTATTAAAAAAATAAATCAGTATACTTCTATGGTTTTTGAAGAATTAAGGGTATCCCAAACGATTAGTGATGAAAAATTTGATGCCATTTATCCTGAATCTATTCGACAGCTAGCATTGGCTCATTTTACACCCGTTGAGGTCGCTCAAATAGCTGCTCAATTTTTGGTAGAAAACGCTCAAACTAAAGTACTAGATATTGGTTCTGGCGTGGGGAAATTTTGTTTTGTTGGAGCGACTTGCACAGAGGGACAATTTACAGGCGTAGAATTAAGAGGAAATCTTCATAAGATAGCGAGTCAAATTGCCGAAAATCATCAATTGACAAATGTAGCGTTCATTCATGCTAATATTACCCAAATTGATTTTAGCGAATATCAAGCATTTTATTTTTATAATTCTTTTTTTGAATACATTGAAACAACAGAAAGAATAGATGAGACAATTGAATTAAATAAAAGCTTATATAAAGCCTATTCTTTGACGGTAAAAGAAAAACTAGCTGTGTTGCCAATTGGAACAAGGTTAGTGACTTTTTATAGCGCTTATGATGAAATTCCAGCAGGCTATAAAGTGCTATCAAAAATTGAGATTCAAAAAATTACGATGTGGGAGAAGGTTGCGTGATTAGGGAAACGTCGTTGAGTCTAATAAATAGATTGTTTACCAAATATTTCCCTTAAATCATAAAAATAGAGGTATTTTGGCTTGTTTAAGTGTTATAGACATAATTAATATTCAACTTATTTATTTATTTTTCTACCTTTCCGCTTTCAATTTCAAAAAGATTAAGATATCAATTATTTATGATACTAATATTTCTTGCTCGATTGACTACTTTATGCCAAATGCTAAGCGTTTGCTTATTTTTGTCAATATTCCTTTTTTCTTGCCAACAAGCAGAAAATAATGACCAACTACCTCCTGATGAAAATCGTTTTACCACTTCGGTATTAAATGAACCAGGTTCGTTGGATGAACCAATGGCATTCACTTTTTTATCAACCGAAGAATTATTATTGGTAGAAAGAAAAGGCGGGGTAAAAGCATTTAATGTCTCCACAAAATCTATGCGGCAAGTTGGCTATGTTCGGGTTAATACCAAATATGTGAACGCAGAAGGACAATCCAGGGAAGCGGAAGAAGGATTAATGGGCGTTATTGCTCATCCAGACTATGCCCAAAACAACTGGGTTTTTATGCTTTATGCCGACCCCGATGAACCAAAACATGTGTTAGCTAGATGGGAGTTTAAGAATGATTCTTTATATGAAAATTCTAAAAAAATTGTCTTAGAATATCCTACCCAACGCCAAGAATGTTGTCATACTGGCGGAGGAATGGTCTTTGACAAAAACGGTAACTTGTATGTAACGACTGGAAATAATACCATTAATCCACCACAAGGAACGTCTAACCTAGATGAGCGGCCAGGGTACAAAAATGCGGATGATCAAAGAACGGGGGGGAATACCAACGATTTAAGAGGAAAGATTCTACGAATTCATCCAGAGGATGACGGAACTTATACGATCCCCGCAGATAATTTATTCCCAGAAGGAACCCCTAAAACTCGCGCTGAAATTTACACTATGGGACATCGAAATCCTTGGAGAATTTCCATTGATAGCGAAACAGGCTACATCTATTGGGGGGAAGTTGGCCCTGATGCTTCCCAAAATACAGAAGCTGGTTCTCGTGGGTATGATGAATTCAATCAGGCGAAAAAAGCAGGTAATTTTGGTTGGCCTTACTTCATCGGAGATAATCAGCCTTATATCGATTATGATTATGCGACGGACAAATACGGGGAAGCTTTTGATGTCAATAATGTGGTCAATAATTCGCCAAATAATACGGGGTTGACTAAGCTGCCGCCTCCAGAAAAAGCTTTTATTTGGTATCCTTATGCTAATTCTGATACCTTTCCACTATTGGGTAGTGCAGGCCGAAATGCGACAGGTGGACCTGTTTTTAGAACTGCTGATTTTCCAAAATCTGATAAGCGATTTCCTGCTTATTATGATGGTAAATGGTTGATTATTGATTTTATGCGAGGTTGGATTATGTCCGTTACGATGGATGAAAATGGAGATTATGTTTCTATGGAACCTTTTTTACCGACAGAAGTTTTTCAAAGTGCGATTGACATTCAATTTAGCCCTGATGGAGATTTATATGTGCTGGAATATGGCTCGGCTTGGTTTAGAGGGAATGATAATGCTTATATTAAACGAGTCCAATATAATGGAGGCAATCGCCCACCCGTTGTGCAAGCTAGTGCGGATAAAGTAGCGGGCGCTTTGCCCTTGACGGTACAGTTAAATTCAGCAGGAACGATTGATTATGATAAAGATAAATTGACTTATGAATGGACCATTGTATCAGAAGATGGCACCAATCAAGTACTAAAAGAGACAAATCCAACCTTCACTTTTGATAAAGAAGGCCTATATAATGTGTATTTAACGGTTACCGATGCCAAAGGCAATAGTAATGAACAAGTTTTTGAGATTGTGGCGGGCAACGAACCACCCGAAGTAGATATTCAAATTACCGAAGGCAATCAATCTTTTTTCTTTCCAGATAATCCATTGACGTATCAGATTAAAGTAAAAGATAACGAAGATGGGACTTCAGAAGGAGGTAATATAGCCTCAGAAGCAATAGCCGTTAATTTTGATTATGTGCCTGAAGGTTTTGACCCGATTGAAATTGCGCAAAATCACCTAAGTAGCGATGAATGGATAGTTTTTAACAAAGGTAAATCGCTGATAGCTGAAAGTGATTGTTTGTCTTGTCACCGAATTGATGTGAAGTCTATTGGCCCCAGTTATATGGAAGTAGCCAAAAAATATAAGGGCGACAAGAAAGGACAAACGATTATAGCGGATAGAATTATCAATGGTAGCGTTGGTTTATGGGGAGAACATGCCATGAGTGCGCATCCAAATTTATCCAAAAGAGATGCTACCCTAATGATTGACTATATTATGAGTCTCAATGACCCACAAACAGTACCAAAAACCATTCCATTAGCAGGAGATTATACTCCTCAAACCCCTAAAGGTGCAAGAGGTAAAGGTGCGTATTTGCTTCGGGCTGCCTATACAGATAAAGGGACAGCTAATTTGGAAGCACTGACGGCTGAAAAAATAGTGGCATTACGAAATCCTGTTATCAATCCAGAAAAGTATGATGCCGCTAAAGGCACTCAATTATTAACAACGCCTGGTCGCTCTTTTAATATCATTGAAAATAATGGCTATTTGGGCTATGAACAATTAGATTTGACAGGCATCAATGAAATTATTATAGGCGCAGAAGCTTCCAAACAAGTATCTGCCGCAGGCGCTATTATCGAGATTCGATTGGATAGCCCAACAGGAACTTTGGTTGGGGCTACAGAAAAAGTAGTACCGCTAGATATAGATTTTGGAGCGGAATACGGAAAAGTAAGAAAAGCATGGGAAGCAGGTGGAAAAAAAGGGCCTGAACCTAATTATTGGCGAGTAAGAAATATGTTCAAACCAAAATTTACTGTTCCAATGAATGGCGTAAAAGGCCTACATGATGTCTATTTTGTATTTAAAAATCCAGCAGCGGAAGTTGGACGGATCCTGGTACAGATGAATGAAATTGAATTTAAGCAAGGGAAGGGGGAAAGGGTTGTGCAATAAAGCAATGAAAATTGGAGGAAGCACTAATCCTTAAAAGATTGAACTTGAATCGCCCCGAATAATCTACCTATCGGCAGACAGGCAATTCTAGGAATAGGAGAATTTTTCCAAATTCCCAACACTGAAAGAGTTGAACGTGAAGGGTATCTCAAACCTAAAAGAGTTGAACGTAAATCATTATGTTCAACTCTTTTATATTTCAAATAGCGTATTACTGCAATTTTGATATTTCTGTTCCTAATTTTAAAGAAACATTGCTGGTTAGGGTTTTTAATCCGACACCTTTATTCGGCTCGCCTCTAGCGAGATTAGGGCAAATATTTTTCAAAAAGTCAATTATTTACACTTGCCAGAGGCAGGAAAAATAGCCGTATCGGGCTAAAAGTCCTAACCAGCAACAAATTTAGAGTTATTTACTTATTTTTGTCTGACTATACTTAGGGCTTGCGTAAAAACAAGTACTCCAGTAAACATTATGTTTTTAAGGAAAACCCCATTAGTTAGTGTAGCGTTTATTTTTACGCAAGCCTTTACTTCCTCTACTTTGTCACTTTAAAATATTGTTTGATTAGATATGCCCTATTTTAAAAATAGGGCATATCTGCGGCTTTAAAACCAAAGTTAAATTTTATTTTTTAGGTTTTACAAAACCAAAATCTAATGTAACAAAGTAGAGTTACCTATTAATTTAATAACTTTACCATTCACCGTACGTATGTAAAAAAATATAATTCCCGAAAGATGGAAAACGATTCCGTAATATTTGGACATGGTTATGCTTTATTTATAAGTCTATATAAACGGATAGAAAATGTAGGGTCTAAAGATTTTATTATTGGAGCGTATAGTAAGACTAGAGCAGTTATTTTAAGGAAAAAAAAGAAGAACCTATGGCTAAATCTATCATTCCAAAAAAATTAAGCAATCAAGATAAAATTTTAAGGTTGATTGTTGAAGATATTGAAGCAGCATTTGATGCGCTAGATGACATCCTTGGAAAATCCAACGGGCTCTATAATGATTTAAAGAACGAATATTTAAGCAGGCCTAATAATTTTGACCTAGAAACCTTTAGGAATAGGTTAAGAAGATTTGTGAAAAGGAAATTATAAAACTAATCAATAATTCCGCAAAAGCTGCCAAGCCGACAACAATTCTCCATCCCTTATAGGCAAAATACACCCAAAATGCAAAAATACAAATTCACTTTGATGCGGTCGTAAAAAAACAAAGTCATCTACTTCCAAGTTAGCTGTTGGCGGCGCATTCAACATGGTCTGATTGGTGGAATTGCCAAACAGTCCATTAGCTTTTGTGCCAGTCGGATAATAATAATCCGCCTTCCAAAAACCCCCATAAATAAAATAAGATTGCCGATTGCTTTTATTGATTTGATTGAGCATCCGTTTCATACCTTCCATTGTTGGAATAGTCGTACCCGAAAATTTTTTCAAAACAGGAGTGGCGATATAACAAGCAGGTGCATATCTTGCTAAAGTAGGAATGTCAAAATCTGTTGGTTTCACTAGACAAGAACCTGCGGAAACATCATTTAATGGAGAGTTTCCTTCCTTATGGAGACTAATAGTGGGACTACCTGCGCCATTAAAAGTTAAAGTATCCTGCCATAAATTGGGAAATTCTTGTTGAATTAAATCTTTGCATTGCTGGTAAAAATTGACGGACAATTGAAAAGCTTTTTGTTCCGAGCGAATTAATTTTGGTAATTTAACGACATGCGGGTCATAGCCCATTAAGCCACTAAAACTAACATGCTTGCTGTTGGCTTGTATTAAGGCCAAGGCTTTAGCTAATGGGGCTAAATTAGAAAATCCACCACGATGCAAACCCACATCAATTTCTAGATTCAAACGTAATTGTTGCCCTATCTTTTTGGCTAAATCAATATATTGTTGGATGCGTTCGGTGGTATCAACCAGCCACTGAATTTGCTGATAAGGATTAAAATTTAATTCATTTTTGGGTAAGTTTTTATAATAATAATAGGCCGTTTTAATAGGCATTGGTTTCCCCATTAAAACGTCGGCTTTATCATCGCAAGAAGCAGTTAAATGCGTCAAAAAAGGCTGATGAAAAACCATTAATTTATTAGTGCTTGCCTTTTCCATAATATAGTGGACCAATTCTAAAGAGGGTAGGGACTTCACGACTATTCTAAATGCCATTGAGGAAGAAATGGATGCCTTTAAAACCGAAATATTTTTATCCAATTGGTCTAAATCTATCAAAAGACTAGGGATAGTTCGCTCGTGATTTTTAAGTGCTTGATTTAGCTGTTGGAAGTAAGTGGTTTTTTTATCGTTGTGCATAGATATATTCTGATGGTGTTAAAAATTATTAAGTGACTAGTTTTAATACTTAATATTGGACATTTTTAGGACACAGAGCGCACAAAGAAAACACAGAGAACACAAAGGATTGATTATCTGTATATTATAACTTGGTGCTCTTTGTGTCTTCTCCGTGTCCAAATCTATTTTGTCGAGTCGTAAGGTTTTAATAGTAATCTCAATATTAATCTCAAATTCCCATCAAAGATATTTGAAAATTGAAAATTACATAACCCCAAGCAACTGCTGCAAATAAGGACTAATAAACAGCTTATCAGGGTCTTGTGCTGCTCGATGCTTCCTAAAAGTCGTAAATTCTGGATATAAATCAATTATATCATTGGGTGTCAAAGTATTCATTTTGCCCCAATGTGGTCTACCGCCATAATTTCTAAAAATAGCTTCCAAAGCATTGAAATAAGGGCGACAATCTTTTTTTGCATATACATGGCAAGCGATATAAGCGGAATCTCTTCCATAAGCTGGACTCATCAGTATATCATCTCCTTTGACAAACCGACTTTCAATGGGGAAATGAATATTAAATTTTTTAGAATTGACGGTTTTGATCACTTCTTTGAAAACGTCCTTGTATGCTGCTCTCGGTACATTATATTCCATTTCTCTAAACTTAACCATCCGTTGGGTCGCATAAATTTTATGGCTATAATAGACTTTTTTGACATCGGTAACCGAACCTGCCGTTATTTTAGATACCGCTATATTTTTAGAAGGAAATAAAGTCGCATATTCACAAAGCAATTTAAATAAATAATTTTCTAGCACATATTCTGACCAATAATTGAAAAAATTAACTTTATCTGGTTCGGCGGCCTCTACGATATTGGAGCTTTTCGTCCAAGCGGTTTTCGTATATGGCATCCAATAAAATTCAAAATTACGATTGCTTGCATTGCGCTCTTTTAGATTCTCTAAAACAGTCGCTAAAGGTTCTTTACGATTTTGTAATGCCAATTTATAAGCAGGAATACATTGCAGGGTAACTTGAGTGATAATCCCTAAAACGCCTAAAGAAATCTGAGCTGCTTTGAATAATTCCCGATTATTGGTCTCGGAACAATCCACAATTTCCCCTTTCCCATTTACCAATCTTAGGGCGATTACTTGGGTGCTAATTGTACCAAAATTTTTACCAGTACCATGTGTTCCCGTACTAATCGTACCTGCAATAGACTGCACATCTATGTCACCCAAATTCTCCATCGCCATGCCTTCTTTGAAAAGCAATTCGCCGAGGTAATTTAATTTAGTGCCTGCTTTCACCGTCGCTTGTACCTTCTCTTTCTCCGCACTAATGAGCCCTTGAAATTTATCAAGACTAATTAATATCTCCTCCGTTTGACACAAAGCGGTAAAAGAATGACCTGTGCCTATTATCCTAATTTTTTTACGGTCATTAGCTGCTTTTAATACTATTTGCTGAATGGCTGCTTCTGAAGTAGGATAAGCAATTTCGGAAGGAGTCCAGGTAATATTTCCTGCCCAGTTTTTCATATTTTCTTGATTGAAAAATTATCAAATTTAAACTGATTTATTAAGAAACTAGTATATTGGCTTAAAATGGTCAAAATAGTTTAAGCCTTACTCAAAATTAATGCAAAACCTTATTAAGAAATTAAATAGTTATACAAAACTTTCCGAACCGAGCATCCAACTAATTAAGGAACGGCTTGTCTATAAAACGATTCCAAAAGGCACTATTCTAATTAGAGAAGGACAAACCGCTAGACAATTTTATTGGCTGGTCAAAGGGACAATGAGAGGCCGTATTGCGCCTAAAGGAGAATTAATCACTACTTGGTTTGCTACAAAAAATATGTTCTGTTCTTCCATGCCTTCTTTTATCATGCAAAAACCTAGTATGGAAAGTATAGAGGCATTGGAAGATTGCGAGGTATATTGCCTGAGTCGGCACGATGTATTAAAATTATTCAAATTAACGACTGAAATGAGTTCCATTGTTCGGCAAATGGCAGAAGAGGCCTTTGTTCATACTTTATCTAGAACCTACGAATTTCAGTCTTTGTCCGCTAAAGAAAGGTATGCTTCTTTTGTGAAAAATTATCCACAACTCCTACAAAAAATCCCATTGGGCATGATTGCTACTTATATTGGGATTACCCAACAATCACTTAGTCGAATAAGAAGAACCAAATGATTTTATTTTTCTCGTTTCTGAAGGGCAGGCTGTTTTAAGGACGGTTATTTTGGGTGCTGCTTCGTATTTTTAACGCTTTATCAGGAAAATTAGTGATTAATCCATCTAATCCAAGATTCATTAATTGTTGCATTTCCACCTCTTCATTTTTACTAGGCTCATTATTCGTTACTTGAACACTAAGTATTGTATATGTCGCTGCGCAGCAACGGCATATACAATTCAGTTGAACTGAACACGACACTACTGCGAAAAGCTTATGCTAAAAAAAGAAGGAAAGCTGTTTTCTAGATCGGTC
>Ga0136655_1001637_pt1 | contig 9988 bp, 10 predicted proteins | sample CPBDNA_2_FD_94863 | JGI IMG/M metagenome (GOLD analysis project Ga0136655, IMG submission 94863) | Freshwater to marine salinity gradient microbial communities from Chesapeake Bay, USA - CPBay_Spr_15_0.8_DNA (version 2) | ecosystem: Environmental > Aquatic > Marine > Coastal | place: USA...
CGAAGCCAGCATCGCGATCAGTCTTTACAACAGTGATACCTGCATTTGCAATCATCTTTGCAGAGTTATCAATTGAACCAGTATCAACTGCAATGGTGCGATCAATGCGTCTGGTCTGCGCAGAAATTGCAGCTATAGATTCTGGCAACCAGTCTTGACCATCATGCGAAACCAAAATCGCAGTAACGAAAAAATTGTCAGCCACAGACTAATCCTTGACTAATATTCTTGAAAAAGCGATGAGTTTGAAATTTATGCAGAACGGCGCTTTAGGCGGCGGCGCTCACGCTCGGAGAGGCCTCCCCAAATACCGAAACGTTCATCATGTGCGAGCGCATATTCCAAGCACTCGCCACGAACATCGCAAGAGAGACAGACTCGCTTGGCTTCGCGTGTTGAACCACCCTTTTCAGGGAAGAAAGCTTCTGGATCGGTTTGAGCGCATAAGGCGCGCTCTTGCCAGGAAAGTTCGATTCCGTCGCTGTTGATTACGCCTTGGATTTCAATTGGGCGTGGATCGCTCATACGGATACTCCTTATAAATCTTGGCCACCCAGATCTGATTAGACCAGGCGGGTTTACTAAGAGAATTACACGCGTGTAACTCGATTAAGTCAAGTTATTTCAGCCCGCATTTACGCTCAAATCCAATGAATTTTAAAGAAAAAGCAGAAATTTCTTCTATTTAGCTATTTTTGGCCAAAACTAAACTCCGGAGTTACCTAATTTCGAAGTTACTAGAAGCCAAAGTAATTGTCGACAGCAATAACATGAGCCGGAACTTCAAAGCCCGCGGCCACGAAACAATTTTTAAGGCTGGCTCCGGCCCCTATGACTGCGTCATCACCAACAATAGACCCATCTACATGAGCCCCGGCCTCGACTCTCGAACGGCGACCGATTACAGATCCGCCACCAAGAACTGCATTTGGTGCAATATTTGATTCGGGCAAGGCTAGGAACTCGCTAGTCATTTCGAAAACTAAATCTCGCGATGCCTTAAGTAACGCGGCAGGAGTTCCGATATCTAACCAATAAGACCTATCTACAAATCCGAATACCTTGGCGCCATTGGCCAGTAACTTAGGAAATGTTTCGCGCTCAACGCTGATTACTTTTCCAAATGGTATTGAGTCAATAATTTCACGATTAAAAATATAGCAGCCAGCGCTAATTATATCTGTTGGTGGATTATCCATTTTTTCATTAAATGCAATAACTCGATCTGAAGCATCTAATTCGACTGCGCCATAAGCCCGAGCATCTTCTACTTGGGTTAAATAAAGTGTGACATCAGCACCTTTTGCTTGATGAAATTTAAATTGACCATCTAAATCATGTTTACTCAATACATCGCCGTTAAAAATAGCTACGGGTCCGCTACCCTCAAGCATTGTTGAAGCATTGCTAATTGCACCGCCGGTGCCCAGTGCAACCTCTTCAACGGCATACTTAATTGAAATTCCGAAGTTTTTACCATCTCCAAAATATGGTTCAAAAAGTTCAGCTTTAAAAGATGTAGCCAGAACGATTTCAGTTATTCCAGCCGCTCGCGCCTTAACAATTTGATGCTCGGTAAATGGAACACCGGCAACCTGCAACATTGGCTTCGGGGTGTTATTTGTTAATGGCGCCAATCTGGTGCCACGACCACCGACTAAGAGAATTGCGCTTCTATTTTTATGAGCCATATTGTTATTAGCCATTATTTAAATTGTCTGCCAATTTCTTCGCTTTATTGTGCGAATTTTTCGAATTTAAGGCCGATTTGATCGGCGATTTCGGTAATTGTTCCCATGATTGAAAGTGTTTCATCAAGTGGCAGCATTGGAGATTCTTTCTCGCCGGCTCGAAAGCAGCGGGCAAATTCGATTGCCTCTTCGCGTAAACCATGGCCAACATATTTCTTATCTGAACCAGCGATTACTTCATCTTTGTAATTGATTACCCGCCACGTTGTTGGGTTGTAGAAAGTGCGGTCAATTTCGATTCTGGCATCGCTGCCAATGATTAAAGCCCGGTTAGGTGTTGCCGCCAAATTCGTAGTATTCAAAATTGCTTGTGCCCCACTTGGATATTCCAAAATTATTGAAGTCTGCCCATCAACTCCAGTGAAAGCTTTTGTGCTTCGGGCTGTGATGCGAGATGGTGTTCCAAGAACCATTGAAGCAAATGAAACCGGATAGATTCCTAGATCAAAGAGTGCGCCGCCGCCCAATTCTGGATTGAAGAGGCGGAAATTTGGATCTTTTGCAAACCATTGTCCGTGATCTGCGCGGACTGAAATAATCTCACCAAGGACACCTGATTTGATAATTTCACGAATCTGAATCATGTGCGGTAAATATCTAGCCCACATAGCTTCCATAAGGAGTAGGTTCTTTGATCGTGCAGTATCAATCATGGTTTTTGTCTCGTCATAGCTCATTGCAAAGGGCTTCTCACAGAGCACTGGCTTGCCCGCATTAAGCGCCATCAAAGTGTCGCGCATATGCATTGGGTGATGGGTGGCGACATAAACACCATCAACATCTGGGTCGTTAACTAATTTTTGATAAGAGTCATGGCGATGGCCAATTGCAAATTTATCTGCGAAGGCATCGGCTTTAACTTGGGTTCTAGATCCAACTGCGACTACTCGATGGTCTTCAAGGCGCAGAACATCGCGAGTAAATTGTTCAGCGATCCCACCGGCTCCGAGAATTCCCCAACGAAATGGCGTTACTGACATTTGACTCCCCCATCGTTATTCAAGTTTTCTTACGGCCAATTAAAGTTCAATGAAGTCTAATCGCAACAGAGCGAACTTTAAGAGGTGCGCAAAGAGAAAATCGGGCTTTGGGTAAGCGAAGACATAGCGTTCTATAGCTTGTCTCTCGCGGCCAAAGCCCGATTTTCTTAATTACTTAGGGTTATTGAGCCTTTCCAGCTGCCTTATTCAGTGAACGAAGAATCTGGTAGCCAATTACTGCAACCAAGGTTCCGTTGATGATTCCACCGAAGGCGTAATCCCCGCGGGTCCATGTCATGTCAGCAATACCGATAATCAAGGTAGTTGCAGCAATGAATAGGTTGGTTGAGTTACCGAAATCAACTTTGTTCTCGATCCAAATCTTGGCACCGAGAATTCCGATCATTCCGTAGAGCGCAACACCGACGCCACCAAGAACTCCGGCTGGTGTAGCGCTAAGAACTGCACCAAATTTTGGCGAAAGCGAGAGCAGAATTGCTCCGACGCCAGCTACCCAATAAGCAGCAGTTGAATAGATGCGAGTAGCAGCCATTACACCAATGTTTTCGGCATAAGTAGTAGTTCCAGAACCGCCGCCAGCACCCGCAAGTGTTGTCGCAACACCATCAGCAAATAGCGCATTACCCATCTGCTTATCAAGATCTTTTCCAGTCATTGTTGCAACTGCTTTAACGTGTCCGACGTTTTCAGCAATCAGAACTAAAACAACAGGAACGAACAACAAGATTGCATTGGTTTCGAATGTTGGTGTTGTGAATGTTGGCATTGCAATCCACTTTGCAGCCCGCACTCCATCGAAGTTGATATCGCCAATAAATGCTGCATATGCATAACCAACAACGATTCCAGCAAAGATACTTATGCGACCAAGGAAGCCTTTCGCAACTGCACCAATCAGTGCAATGGCGGCGAGAGTTATGATTGCAGTTACAGGTGCTTCTTTGAAGTTATTGTTTGCAGCGCCAGCAAGGTTGAAACCAATAATCATTACAATCGAACCCGTTACCAATGGTGGCAAGAGCCAGTTGATCCAACCAATTCCAACAGCGTTAACAATTAAGCCAACTACGGCAAGCATCACACCGGTCGCGAATACGCCACCAAGCGCTACTGCCATTCCGCCGTTGGACATTGCTGCGGCGATTGGAGCAAGGAATGCAAAAGAAGAACCGAGATAGCTGGGAACTTTATTCTTAGTTAAGGCTAAAAAGATTAACGTTCCAACACCAGAGAAAAACAAGGTAGTGCTTGGTGGAAATCCAGTAATAATCGGCACTAAGAATGTTGCACCAAACATTGCTGCGATGTGTTGAACACCAATGCCAATTGTTAATGGCCAAGCCAGACGTTCGCCAGGCTTTACAACATCGCCATCTTTAACTGTTTTGCCATTGCCATGAAGCTTCCAAGATAAAAGTGACATTCACTTTCCTTCCCATGCATCGGAATATTCCTTGTGGCGAATATTGCTAATGACTTAGCCATAGAGGTTTCTATGACCATCTTTGAAAGGGGAAGGTTCGACAAAAAGGGTAAATCGCTACGCAGCAGTAAGCAGGGAATTACACGCAATTTGCCAGGGTATTTTGGGGTGAGTTGAGCGTGATTCCCAATAAACAATTGCGATTACCGCAGTTAAATGGAGTCAGAGAGTAAAGGAAGGGTAATCGTCAGTCACCAAGATAAACGCATATCCATATAGACGATTCCAGAATTCAATCGTTGCAAGAACAAAGTTAGCAATGCTCTCGGGATACTTTCCGGTCGCACTTGTGATGATCCAGGCGAAAAAGGTTAAGACTAGACCAATTACTGCATAAATGATTCCAACGATAAATAATGGAATTGCGAAGATCCATTTAACCAGCGGAAGCACGCGAGATAACTTTGCGCCACCTTCGATATCTGGAAGGTCAACTTTAATATTTGGATTCGCTTCAATTGAAGGATATTCATCTGTCAGAAGAAGTGCGTAGGCCGAGATGCGAGCGTTTAATTCCAACATTGATTTATTGAAGTTAAGAACATAACTTGGGTAAACACCACGAACCAGAATAGCTAATAGAGCTGGAGCAAAAAGTAAACCACCGAATGCGGCGCCAGCCTCCATTGATTGAGTAAATGAACTGATAAAGATTGCCATTGGAACAACTAGAATCCCCCGGAAGAAAACAGTTTTGCGATTGCGATTTGTTAGCTGTATTTCTATCGATGTTTCTACTTGATTCGCTGTTGAATCATTGATACTGCTCATTGAGTTTCCTTTATTTTTTGTTGTCTATCTCTTTGATCAACTTAAATTGGCCATCGCCAAGTTGACCTTGGTTTGCATACATTTCTAACTTTGCCCTTGTGTCTTCGATATCTAGATTGCGCATTGTTAATTGGCCAATCCGATCCGATGGACCAAATGCAGCATCTTCGGTGCGCTCCATAGATAACTTATCCGGGTGATAACTGAACCCAGGACCAGTTGAATTAATGATTGAAAAATCATCGCCGCGACGCAAGCGAATAGTCACTTCACCAGTAACAGCAGATGCAACCCAACGCATAAGTGATTCACGGAGCATTAATGATTGTGGGTCAAGCCAACGGCCTTCATAAAGCAAGCGGCCAAGGCGACGTCCTTCGGCATGATAATTCGCAATTGTGTCTTCGTTATGAATTGCACTAATCAAACGCTCGTAGGCAATGTGCAGAAGCGCCATTCCAGGTGCTTCATAAATTCCACGACTCTTTGCTTCAATAATTCTATTTTCAATCTGGTCTGACATGCCTAGGCCGTGGCGTCCACCAATTTCATTTGCCAATTGCATAAGTGCAACAGCGCCGAGTTTTTCGCCATTGATGGCAACTGGGCGGCCCTTAGAAAATTCTATTTTCACATCTTCGGTTGCAACCTTTACCGATTCTTTCCAGAATGCAACGCCCATAATTGGATCAACTATTTCAAGTGAGGTGTCTAAGTTCTCAAGAGTCTTTGCTTCATGGGTTGCGCCCAAAATGTTTGCATCGGTTGAGTAAGCCTTTTCAACGCTGTCACGATAAGGAAGCTTGCGAGTTGAAAGCCATTCCGACATTTCTTTGCGGCCACCAAGTTCATTTACAAAATCAGTATCAAGCCATGGCTTGTAAATCTTTAACTTTGGATTAGCAAGCAGGCCGTAGCGATAAAAACGTTCGATGTCATTGCCTTTATATGTTGAACCATCGCCCCAAATCGAAACGTTATCTTCAAGCATCGCACGCACAAGCAAGGTGCCAGTTACAGCGCGGCCAAGTGGTGTTGTGTTGAAATAAGTTTTTCCGCCAGATCGAATATGAAAAGCACCGCAAGCAATCGCTGCAAAACCTTCTTCAACGAGCGCCTCTTTGCAATCAATCAGCCGTGAACCTTCGGCGCCATAAGCTTTTGCTCGGCTTGGCACGGATTCGATATCTGGTTCATCGTATTGTCCAAGATCAGCGGTATAAGTAAATGGCACTGCACCTTTTTCGCGCATCCAGGCAACGGCAACTGAGGTATCTAAACCGCCAGAGAATGCGATTCCAACTCTTTCGCCGACCGGCAACGATGCAAGGACTTTTGACATGCGAGAAGTCTAGGACATCAGCCGAGTGTGCCATTAACAATATCTGGGGCGTCATAAAGAATATCTAGGGCGTAAATAACAATATCTAGGGCGCTATTTTGAATACCCGGTTGATTTAGTTGAGCTTTGGGAATTTACTCGATTGAAAGTGTCAGGATTTCGCTTAGCGCTATTTTTCTAAGGGTTTCTATTTGGTCATCCAATAACGCGTGCAAAACCTTGGAGTCGGGATTGGGCCTAGATAATTCAAGTAGCACCGCGTCGAGCTGCAGCGCCGTTGGGCTTGTTGGGTTTGTTCTTGGTTTATCAAGGCTCAGATCGCTGGCCGTTTTATGAATCGCACGAATCCTAAAATTAATTGCATCAAGTGCAGTTGCAAAAAGAATCTGGTCTTTGCTTAGACTTGCTTTATCCAAAGTCGAAAGTGAGCCGACTAAGATTTTTACATCGCTGAGCAGCTGATTCAAGATGGTGATCTCAGTCAAATTAGCCACGGCTAATTATGGCGATAGAAGACTAAATCCGCCAATACATAACCAAAACATGCCCAAGCTTTGCGGTCTGCTAAAAGTTATCAACAGCAAACTTTTATTAACAACTTTCTTAGCACCTTGAATCAATCAGTCATTTAATCTCTCTGATGTCAGCGCTCTCAACCATAATTAAAACATGCAAAACCAATCCGATAATGCCTGTTCCCCAAAGATGCGAATTCTGGGAGAACGAATTGCAGAAATCCTCCATCTTCCTGCTGGTATCGAAATGGTCAACGAGTTATGGAAGATTTCACCGGATTCTTTAGATTATGCCGGTCGTGTTGACTATCTTGCTGCGATTGAAAAGCAGAGTGGTTGGTTTAATGTATGGATGCAGAATGCAATCGTCTCAATTGCTGGCGCCGAACCAAGTCGCGCTGACTCGATGTATTCCGGTGTGGACGATTCAGAGCGCGAAGAGATCGCAACAGCGCTTCGTATGTCCGGCTCTACTGCTCAGGGACGAATTGATGTAGCCAGAACTCTCACTCAGTATTTGCCTGGCGCAACAGCTGCACTTGCGATTGGTGACATTTCCCCAGCACACGCAAATGTAATTGCACGAGAGAGTGCCCAATTAATTCGCCAAGGAGTTGCTCCTGAAGTTTTGAAATTAATTGAAGATGAAGCGATTGCACATGCTGAATTTCATACCCCCGCGCAAGTTGCTAACAAGGTCCGTTCCTGCATTGCAATGTTTGCCCCTGAACAATTTGAAGCAGCGGTTGTTGAAGAGAAATCGACGAGAAGGGTCTCTTGCTATCCGAATGCCAATGGGATGGCAACAATCGTGGCATTTCTCCCCGCTGCTGATGCCCAGACAATAATGCTTGCTATTGATCGGCTAGCCTATAAAACAAATGGTGTAGCCAAAGAGAAGCTCCGTGCATTCCAGGAGAAGAGTGGATACCGGATGCGTGCAAATTCGAATTCTCCCTTCCCCTCACGGCCCAATTTCATTTCAGCCGCTAATGACACAGAAATTCATAACGGTGCAGATTTGAATAACGGTGCAGATTTGAATAACGGTGCACTTCCAAATTTCAATCTTACGGATTTCAGTGCAGATCTAATGGACCCAATGGATGCTCACCGCGCAGATGCTATGACTGCAATCGCGGCTCTATTTTTGGAGACTAATCAGGATCAAGTAATGAATCATGGAAGACCAATAACAGTGAATTTAACCATTGACCTTCCAACACTTTTGGGGCTAAGTGAAAATCCAGGACAACTAAGTGGGTATGGCGCAATCCCTGCGACAGTAGCCCGCGAACTTGCGGCAGATGGAAAATGGCGAAAATTCATCACTGATCCAACTACCGGAAATCTTCTAGATTTTGGCCGGGAAAGTTATCTACCGCCACAAGTGTTACGTGATTTCTTACTTGCACGAGATAAAACTTGCAGATTCCCAGGCTGTCGAAGATCCGGTGTCAAAGGCGAAATTGATCATGTGATTCCATGGGAAGAGGGCGGTGAAACTTCACCAAGAAATCTTGGCCTTCTCTGTAAGCGACATCATCAGTTGAAAACCCATGGCGGCTGGAAACTTGAAAGTTTTGAAGATGGCTCTTGCGAATGGACTTCGCCTCTTGGAAAAAAGAGGTTTGTTCCGGCTCGGCCGATGGACGAAGTTGCATAAATTCTCATTAAACTAAAGCGATGGAATCCCTAGCGCTACTAGTAACCATAATGATCCTGGTTTCAGTTTTGGGCGCCCCAATCGGTTTATTGATATTAAAGATTCCGACTCAAAAACAGTCAACAACAATGTTCAAGAAATTGATGGCTTTCATGTTTACCTTGATTGGTTTCATGGTCGGGACATCAATTTTACTAACTGGTCCTGCAATAGGTGGGGTAGTAATCGCCGTATTTTCAATTGGCTCTGCAATTTATGTGTTTATCAAGATTTGGTTTGATAAAACTTATTGGGAACATTAACTAACAAAACTCTTTTATTAGTTTTGTTAAGATAATTGTTAAGGCAATTATTAAAACATGGTGGAGGTGCCGGGAATCGAACCCGGGTCCTCTAGAGCAAAATCAGGGCTTCTACGGGCGTAGTGTTCTATTCGTTTTCTCAGTCCTGACTCTCACAAACACATGTAGTCAACGAACTCAGTTATAGATTTATTTCCTCAATAGCGTCCATAACACCACTATCAAGTGAGCTCTCTAGCGACGCTAACATCCAAGTCGAGAGCACTCTTGGGTTAACGGATTCACTTAAATCGCTTAGGCAGCGATAGCGAAATCAGCGGCAGTTGTACTGGCGCTTATAGTTTTGCCAGGGTTATTGGTTAACGAGATCATCCCGGCTTCCTCGGCCCGCTTCACCTGACTCAACAACTAAAGTCGAGACCGTTCACCCCCATGATGGTTGTGGAACATGAAGCATTTACTTTTCTATATTTAGTTTTTTCCAAATTGTTGCTAGGTAACAATATTTGTAGAAAATAAATATCATCATCCAACGTGCTAATTGTAAGGCGTAACGCGCCCTAAAGATAACTGGTGGATTCAGCGCTCGGATTTGATTCAGCGCTCGGATTTGCCGCTGGTCCGCCTGGAAAGTTCGCGGGTAATTTCGCGGTTTGCCTGTTTCTCCATCAATGTGGCCCGCTTATCGTGGGCCTTTTTTCCCTTTGCAAGGGCTAATTCAATTTTGGCTTTTCCATCTTTGAAATAAATAGAAAGTGGCACAAGTGTTAGACCGCCTTGCTTAGTATCGGCAGCCAATCTTTCAATCTCCTTCTTATGAAGAAGCAATTTACGTTCGCGACGCGGGGTGTGGTTATTCCAAGTCCCCTCCGTGTATTCCGGAATATGAACACCGCTTAACCAAAGTTCACCATTGTTAACCATCGCAAAACCATCAACAAGTGAAGCTCTTCCGGCCCGAAGTGATTTAACTTCTGTTCCGCTTAGAACTATTCCGCATTCAAATACTTCCTCAATGAAGTAGTCATGGCGAGCGCTCCTGTTTTGTGCAATAAGTTTCTTGCCAAGCTCTTTAACCATTTAGACCACCTCATTTCTTTTCCGCTAGATTGCCTATTCGCAATATTGAATCAACCTCAGATAATTACAGAATTGCA
>Ga0136655_1001638_pt1 | contig 9987 bp, 1 predicted proteins | sample CPBDNA_2_FD_94863 | JGI IMG/M metagenome (GOLD analysis project Ga0136655, IMG submission 94863) | Freshwater to marine salinity gradient microbial communities from Chesapeake Bay, USA - CPBay_Spr_15_0.8_DNA (version 2) | ecosystem: Environmental > Aquatic > Marine > Coastal | place: USA...
AGAAATTTATTGACAAATAGTTGTACGTAATTCCTACACATGCGGGACTTTAGTATGTAGTAAAGGTCCACTGCATGTGGGACTTGGGTACAATTTTCCACGATATAAAAGCTAAGTTAGCTTTAACACTTTCTGGAGATGGCTAACTCAGATTGTCATCTCAGAAAATAATCATAGATTACTTTTAATGGTGATTCGGGACTCCAAAACATATTCAAACCTGTACTGACTCCCGCCATAATGTCTTAGTATATTGTAATCTTGTGCCAAATTTTTGTTTTGAATAGAATAGTAAAATTATGTAAAATAATTTTACATTATTTGAGAAGGCGTACCGTATTTTCATCTTAATTCAAACTTAGACTTTGGGAAACATAAATATACATATATATATTATCCAGGCATGTATATAAAATACACACATATATATATAAGTATATAAACATTACACGCTCAAGGTACTAAATTTAAGGAAGGGAGATTCATACTTTAATGTATATATATATATATATACATACATACATATATATATATATATACTGATAATTTCATAGAACATGTATCATGTTCTTAAATGTATCAGCCATGACTTGATAATTTAAGGAACATATTTGTGGCATGTCCTAGAAATCATCACCCCTCTTATATGTGACATAAATTAATCATCTGAATGGTCATTTACATTTGCTAACTGCATTGACCATAGGTAGCCAAAAGTTCCGGGAGTTCCTGACTTCGTCAATGGGTCGGCTAATTGGTGTTTGGTTCCAATCCATTCAAATTTATGTTCGTTTAGATTTGTGCCTTGGCGTACATAGTGATATCTTCTGGCTACATGCCTATTTCCGGCGGTGTCCTTATTACACTTGGTCATTGCAATTGCAGCCTCATTGTCTATGATTATCCTTGCGGGCTCATATTTTGGATCATTGATATCGTACATTTCTGTTCCTAGAAACTTGAGATCATATTCTAGCATACGGATGTGACTTGCCTTCATGCAGGCAACAGCTGCGGAAATGTATTCTGCTTCCCCACTAGACATGGCAACAGGAACGGGTAGATGTGAGCCATAATCAACAGCGCCAGCTTGTCTGAATGTAATGTATCCGCCTGTACTTCTTCCTGTGTCAATACAATCATTCCATGATGAGTCTGTGAAGGTAAGAACAGTTTCTTCGGTTATTTTTATATTGTTTTCTTTTAACATTTGAAATAGGGGAGATTCTATTATCTTTGCATAGAATTTTATACCCTGGTGGGATGTGGATTTTATGAATCCAATTAGATGTAGGATGGCTCTAAAATGTGTGACACCTGGGTTACTTGCAAATTTTGCAAGTTTGTTAACCGCATAAGATATGTCTGGTCGTGTTGAACATGAGACGTAAAGTAACGCTCCTATGATTGATCTGTAGTTCATATTTCCAAAACGAAGCTTTACTTCTTTGACTTCGGTTTCTGTTTTTGGAGAGTCCTTCTTGCTTGGAACAAAGGATGATGGTAGTGGTGAGTCCTTGAGTTTAAATGGGTGTTTGAACTGTTTCTCGAATCTGGAGGTTATATTCTTGACGTACTGATCTTGGTCAAGGATTATATAGTCTTTATGTTGTCTGATACGCATTCCCAGATACCATTTTGCTTTTCCCATTAGAGTCAGATTGAACTTACTCTTGAGTGATAATTCAAAACGTTCTCTAACAGAGTCTTTACTTGCAAAGTATAGTGCATCATCTACGTAATTTATCATTTTTATCCAATCGTTCCCTTTTCTGTATATGTATAGACAGCCTTCGACTCTTGACCGAGCAAAACCTAACTTCTCTTGGAGGAACTGGTCAAGGGTTTCATACCAGCTTTTGCCACTAAAATCTGCACCATAGAGGCATTTCTTTAGTCGTAATGGTCTTCCAAGATGTTCAGAGAGTTGTGGACAGAATGTTTCGTATTCTTTGTCAAGGATGACAAATATCCTTTTGTTTGTAGGTGATTGAATAAATGCTTGTATAAAATCCAGCTGATATATAATTGCACCATATCGTATTGCGTCTGCAAGAAAACATTTTAGCAGTCGTACTGAGGCGGTAGGTGACCAGTTACTCATAGTATCTTTGACTTGCATGTCACCCCTGACACAAATTCTTGCTTTTAACTTATCAAGACCTCCATATGAATTTAGCTTAGCTTTAAAAGCACATTTCACTGGAATCACCTCATCTGCAGGTAGTGCTTTCTCTGTTGTATCAAAAGTATCGTTGTCAAAGAGACCTAATAATTCGTTTCTTATTGATATCCCCCATTTCTCTCTCACAACTGGAGATAGTCTGAGCACTTGGGACAAGGATTTGGGTTCCGGTATGAAATCAGATAGATTTATTTGGGTATCTTGGCTTTTCTCTATTTGTTTTATATTTTGTTGTTGCTCATGAGCCATGTTTAGATATTCTGCATTATTTATGTCTTCTGGTAATTTTTCCATGGTAGAGAAATATGCCATAATTTTATTATCATGTTCCGATTCGTGGTTGTCGAGATCATGAACATCTGATTTATCATACTCGGAAGATGCATGCATGTTTTGAGGTTGTTCCATTACGTATGTTGCATTTGCAGTGTCAGTGTGGTTACCCCTCTTAGAATGTGTTACCAGATCAGATATATCAGAGATTGTATGCTTTCTGGTGGGACGTGGCATATCGTAATCATCATGTGGAAAAGTTTCTTCCGTTCCTGATGGTGGACCTGTCTGTTCATATTGTGCATCTTGATTTAAGACATGGTTTTTGAAGCCACGTAATTTTATCGCCCCTTGATATGGAAGATCTGGGAGAACCAGTGGAGATGTGAAGGATTCATCAAAGACAGCATCCATGGAAATATAAGATCGCTTGGCAGATGGGACGTAAAATAGCCAGCCGGATGCATCATCAGGGATGCCAACGAAAATACCTCTCATGCCTTGTTGATTGTACTTGTTTTTGATACGTTTGCCATCAGAAGAGACTTCATATCGTTTGAAAATCGCGGGGCATCCAAAGACCCGAAAATGTTTAACTGTCGGCTTGCGACCAGTAGCAAGCATGTACGGAGTTGTTGGTAAACCGTCTTTGTCTTGTAAATTACGGACTGGGATGACATCATGAATGTACTGAGCATACTTCACAGCGTAATAAAAGAACTTTCGGTTTAGGCGTGCATGAAGTAGGAGTGTGTTGGCAAGTTTTGCTATAGTCCCCCAGTGCCGTTCGACCATACCATTTTGTTCTTGATGTTTGGGCGCGGCAGATGTGAAATGTATTTTGTTTTCACTACACCATTTTCTGAATGTGTCAGATCGAAATTCCGTACCAGCATCGCTACGGATATGTCGAATAGCTTTTGGTTGACGATTGTTACCCGGAATTGTAGATATTATTAGCTCAATACCGTCAATGCATGCATCAGTGGTCTTATCTTTGATACCACAGATGCGAAAAAGGCGAGAATATCTGTCACAAAGGATGAGAAAGTAATTGAATCGTGAATCAGCAGAGAGGCCCATAGGTTCTGGATTAGGAACTGTATCAACCTGTATTTCATCCAAAGTTGTTGAGACAGTCGATTCTCTTGGTTTGCCTCTTGCATGTGCAGGTATAGTCATTATTTTGCAAGAAGTGCATAGAGGATCAATTCCTTGTGTCACTTCAACATCCCTCCATAGATCATGAGCACGTATTGTAGCCAAGACTCCATCTGGTCTATGTAGTCGAGCATGTAGCAAACCTGTGTCAACTTTTGTTTTCTTTGTAGATGTTAGTGTGGCATTGTCTGAATATTCTTTAGGTTTGTTCCTTTCAGGTAGGTGATCTACCACAAAGGCTTTTGATTGGAGAGACGTTATTGGAATATTTATGCTAGGTCCATCTCTGATTCCCAATTTTATGTTATTTCTTGAAAAATTTACCCAATTATGTCCATGGGAGAGAAAAGCATTTACTGAAAATAAGCGTCGATCTAAATTTGGAACAATGAGTACATCTTCTAGAATTAAGGAACCAAGAATTTTCTGATTTTTGGTAATAGGAATGGTGATGTTGCCCATAAAACGACATAGGACAGTGGAGCCATCTGCAAGGTAGATTATTTTGTAGGTTGGCTGAATGTTCTTACAATCTGCTTTGAAAGGAGTCATGTGTGCAGATGCACCGCTGTCAATGATCCACCCTTTTTCAAGATCTGTTGCTGGAAATTTATTTCGTGCTGCTAAGTCGTGTTGGGACATATAGGCTTGCTGACGCAATTTACGAGTAGGGTGACGACTTGTACTGTGTCTGCTACGTTGCTGCTGTACGCCCCTCAACCTAGTTGTCTGTTTGCGTGTGTGTGGCGAGGCAATATCACGCCAATGTTTGGTATTTCTATGGGGAACTCTCTTGGTTTGTTTAACAGATACATTTGTTGAATGTAGATGGCATAAGAACCATAATACACTGAATAAATCATGTTGAGTCATCTTGGCAAAGTTATCCATAAAGAAGGAAATAATAGATCTTCGATATTGTGGGAAATGTGGATCCTTTTTATGGAAGTGTTGCAGTAAGGTTTTGAATTTATAGCTTGGAACCTTTGATAGTGGGTAACAAAGTTGCTTGATGTACTCTTGATGATATTTGTATGAAAATAGTGTGTAGTCTGGAATCACTTTATTTCTGATTGAATTCCTAGATTATTTTTGACAATTTTCTTTTGTAGAATGAGTTGTTTTTCTCTGAGAAGAATTGTTGTGACAAAATGGGGAATTCTGGTACATTCTCCAGTTCTTTTTATGATTGTGATTCCTAGTAATGGGGTATGCTTGATTATGAGGGTCCTGATGAAAAGTAGCTCCAGCAAATTCACAGAGATTTGCAGTTTCCTTATTCTTGTTTTGAACATACTTATACCTCTTATCAGTTTTTGATTTCATAGGCTTATTATCATACTTTGGAGGACAGTTAAATGATAGATGTCCTCTTTTCTTACACTTGTTACATTGTGCTTTGGAGACCCACTCTGGCATGGATGGAGGCCTTTTCATGGATTTCTGCTTACAAATGTCATCAGTGTGACCAGTTCTATAACAATATTTACATCTTGTAGAGACTGAAGATCTCTTATTGGATTGAATTTTATAAGGAGGAGAGCTGCTACTGTTATCTTTGGCAGTACTTGTCATCCTAGCACTTTCCTTATTGAATCTGCCACTATGTCTGAAGAAATGCATTCTTTCTTCATCCAAGGAGTAAAATTTATTCTCTATCCATCTCTGTGTGATAGATGAAGGATTTAACTCAAAAGTAGTCAAGAATGAAGCAACTCTTTCTTTGTAATATTTATGATGTTTCATATTGTTCAATAAAACCCATAAGAATTTTCTCTCTGATATTCTTATGTCATAATTTCGTGCTTCATTTGCTTTCTGTTCCAATCTTGTAAGAAAATTAATTGCAGTTTCTTCATGGGTCATTCTGCATGATAAAAATTGCATTCTAGCCCTTAATTTTGTGTTCTCATCAATAGATGCACATTTCATGTGTAATACCTTGAGTAGCTTGGAACCTTTGTTTTTATATATCATTGTACTACTTCTTGTGGCCTTATCCATAAAGGCATATGCTACTGTATAAATCAATGAGTCAACAAGTTCAGATTTTGTCTTGTGGATTTTGTTTTTGGTAGAATAATCCTTCAAAACTTTGATCGTATACTTGTTACTTGAAAATGCAATTTCAAGTTGACTTATCCACTCCAAAAATGCAATTCTTCTTAGTCTGGGTTCATGTTTGAGATCTAACTTTTTCATATTCAGTGTTCCTAAGAATTTTATCATTTGTAATGCTTGAGAGCAGACTTTATCAGAGGTCAACTTTGAACTTTTCCTCTTCTTAGAATGTTTGTTACTTCTTTTTCTGTTGTTCTTTTTCTTGAAGTTTTTCTTAATATCATTAAAAATGGAATCATCATCTGAGTCCTTAAAATCAATGTCTTGTGAGGAATCTGAACTGTCAGTTGAGGATGATATTGATAGAGTATTTGAGGAAGATGAAGAAGATGAGGAAGAAGATGATGATGAGGCATCACTAAAGTATTGATCCTCTTTATCATCAACCTGATTGATCCCTGATAATATTGATGATAATGAGTTTTTGTCTGGTTCTTCTGCTTCATTTTGCAAAGGTTCTTCCTCATTATTGTCATGTGAGAGCATGTCATCATGGTCTGTTATTTCTTGGTTCATATCATTAGGTGAAGATCCTTCATTAGATATCTTTAATATTTCCCTCAATTGTGATTCTTTAGCAGTGATAGATTCCTCATAATTTTCTTCTTGTGTTCCAGTTATATTTGACTTTAAATATTTATCAAAGTCATGTTTTACAGACATAAAATTCTTCTTCATTTGATTGGTTAATTTAATTATAGACGTATCTACATCAGTACTAGTTAAATTATTAGACGAAAAATTTAAAGTATCTCCGTTATCGTATACTAAATTAGATTCATTTATTTTATTATTCGGCGAATCTATATTTTTAGTAGTACGAACGTTACCCGAATCGCACGTAACTACGGACGGGTTGTCTTTTAAGTCAACCGTGCCCGTTTCTGTACCTACGGTAGTTACGTATGCGTATTCGTATGTAGGGAGAATACAATTAAATGTGAGTCCATCTAAACTTTTAACCGTACGATGTTTTTCGTGTTGATTTCTACTTACCGATGGTTGTACGTCGGAATTCGTATCTCGGAGTTCAACTTCGCTATCCGACATACTCCTCTTACGTAGGTACTGTATACCTACCAAGTTCGATGTATCGTCATCATTTTCTTCCGAAGTTTCGTCATATCGTGACGTATCGGACTTCAGGTTTCTGAGAATTCGTGAACTCTCAATTTCTTCAGAACGGAAAACTTCAGCGCCAGGTGACGTATCGTCGGCTTGATTATTTTTACGCGAAAATGACCTTTCTGAAGATTTTTCATTAATGACTAATCCCAACTTACCTGCGGTCATTTGTCGTTCGCTGTTTTCTTGTAGTTTTTGGCATACTTTTCGGTTATCTTCGTGCATGATTTTTTTAAATTTAAAATTTTTATCGGTTGGTCTGATCGAAATTTCTTGTACTGGGGCATGCGTAAAGTTCGTGCTGCGATCTTGTACGGTCTGTGCCGCAATCTTGAGTGTTCGATCCGTACGGCCTACCGTAGAATGTACGGACGTATCGTTCGCCGCCCTAAAATTTTTCGTACGATTTAAATTCAAATCTCGGTCCATTTTTCTAATTTTTTCTTTAAATGATGGATGATCAAGGAGCGGATCTGCACACCTACCAATTTTACATTCTATATTTTTATGGTCAAACTTGATCGAATGGAAGTATATATTTTTAAATTCTTGTTGTTCGAAGGATAATTCTCGTACGTATGGTTCAGTACTGCACTTATGGTCACTACCAAAATAGTACGTATAATTCCTCTCTGTGGACCTTGGTTCTTCTTGTGACGTTGAGTTAATGTAAAAAGGGGACCGTACGTAGGGTAGGTACTTGTTTCTGGCGATTCTTGTTTCATTCCGCTCATTTTTTATTGTATTTATTGAATGGCAAACTGTGATTTTCTTGATTTCAGAGGGAATTAGCTCATTTATTTCAAAATTCTTGGTAGCTTCATAATAATGACTTTCCCTACTGGATTTGTCCTTTAAAATATAGCTTGGTACTGATATAATGTTGAAACCATATAAATCATGTGGCAATCTACGTACCCTGCTGGTAGAATCATAGAAATTTAGCCAATCAATTGGCAAAGATATTGATCTGTACTCATAAGCAGTACGAATATCAACCTGCATTATCTCACGATGGTAAATTCTATTGTATTGTCCGTGCAGTAGTACTTTTTGTACCAAACCTTCTATCTTGTGTTTTTGAGGAATTTGTTTCTTTGGAGGTATTTCAAAATCCGGAAAAGCAGCGGCCCTCACGCCATTGTATGTCAATTGCCTTGGGTAAAAATTACTAGGGTCTGCTGCCCAGTGCCAATTTTCTTCATATGTAGGTGGAGTTTCGTATAAATAATACCCATTTTCATGATGCGGAATCTCATTAATATAATAGTGCCGGTATTTATTGAAAAAGGTTTCTAGTTTCATTGTTTTTGATACCCATCTTGTTGAATTTGTAAATTTATTGTTCCCACTTGAATCATAGCTTGGATATGGGGTTGGAAGGGTTCTAAAACCATAAAATAACCAAATATAAAACAGATGGTGCCTTGTCGGTATCCAATGCTTACATAAATTGGCCTTTTCAATAATAAACATGTGTTTTCGTAGCATCGTAGCATCATTTAATAACATATTTATAGCCGTAGGATGTATGAACTTGATGATATCAAAAATATCACTTAACATGACCACCTCTTCATCATTAAGGGATGCGATGGGCTTACCATTGGAATACACATTCCAAAACCAATCGTAGGTTGATTTTCCTAACAAATCATACCATTTCTTTCGCCCAGTTTCAACGTTTTTATCTTTAAAGAATTCGTAGTATTTTCCTTGACTTGGGTCATCTACCCACAGGCCTTGTTCACTATAATTACACGGTAGAATATCACACATTAATAAGGATACCATCTCAACTTCTACCAAAAGTAAATTGTACCTTTTGTTATATGGAATACCGTGGGCATCCCACATCTCATTCAACATGGAGAACAGTTCTTTGAAGCTGTTATCCATACCATGAAGCTTTAATTGATGGTAGAACAATGATGCCTCAATTCGTTCCAATTCTAAACCTCTTTCAATGCCATCCGGTTCCCAATCTGTTGTTGGACTGTGACAAACATCACCCATGTATGACATTTCTCTGAGGGACACTGGAAAGATGTTATCATGTAGGCGTGGAAGATCAGATTTAATCTTTTCTTTGTAATCTGCATTATCCTTCATGTGAGACATGTCCATTGCTACATTTAATATGTTGTGATTCCTTTGAGTCGGCGCCTCCTTTATAACCAAATTCATTGTTTGTAGGTTCTTGTCTATGTCATCCAAAACATCAATTTCATGTACCATTGATCTGAGAGTTTGTTGATCAATGGGATTATCATTGTCTTCCGGGTCATCACTTTCAACCTTAACACTTGTAACCTGCTTCAATTCGACAAGTTCAGGATCATGAACATGAGCTGCCATGGCAACTTCATAAGTGGGTGGTGTCTTCTGTGTACCGGCAAGATCTTGGTCAGTTTGTTCTTCACGGTGCATTTTGTTGATATCAATGGCACCTTCTTCTTCAATGCTCTTGATAATCTCATCCATTTCTTCCTCTTCTTTGATTTTCTTCTGTAGTTTGGCCTTCTTTCTCATGGCCCTTGAAGCTCTTCTTGCAGCGATCAGAGCTTTCTCTTCTTTATCTTCATCTTCTGATTCCGAGTTACCGAAGAATGAGATATTCTTCTCATGTGAGTTCTCAGTGACACCGGAGATTTCATCATCTTCAATTTCATCATCCTCATCATCATCAATTGTTAGATCAATGAACAATGGTTTCCTTGGTTTGGTAGGTGTTACTTTGCGGAGTCTGATGAAAGGCTTGGGGGTGGTTGTATCTTTGCCCTTAACTTTATCTTCCAAGTTTTCATCTTCATTTTCTGATTCCAGGTGATTGCTTGAGGAAGCTTCTTCATATGGAAGTTTGTACATGTTCTCAATCTTCCCATTTTTCGGTACCTTTAAATCATTAGTATTCTTACGTTTCTTCTTCATCCTGACAATTGTCCAAACAGAGTCCTTCTCTGCTTTTTCTTCCTGCTCACTTACCTGTGGAGCAACCATGTTGGAATGCTGGGTGGCCAGACCTTTGCACTCAAATCGCATCTTGAAAGGTGTGAGTAAGGAAGAAGTTGCTGTTTTAACTTTTTGCTTTATTTTAACTTTTTGGTAAAATTCCTTGATTG
>Ga0136655_1001640_pt1 | contig 9975 bp, 14 predicted proteins | sample CPBDNA_2_FD_94863 | JGI IMG/M metagenome (GOLD analysis project Ga0136655, IMG submission 94863) | Freshwater to marine salinity gradient microbial communities from Chesapeake Bay, USA - CPBay_Spr_15_0.8_DNA (version 2) | ecosystem: Environmental > Aquatic > Marine > Coastal | place: USA...
GGTCCGCTTTGATATTCATATCTTTGACTGATGACAAAATCCCAATTTCAATCATATGATTAGTTATGTGATTGATTTCTGTAGACGAAAAAGGAATAAAGGAACCACGAGGACCCCATTTTATCAAATGAGGCATTAATTGAATAATTACAAGTTGCTTATGTCTATTAACTGTTCGAGTTTTTTCAGGTTGATAATTTTCAATATCATTCTGAATTAGCTTGTGATTCAGTTCATAATGTTCGATATTATTTTGCAATATTTGAAAATCCATAATGTGATTCGGGTTTTAAGATTCTTTAAGTATATTAAATTATAAGTAATATAAAATGATAACATGGTTCAATGAAACTGAAACATCTTTGTGGGAAACGAATTATCTTGTAAATGATATCTTGAAAAATGTAAATAAAGATGTACTTATATTTTCATCGAATAAAACATCATATGAAGACGTTAAGAAGTATTTAATAACTACAAAGATAGATATTGTTATACATTTATCAGATGAATGGGGATTCAAAGAGGAGTATCAAGAATTGTCTAGATACTGCGAAATTCTTTTGCGACAATACACACATCCAATGTATAGAAATTATGCAAATATAATTTACATACCACTTGGATACATGACAAACATGTTTGAACCAGATTATATCAAAATGTCCACCCCGATAAATCGATATTATAAATGGAGTTTTATAGGATCATTGAAACAAGATCGGCAAGAAATGGTGACAAAATTTAAAACAATTCAACCGAATATATATAGTCACGAACTTCAAGCTTCTGATATGAGGGAAATTTATAGAAAGTCCATATTTGTCTTGAATGGAAGAGGAAATGTAAAATTGGATTGTTTTAGATTATACGAGGCATCTGCGTGCGGAGCAATCCCAATTGTTGTAGGATGTAAAAAAGAGATAAAAGAAACGTTTAAACATATGCAATGTAAATATTGGTTATATTTTGAAAATTGGGACGAAGCATTATCAAGATGTCAGAAAATATTACAAGATAAAAAAGAATTGGAAATGAGAAGTGTGGGGGTAACACAGTGGTGGGTTGACATAATAAATAAGATCAACAACCAATTGATATTTGGTCTATGAATACCAAGTCTTATAGAAATGTTCTAATCCGTCTTCGATCTCTTTAAACAACTCATCGTCTTGTGTAAAAACCGTTTCATTTACATGTCCATCAAATTGTTCTATATGAGTTCCTGTTTTACAATTTGTCATTCGTAAATACAATTCACATTGAACTTGTTCATACTTTGGAAATCCCAAAAATCGATTACGACGATTTTTAACTTCGACAAGTTGGTTATCTTCTCTCAATCCGTCTACACGACCGCCGACAAGTACATTTTTAAATTCTACATAATATAGCTGATTATTTCGATAATGAACACTTTTTTTGTGAAGGATTTCGTGCCTGTTTAAAATACCCTCCTCTTCATTTATTCCACGTTCCTTATTTACAATACCTGTCAAATGTTTAGAGTCTATCTTATTAGTTACATTTTTTAGTTTTAATATTACCTCTTGTTCTTTTTCATTACTTTCTACTACGGTTTTTGAATCGATTGCTTGTTTCAAGGCTGTTTCTATACTACGCTTGACAACAATTGCCTCTTTTGTAGGTTCTCTGGCTTTAAACTGTTGTAGCTTTTCAATTTCTATGTAATCCTCGGCGGTTCCAAATTCTTTTACAATTTTTTGTGTAGCACTTGTATCTAGATAAAAATATTTGTTTTCGTACTGTTCCTTGTCATCACAACTATATTTTTCGAATATTTCCTGAGGACTTTTATATTTATTACAACCTATAGCCGAAGCGACATCACTCGCGTTTATATACAATTTTGACATAATAATAATTCATTGCAATTTTTAAATACTAAATTCTTTTCAAATTTTGACAATATTTCGAATCGAAAAAAAAAATGTTTTACATCTTTTAACATTTTAAACGTGTATTTTAGCCATTTAAATCTATACTTTCATTTCCATAATGAAGATTGTTACCATGAGGAGTCATCCATTCAAAACAATCTATGTTGGTATTAATTAAATAATCATCTCTTACAATATATAGTAATTTTGTATTTGGGTCCCAGTCACTAATATAAGTATTATGAGCATTTAGAGACCTCATATGTGGATTATGTCTATCGTAATACAAGACAGTATCTTTTTTTGTTTAAAAGTTCTCTTCATATAACCAAGGTGTCTAAATTTTCCACATTGTGTTAGCCAGCCGTTCTCGCCATATTTCTATAATAAATTCTAAAACTTCAAGAACATACAAATTAGTTTTTGGCATTTTTAGTTTGGAAAATTTCGTAGATAGTATATTTGGTAACACTAATTTACAAATGTCTTTAAATGATTGATTAAAATGTATTGTGTTTTTATTTAACGTAAAATATTCTATATTTGAGTTGTTTAGGGGTTTAATGTACCCTTTCACAACGAAAATTACAATTACATCTTAAAAAACATCTTGAATTGGAGTTTTAGTTTATTAAATATAATTTATGGACGTACACAATTAGTGATGTATGTGTAAATATCACTCATTGTATCTATATCACACTTGTTTCCGAATTTTTTGTCACGATAATTCGTCAACATATGTTTGATGATGTGTGTTTGATTAAAACCGGGATGCTTGAAATATGTGTAAATAGCCATCAACCACATATTTTTATTGATTTTAGTAGTAAGGGTTTCATTCCGAAGGAAGTCATCTTGAAAACAATATGTTAATACATTTTCTGTTTGATTCAACATACTAACAAAATCTTCGATATCTTCACTCTTTACTTTAAGAAACGCATCCAATTTACGAGGTTCTAAACTCGAAATTCCATTTTGAATAATATATGAAATTTCAAGGACAATTTTGTAGTGTTTACGTCGTTTCAATTGATTTGAAGTACACATCCGATTTTCAATTATTGGTGCAATACGATGACACATCTCGCTGTATAACCGACTCTTCGCAGAGTCGTTAATTTGGGTCAGTAGAGTTTCTCCGTGTTCGAGAGGTGAACCATGTTGTATTCGTCCAAAAATATCTAATTGCTGAGAGTAAGTCAGTTCATTGTACTCCACCATAAAGAGCTTAAAACCATCAAAATCTCGCTTTTGTCTTCTAGATAAACTAGATCGTCTAGTATCATTATAATAAATGTATTGTTCATTGACTTCTACCATGAACAGGTTATCTCGAAAACGGATAATACTTGTAAGCCGTTGTTTACCATCAATGCATTGTTTATTTCCTTCTTCATCAATATTGAGAATAATTGGATTAGGAGCGATACCTTTTAGTAAAGACTGGATAAAGAAGGCTTGTTTATCATCGCTCCATACAATGTCCCTTTGGTATTCTGTGTTTAAATCAATACCACCATGTTCTAAATCACTCATAATACTTTGGATAGAAGCTTGATTCATACTATTATTGTATTCAGTCGACATTCTAATAATACTTATTATTATTTTAATGATTCTTTAAGTTATTTAAAAATTGATTGACTAATAAATGCCAGGAGAATGACATCCTAAAATGGAAGATAAATTTCCAATATATACGAACGGACATTTGTTAGAACTTGTGAATATCCGATAATGAAATTGTAGAACGTTGTAAGGATTGGAACAATTAATATTAAAAAGTGTTACAATTTTAAAATACTACATAGTACCACAATTTAACAAAAAACAACTTAAGTTCGAGATTTTAGAGAAAAAACCTCGAAAATGTCAGTATTTTCCCGTTCCATGAATGTCTTTTGTGCATCAGTCAATTTTAGTTTTGCAAAAGTATTTAGAATATTAATATAGGACATCCCATCGAGTACCATACCTCGTTTTATGTATATCTTTTGTTGTTTTGTTAAAGTAGAACAAAATTCAGTGAATATTTTATCGCGAGCGAATCGGTTTGAATCAACTTCAATTCTCTTAATTGATTTGTTAAACTCATTGATATTGTTTTTTATAATGATTGCTTGTTTAATACCAAAAGTTTCATTTAAACTGGGAACGTAAACATTATTAAATGTGATGTTGTGACGACAAAAAGGGCATGTATAAATATTTGTTGTAACATCAATCATAGTAACAATGCAATCATTACATGGTAAATGTTTAAAACACTGAAAACACTGTTTGAGCGTATTACATTTATTATCAAAACATATTTGGCATATATCGTTTTGTTCTTGTGTACCACCATTATTAATTGTTTGATGAAGATATCGTTTGATAACACTCAAATTCTTTTTATCAATTGTACAATGCAAGTTACCAAGATCCTTATTTAAAAACCCGTATTTCTTATTATTTCGATCATAAAAAATTATTAACAAATCACTAAAATTAATGATTGATTTGTTTTTAGATTTTAATAAACAATCGAATTGTGGTTTTAATTCATCCATAACATCATTGAAAGTTACGGGTAGAGTATAAATAAAAAATTCATCCGATATATTTGGTTGTTGTAAATAACAAATATCATATTTACAATTACATAATTTGATATATTTCATCAGATAATCTTTGTTGAAAGTTTTATTTTTCGTCATATTTAAAGTAGTGCTTGACCTGTTTATTGCATTACTAAACATTATTAAGGTACTCTTTAAGTGACCGTATAATGGCAAAAGCATAAATCACACCTATAGTGGCAATTTGAACAAAACCAGACCCCTCTTTAAAACCCATGTTCTGGCATTGAACATATGATTGAATACTGATATATAATCATGTCTGTAATTGTTATTTGACAGAATCAGAGCCTTAAACTTGAACATTTGGAACGGTTTTCTGTCTAAAAAAACATACAAACTGATATGGCGTATACCACAATACATATTTCAGCCTTGTCATTGGTTAGGACTTTACAGTAATGGAATGCGATGAGGAAACAGTGAAAAACTGATGCAAAAAAAAAATCTAGCACACAGTCGAGGCAAGATTTATAGGTAAATGTACGGAATGGGTGTGCGAAACAGATGAGCCAATTTACAGGAAATTCTTATTTACAAAAATTGAAATAAATTCCATACCGTATATGCATGTAACATTTCTGTCGAATTTCAGGGATTTTTGATATATAATACAAAATCTGAAAAAGATAAAAACATTGTTACATACTTATATATATTAGACACAACTCAATTCGTTTTGATTGTTTAAAGTTGTTCTAATATCTTCAAGATGTTTAAAATGGATTAATTTTGAAGGCTTTCCTCTTTGTAATTGTAAGTGAATTAATTTTGAATTCTTAGTAGCAAGAAGCATTTTTACAATATGGTTATTGTTTTGAAGAGCATGTCCGTATTTTGCATAGGTTGCGTCTTTCATAACTTGGCAACTAATTTTATTCCATTCTGTAATCTGTTCAGGAGACAACTTTAGTAATTTCCTATTTTTTTGGGCGATAGCACCATCACTTTGTCCAATGATATGACCGCTATCGATAGTGAATAAAAAACCTTTTGATTTATCTGCCAAACTTATTTTTGTTCCTTGGAACGCATGTTCAACAGATCTGTATCTGTAATTATTAAACATGAATTCCACGGAACAATCGAAATTACTTAATTGTTTTCTCCAATTATCATATTTCTTCAATTCATCATAACAATCTTCCGTCTTTTCATGAATCCCCGCACCCGGATCCGCATTTTTAGATTTGGAATAGAACACAAGTTGATCCATATTTCCTAATTATTTACAATTGCGTCTTTAAGTTGTTGTAAAATACATAGTTTCAGAATTCTATATTAATTCAATTTGATTGTATTTTTGTTTAATATAAAATATTCTGTATTAGAATTGTTAATATTTTTAACATACGTTTTCACATAGTTATTTATTAATGATTTACATATATCTTGTTTTTGAGGTGTATTTGCGTTTATACAATATAGTCTCTTACGACTTGGTTCATATTTAAACTTATTGAGTTTCCTTTTTTTTATTTCATTTTTATCATTCCAAAGATAATCGGCTAATAATAACACAATAACCTGTTTATTTGTTTTAGTCCGGTTTATTTGTTTCAATATATTATATATTTCGTTGTTATGTATATCTTTTGCAGATGATTCTATATATATATAATTATTTTCTTTTAATATATACGTTTTATTGATTAACGTTCTACACGAATCTACTTGTACTTCGTAAGGTTCGTTATTGCAAATAGATTCAAAGTATTCTATAAATTTAGATAACTTTAACATTTTAACATGTTTGGGTTTCAATCCTTTCAACGTATATGAAGTTTCTGTAGTAGGTGTTAAATGAATAATTTGATTCCAATTTCGATTACCCACTTTAAATGTGTAATCGTTTAGTACAGTATGTTTCCTGATTGGAATTGACTCAGATGGGATTCTGCATCTACTAACATCATGCTTTTTTGAAAATTTTACTAATTTACAATGTTTTGGAACAGTAAAATGAATCTTTTTGAAATTTGTATATTTTGGTGTAATTTCATTTACATCAACAGTTCCGTGTAAATTTATATAAAATATTTGTCTTTTTGTAAGTAAACATTTGTTTGTAATTATCTGTTCGGATTTTGACGCCTTTTTAAATATTTCTTCCATTTATTTAAACTAATAATCATTTTATGATAAAAATAACAATAAAATACATTAATTCACCATATCCGAGTCTAGGTTCAATAGAATAACTACCATTTCTTTCCACATACATCTGGATATATATTAACTTATAAAATCTACATTAAACACTGAAATGGAAGATTTATTATCATTCTTATGTATTAGACTTGTTATAATATATATCGTTTATCTTATTGATAAATTACTTATATATTGAACTCATTTATAAATAATAAATGTTTATATATACTTGAATATAATACATCACACGTATAATCTTTTAATAAGCGATAAATTTCATTTATACATTTCGGTAACTTGTCATATTCAATATGTTCCAATTTGATACATTATTTGACATAATTTCGTAAACTTAACCGTACCTCAAATATCCCATTTCATTTTTAAGGGCTGTCGAAATATCATGAAAACGGATATGATTTCGATGTGACACATCGATGTTATTTCTACTGAAATCAATCATAATTTTGTTACAGTCTTTGTAATAGTTTTTTATTTTTAAACAACACATAAGTAATATGGAGTCTGACCAAATATCCGAATAATATTCATGATTTTTTATTTGTTTTGTGTACTGTTGAGTATCGTAATCAATCGTAATTTTCACCATTATGATATGTTTTATTTAATCTTTAAATATTTAAATGGTTTAACAATGAAGCTGAAATTCAAAATTGATGGATAAATATCAAAATGTTAAACAATATAAAATAATGATATAGGGGTTAAATGCTTTATTATTATTATTTTTCTTTTTATTATATATAATGACATCATTACATCGTTTAAATCCCAATGGCAACACTAATAGATTCAATCGGAATGGCAACGCTATTATGGACAACGGTTCAAATGTCAATCCTTTCAATCGCAATGGCAATCGCAATGACAATGTCAATGGCAATCGCAATGACAATCGCGTCAATGACAATGGCAATACTATTATGCACATTGCTTCAAATCGCAATCGCCATTACAACACTAGCACTCGTAATATAGTCAGACGACATCCTCAATTGGATCCTAGAATAACAAATACCCAACTACGAAATTATCGTGATCCTATTACTTTGACAACTTACAGTAATCTTAATTACAATGATCAACGATTTTTAGTGCGTGTAAACAGTATAAATCCGAGAACGGGTACAGTACATAGCGAAGTATTTGATTCTAGAGCGTTATTAAGAATGATAAACCGCGGAAATACCCGAAACCCATTGACTCGGAACCCATTCAATTCAAATCAGATTAATAACATTCGTCGAAGAGCGACTGTTGGACAAAATGTTGGACAAAATGTTGGACAAAATGTTGGACAAATTGTCAGACGACATCCTCAATTGGATCCTAGAATAACAAATACCCAATTACTAAATTATCGTGATCCTATTACTTTGACAGACTATGGAAATCTTCCTTACAATGATCAACGATTTTTAGTGCTTGTAAACAGTCGAAATCCGGAAACGGGTAGAGTACATAGTGCAGTATTTGACGCTAGAGCGTTATCAACAATGTTAAACGGCGGACATAACCGAAACCCATTGACTCGGACCCCATTCAATGCACGTCAGATTACTAAAATTCGTAGAATGTCAAGAGCGAATCGTAGAAGCCCTTATAATATGATGACCTGGGGGGGCTAGGTGGAGATACCCTTAAATTTATAAAGTGAAATACTCGACAGCGAAGAACTAGATCCGGCTGATGTGTATCGGCGAACATATAAATGTTATTGTCCTTTAATTAAGATTTGAAACGGGACGAAAAATAATATAAAGATTAATTATGTACATTGCGATATCCTGGCAAAGCCACATGTAACAAAATGGCCATAGCCACCCCCTATGGTCAATTATTAGGATCATATTTTGCGTTCATTTTTGTTTTATTCGGTACAAATACAACTGATTGTACCATATTTTCGCCATTACCATAATTTCTTAACCATTTTTTAAAAGCTTCGTTATTCGAATTTCTGAGTAAAGTTGTTTTTATTTTATCATAGTCACGAATCAGTAAATCAATTGCTTCTTTTTTAGAATGACCGTATCGGTATATTAATTCAATTAAAGTGTATTGAATTACTTCATCGTTTAAAAACAAGTCAAAATGGTACGGAGAACCAGCTTTTTTGATTATTTTCTTGTATTCTAATATCGAGATCGGTTTATTATGGGAAATCGCATAAGCCAATTCAAACGCCGCAACTCTTGACGTAAGTTCAGTTGAAGAACTACGATTAGATCCATCACTCCATTTTTTAATTATAGGTGAAGAATTTATCAAGAGTCTATTTTGAAAAGTGTTTGGGTAGTTATTTTTTAGTTTTTGATACTCTTTCATTTGTATATTTTTAGCGGTTAATTGTCCTAAAGCTAACTTAATAATATTGTATTTATTAAATTGACTTTTCTGCATATATAATAACACTTATTTTATTATATTCTCGAGAATAATATGAGAAGGCGTAATATCAACAACCATAACAGTAACGAAATAACGTATTATTAGTCATTTAAATAGGGTTTAATTTATGGGGGAATCGTAAATATTTGATAATAGTGTCCAATAGTATGTAAATAAATCTTATTTCGTGAATATCGATCGAAATGTCTTCTTACTTTACCAATTCTAAGTGTCATGATTGTATAATATCTGTTAACTTTTATATTTAATAAAATTATAATATTGCCTGAAACCATTATTGTTCAATAATTTAATTCTGGTGTTTTACGAATTATTTGATATGAATATTTGTCATTCTGTGTTTAATTGTTCATATGTTGTATTTTGCTAGACGTAATATTTTACTTTTAGCAAATAACATTGTCTATCAGATAGAGTTACAAAATATATTTTATAGTATATATATGGATCGACATAATATGCGTGTACTTTTTATAAACAAAAATAAATTACCGAATAATAGGATTACATCCATCCCGAAAACCCCAAGACGGACATTAATAAACAAACCAAGTATAAAAATAATTCGTAAACAATCCAAAAGAAAGCAATCTGATATAGATGTAAAATTGTTTTTAAATGATTTGAAAAAGGAAGGACTTTATTATTATCATAATGTATTAAATAAACTATATATAGAAGGTATAAAAATATTAAATAATCCATATTTATATCCGGTCGATTATGACAAATATTTCAAACGATACCCAGATCCAAACAATCTTGAAAAGAACATTAATACAATAAAAATGAATTTTATAAATTACAATCAAATATACGTATATGTAAACAACCAAAGAGTGTATAGTATACCGAAAAGA
>Ga0136655_1001647_pt1 | contig 9947 bp, 3 predicted proteins | sample CPBDNA_2_FD_94863 | JGI IMG/M metagenome (GOLD analysis project Ga0136655, IMG submission 94863) | Freshwater to marine salinity gradient microbial communities from Chesapeake Bay, USA - CPBay_Spr_15_0.8_DNA (version 2) | ecosystem: Environmental > Aquatic > Marine > Coastal | place: USA...
GTACTTCTTTTCTCACAGCTCTTAAGAGATTGAATGGAGAAGCCCTTTACATCCGTGTGAATCTTAAAAAGATTATAAAAGGGCATGAATTCGAATTCTTTGGGAGCATCAATGATGTGCATCAAAGCCAGCTCAATTTTGACCTTTTGAAAGATAGCGAATCCAAATTGAAGGCATTATTTGATACAGTAGAGGATGTTTTATATTCTCTTGATTTCACTACGAGGCAAGTCTTACTTGTTTCTGACAAGATTGGGAATTTCGGTTTTAGAAAGGAAGAATTACTTAGCGATCCAGAGTTCTGGCGAAAACAAATTATATCAGAAGATTTTGATGAGTTTAAACATTCTTTTGAAACCTTTGTAAAAAGCGATGATTCAATTTTCGAAAGGGAATATCGAATCAAAAAGTTGGATGGTAACATTGCCTGGGTTCATGAAAAATCTGTTAAAGAATACAATTCTGAGGATATCGCTAAGCGAATCCATGGGAGAATTTCTGACATCACCGAAGAAAAAAACAAAGAGATACAACTGAGGCAGATTGAAGGAAGGTTTAGAAAGATGGTCACCAATCTTCCTTACCCTTTTGTCCTATTTAGTGAAGAAGATTTGACACTGCACTATTCTAATTTTACTTTCAACTCATGTTTTGAAGTGGATGGGGTATTTTCAGAAAGCTTTTGGATAAATAGCATTGTTCCGGTAGAGTCAAAAGATGATTTTTTGGCAATTCTTAATTCCAATTCTGATTCTACTAGCTATGAAATCCTACTCAATACTACAGAAGGTCAGCAATGGTTTAGTTTAAATGTTCAAACATTGCCCTATGAGATGGGCTATTCCAGAGCTATTTCTTTTTACAATATTCATAAAAGAAAGCTGGGCGAATTGGAATTGATTCGGCTGAATGAAGCAATTCAAGCCATAAATAACACCCAGATTCGATTTTCAATGGATAATGAGATCCAGGAGACATTCTATCTATTACTCGAAAGTCTAATTGGGTTCACAGATAGTTCATTTGGTTTTATAGGAGAAGTTTTACGCGACGAAAAAGGGATGCCCTACCTAAAATCCAATGCAACTAGTAATATTTCCTGGAATGATGAAGTACTTGATTATTACAATGAAAATTTCAAGGTTGGAATGGAGTTTAGAAATCTTGACTCGCTTTTTGGTTGGGTTTTGGTCAATGGAACGACGATAATTTCTAATGATGTTTCGATTGACCATCGAAGAAGCATTCTTGGAACGCCTGCAGGGCATCCGGATTTAAAACGCTTTCTAGGAATTCCGATTTTTAAGGGAGAAAGATTCATAGGTATGGTAGGCCTTGCGAATAAGGAAAAACCATATTCTGAGGAAGATGTCAACTTTTTAAAACCTTTCCTTTCTAGCTATGCAAATTTGATTGACTCGCTGAATTTGAGTAAGGAAAAAAGAAAGGTTGAACAGCTCAAGGAGAAATCGGAAAGTTTATACAAACTTCTCTCTGAAAACATAGATGATATCGTTACCCTTCACGATCTTGATCTTAAAACGGTCTATGCTTCCCCATCTCTGGAAAAGGTGACAGGATTCGATCCAAAGGAATTTATAGGCAAGGACTTTCTCAGTTTTTTTTATTATGAGTCAAATGAAAATTTGGACTTTACCGAAAATCCACAATTTGTGATTCCACTGATCCATGGGGTTTCCGGTAAAGAAATCAAACTGGAAATGCGTTGGAAACCTATCTATAACGTACAAGGAGAGCTCACATCATACTTGGCATCTTCAAGGGATGTTACGGAAAAGGAATCGGTATTGGAAGAACTCAAGCGAACCCTGGAAAAGGAGATTGAGCTCAACCAGCTGAAAACCAAATTCATTTCAATGACTTCCCATGAACTTCGAACTCCTCTGGCCACCATTCAGAGCTCAGTAGATTTGATGGAAATGATTTCTGATCAAATCAAAGACGTGAAAACTCATGAGAGCTTATTAAAGCAAATCAGAAAAATCCATGTTCAGCTAAGTCGTCTGACCACTATCATTTCTGATGTGATCCTTTTTGAAAAGAATAATGAAGGGAAAATCGGCATGAATCTAATCGCCCTAGATCTCAGGAGCCTGCTTATACAGTTAGTATTCAATTTTTTTGGGATAAATGGGAATGGAGCCCAGATCAATCTTGATCTGGGTACTGAGCCTGTAGTGCTGAAATCAGACCCCACACTTTTGACTCATGTATTCCGGAATTTGATTGAAAATGCCATAAAATACACTCCAGAGGGATCTCCAAAACCAATCTTGAAAATGCTACTGAATAAGGAATCCGTTGAAATCCATGTCATTGATTTTGGGATCGGAATTCCAAAAAGTGATGTTAAATTAGTTCTTGATACTTTTTACAGAGCATCTAATGTGAAGAATATCAAAGGCACTGGTTTGGGACTCAGTATCGTAAATGATCTGGTGAATAAGCTGGGAGGTAAATTAACTTTTTACAGCATAGAAAATCAAGGGTCTACTTTTTCAGTTATCCTTCCTTATGAAAGCAAAACACTTTTGATATAGCACTATCAGAATCGTAAGTTGATTTTGGAGAGGTTCTTACCAGAGGTATTTCATGTGTTTATAATTTGTTTTTTAATGGCCACATAGCTTGTCCCGAACTCGTTTCGGGAGAATCTCGCAGCAATTAATCATCTCAGTGTGTGACTTTTTAGTCATGCTCAATTTCATGAAGATAAATAACAATACCCTCAGTAGGGAAATAAGGAATCAGCAGCCTGTAAGAAAGATCCTGAGATTAAGTCAAGACTACCTCTGAGTACTGACCAAAATGAATATACTGGGTAGCCTAGTCAATTGGGGTTTGATGAACGTTTTTCACCAAGAAACAGGGATTAGAAACTGTGATTCATATTTTATTATGATTTTTTAACTATTCAATTTAGAAGAAATCAGTTGTTTTTGAGGATGAGATATAGCCACCGTTAGCTGTTCTCGATAGCAGTAGGATGGAGAGTGAATCGACCGATTTGGTCTGTAGTCGACTTTTCTTGTATACCTCGAGTGTACTGGATTGATTATTGCAAAAATTAATTCTTTATGGGGTATAACCGTATATTTAAAGCTTTGATTTTAAGTCATAAAAACACTATTTTGAAAGATGGACTAATTATTATGAAAAATGAACTTAACTAATGATTCTTATCTTACTAATCTTCGAAGTAAAGCAGAGGAGATTCTACTGAGAAGAAATTCTCAAAAAGATAGACAAGTTCCAACTAGCGATCAGCTACTAGGCATCTTCCACGAGTTTGAGATTTATCAAATAGAGTTGGAGGTTCAAAACGAAGAATTGAAACTTGCTGGAGGTAAGTCTGAAAATTTATACCGACTCATCTCCGAAAATATCGATGATATTGTTACCCTACATGATTTGGATTTAAAAATTCTTTATGTTTCCCCATCTCTGGAAAAGTTAACGGGTTTCAAACCGGAAAAATTCATAGGAAAGAAATTTTTTAAATTATTCGATTTCAATCCAGATAATTATGATGATTTTACCACATATCCTAGATATGTCATTCCCCTTCAACATGCAGTTTCAGGAAAAGAAATCAAGCTGGAAATACTTTGGAAACCTATCCTTAACGAACAAGGAGAACTTAAGTCATATTTGGCAACTTCAAGGGATGTTACAGAGAGGGAGTTTGTATTGGAAGAACTTAAGAGAACTCTTGAAAAGAAAATTGAACTCAATCAGTTGAAAACCAAGTTTATTTCAATGATTTCACATGAACTTCGTACTCCTCTGGCTATCATTCAAAGTTCAGCTGATTTGATAGAATTAAATACCGAAAAAATTGAGGAAGAAAAAACATATACCGGGATTTTAAATCAAATTAGAAAAATCCATGTTCAGCTTAGTCGTCTGAACAATATTATTTCTGATGTGATGCTTTTTGAAAAAAACGATCATGGTAAACTTGATACTATTGAAATCGATGTGGATATCAGGAGCCACCTTACGCAGTTAGTATTCAATAGGTTTGGGTTGAAAGAAAATAAGACTAAAATCAAATTAGACTTGGGTAGTGAACCCCTTGTGCTGAAATCAGATCCCACACTATTAATGTATGTATTTGGAAATCTGATTGAAAATGCAATTAAATATACTCCAGAGGGATCTCCAAAACCGATTTTGAAAGTTATCCAGAATCCGGAATCTGTCGAGATCCATGTAATTGATTTTGGGATCGGTATACCCGAAGGTGAGACTAAGTTTGTTTTAGATACTTTTCATAGGGCAACTAATGCAAAGGATATCAAAGGGACTGGGCTGGGACTTAGTATCGTGACTGATCTGCTCGAAAAGCTGGGAGGTAAATTGACTTTTTACACTAAAGAACACCTAGGATCCACCTTCATTGTAACCATGCCTTATGAAAAAAAGAATTTTATTAATTGAAGATGAGATTGAACTTCAGCAGAACCTCAAAGAAATCTTGGAATTCCATGATTTTTTTGTTAGTACTGCTGATAACGGAATCGAGGCTCTAAAAATTAAAGATCAAAAAATAGACTTGATTCTTTGCGATATTATGATGCCAGAGATGGATGGATATCAATTTTTGAGTGTGCTCAAAAGTGAGGAGAAATCTAAATTTATCCCCTTTATTTTCTTAAGTGCGAAAGTCAGCGAGGAGGATAAATCTAAAGGCCTACAAGCAGGTGCTGACGATTACCTATCCAAACCCATCCCTGCCCGTCTTCTTTTGAATTCCATTTTTGGAGTGTTAGAAAGGAAAAAGGAAAAGCAGGCTACATCTTCCCTAAAGGATGAGAAAAAAATGAGAATTGATCATTCTCTAGTTGGTGAAGAAAAAGATACTCACATGACAGAGTTACTCAATACGCTTGAAAATCTTAAAATTGTTACTGAATCATTGGATCATAAAGAGGTGTCGCGACTTGTTAAATTAGCTTTGACATCTGCCCAGCGAATCCATGGATGTTTTGGCAAACTATCCTTGTATAAAGGACTGGATAAGACAACTGCTTCCCCTGCATCGGTAAATTTAAATGATTTGATCTTTGAGGCTATTAATGAACTTGGTGCTGAAAATTTTTTTTTCCAACCTCTTTCTACCCATATTGTTATTTTCAACGATGAACAGATCAGATTTATACTAAGAGAACTGCTGGAAAACTCCCTGAATTTTAAACTAGATTATAGCACAGTTCAGGTTGACTTGATTGAAAATGAATTAGCTATAAAAAATAAGCAATCCATTTTTGGACAAAATGAAGAGATACAGATAGAGGCATTTATGGGAGTAAACGGAGGAAGCCAAGAGGGAATGGGACTAGGTCTTGGGTTGTTTTTGAGCAAAGAATATTGCAGGATAAATCAAGCAAAACTGCATTGCTCCGTTGATTCCGGAGGTAATTTTCTAGCTAAAATCTTCTTGCCAAATCCTTAAAATTTCGCCTGATAATTTTACTGGTTCTACCCTGAATTTAGTGAAGAAGCATAATGGGTATTAGATGATATCTATACTAGATAAATAGGGATGTTTATTTTATAAAAACTTCGCTACCTTCTAGAAACTTCAACCATCTAAATTTATTTAGCCATTACCTACAGGTTTTTTTTGTCACTTTTTGGCCGCCAAAAAGTAACTCCCGATGAAGCCTAAATCGGGACAGGCAAAAAGTCCTGAGCCTCGGCCTTTTCTTTCCGCTGGAAGCTTGTTCAATAATAGTCAATGATAAGACAGCGGAATTTTGTGAAGCCTTGCTCACCTAAAAATGACTGGATCTCCTTCGTACCTCAGGAGCTAAGTCATTTTCTTAACGGTTCGCAAGGCAGCACAAAACCGAAAATCCCGCAAGGCTCACCCATCAGGATACTATACTACAAAGTTGATTATCATAAAACAATAATGTATTAGTACCATTAAATTCGTGGTAGAACCATTTTTCTTTCCAGCTAAATAACTTCGTTTAGATGAATAGGGGAGGGTTTTTGAATTTCTAACTAGTATTTAGGAGAATATTTCAATCCGAAATCTTCATTAGACTTTCGTTAAGTTTAAAGTTATCGCTTGGTAGGGTACAAGTATACTCCAAAACCTTCCCTTTTTAATCAAAAAACCTGCCGGTTACTTTAAGGACCACTGTAGGGTTGGTACGCTTTTGGGATGAAATTTTGCCAAACTTATTGCCAAAGTAGGCACTGATCTAGTGCGATTTAAACCTTCATTACTAATTGTAATGCATAATTCTGGTTTAATGGAGAGGGATTTATATGAAAAATTCTAAAACAGGATTTACATCTTAAAATACTGCCTTGAAAGACAAAAAGAAGTTTCGTGAGACATAAGTTTACCTGCTTTGCAATAGACTTATAGCCTTGGACGATAGCTGACCTTACGAACTATTGAGGAGAGTATAGCAGTTTTAATTAGTTTTTCTATTATTTTGTTCAAAATTTAAACAACAAAATTGTTCGGGTTATTTAAGTAATTAGTAACAGATTTGGCACTCGGCGACGTGTTTTTCCTATACTAGATTTTAATATTAAATGATTATCCGCTTTCTTACCAATACTTTATTTGACATCCTAATAGTCCGATTGATTTCAGTTTTGACAAACTTCGGTCTCCCGAGTTCCATGCTAAAAAATAAATGAAATTTCCCTATTGGGGTTAGTGCGGATATACATACTATTAGATGTATATCTGCACTAATACAAGTAAAAGGCTAAAAGCGATGTATAAGTTGGCAAACACTGACAATGCTGGTACTTCCGTCATCCCTCATTGGTCTTCCGGCCAGATAAGCAAAGATAATAGGTCTCTGTCATCATTGCGGATAATCAGATAATGTTAACACCTCAGGTCTGCTCTAAATCAAAAACCAATCATTTGGGATAATAATTTACCTTTCTATAATCACTGAATTGGCACCTATCAAAAGTATCTATGGCAAAGAAAAGTAATCTAAAAAAGATTAAAATTCCGGATTCTTCTGAGAATTTAATAAAATCCAATGCTAAGTTTCCAATCGTAGGAATAGGAGCTTCGGCTGGTGGATTGGAAGCTCTGAATCAATTTTTCAGCAATATGCCTTCAGATACGGGAATGGCTTTCGTGGTCATTCAGCATCTCGACCCAACTCATGTCGGGATGTTGCCGGAGCTTTTGCAACGTTTCACTACCATGCAGGTGCAGGAAGCGAAGGATGGAATGATAGTCAAACAAAATTCTGTCTACGTGATTCCTCCAAATAAGAGTCTTTCGGTATCGGACGAGCGTCTTCATTTATTTGTTTCAATCGAATCCCGTGGACTTCGATTGCCAATCGACTTTTTCCTGGAATCTCTTGCCATTGATCACCTGGAAAAAAGCATTGCTGTGATTTTATCAGGAATGGGAAGTGATGGTAGTAAGGGACTCCAATTGATCAAAGAGAAAAATGGAATGGTACTGGTTCAGGAACCTAGATCAGCAACATTCGATTCAATGCCGCTTAGTGCAATACAAGCTGTGAAGGCAGACCTAGTAGCTCCTGCGGATGAATTACCGGCTAAATTACTAGCTCTTCTGAACTTGGTGCCTGCCGATTTCAACCAAAAAGTATTTGACGAGAAAAATAAAGGCGATCTGGACAAGATTATAAATCTACTGCTAGAGCGATCCGATCATGACTTTTCACTTTACAAAAAGAATACCTTGATCCGCAGGATAGAACGAAGAAAAGGGATCCATCAAATTGAAAAAATAAGTTCTTACGCGGATTTTTTGAATGAAAACCCTGCGGAATTAGATATACTTTTCAAGGAGTTATTGATTGGGGTGACTAGTTTTTTTAGAGATGCTGAGGTTTGGGAAAAGTTGAAAGATGAGATTATCCCAGAACTGATTAAAAACGTCCCGAATCGGTATGTATTCAGAGCCTGGGTCACAGCTTGTTCTAGCGGGGAGGAAGCCTATACGCTCGCAATGATTTTTAAGGAAGTGGTCGAAAAATTTGCCAATCACAAAGTGATTTCACTTCAGATTTTTGCTACCGATCTTGATAAGGATGCCATAGAAAAGGCAAGGGCTGGAATTTTCTCCTTAGGTATCTCCAAAGAGATATCTAAGGAGAGACTTTCCCGGTTTTTTGTCCTAGAGACAAATGGTTACAGAATAAAAAGTTCAATTCGTGAGATGGTGATTTTTGCGCCTCATGATATTATCAAGGATCCCCCTTTTACCAAACTTGATATTTTGACCTGTAGAAATATGCTGATCTATATGGAGTCCGAATTGCAGAAAAAACTCTTCTCCTTATTCAACTACAGCCTCAACCAAGACGGGATTCTTATTCTTGGGTCAGCGGAAACTCTCGGAGACTCGACAGAAGGTTTCATGGAAATCGATGCTAAATTAAAACTCTACAGACGCACATCAGCTGTTGCTCTTTCCCTGAACTCAAATTTCCCAAGTGCTTTCCATCGAAATGAAAGTTTTAATTCCGGAAAAAAGTTGACTTACATGAAAAGTGATACTATTCAGACGATTACAGACCAGATATTGCTTCAGCGATTTGCCCCACCCAGTGTCTTGGTAAATCACAAAGGTGACATCATCTACATCACAGGAAGGACCGGTAAATACCTCGAGCCGGCTGCCGGTAAAGCTAACATGAATATTTACGCAATGATGCGGGAGGGTGTGAATCTATTGGTTTCAGAGGCTTTGCGAGAGGCAATGAAAGATTTTTCCCCCGTTTTTGTAAATAATTTAGAAGTTCCTAATAATGGTAGTTTCAATTATGTGAATGTGACGGTCCAAAGACTGGAAGCCCCTGAGGTGGTCCGTGGATTAATTATAATTGTATTCATAGAGGTGAAAGGTTCTGTCGAAAAGAGTCCTTCTAAAGGTCGGGCGCCTAAAAGTATCTCATCCAGTAAATTGAAGGAACTCGAAGATCAACTAAGCAGAAGTCGCGCAGAACTCCAAATTAAACTGGAAGAAATGCAAATCGCGAATGAGGAATATCAATCGACTATTGAAGAATTGCAGTCGGCAAATGAGGAACTCACAACCTCTAAAGAAGAAATGCAAAGTATGAATGAGGGACTGCAGACAATGAATGTTGTGCTGCAGAGTAAGGTAAAGGATTACATCCGTGCTAATGATGACATGAAAAACCTGCTCAATAGCACAGATATAGCTACGCTGTTTCTTGACAAGGACCTAAATATCCGTCGATTCACAGATCATATTCAAAATATTGTAAATATCAGGGAAAGAGATATTGGAAGGCCATTAACAGATCTAGCGACTAGTTTAAAATATCCTGAAATAGAGACTGATTTAAAGTTAGTATTGAAGACCTTAATTTCAATTGAGAAACCAATTTCAACAAAGGATGATCGTTGGTACATTATGCGCATCATGCCTTACAGTACCATCGATGATAAAATCGATGGAGTGGTAATAACTTTTATAGATAATACCGATAAGAAAAATCTGGAGAAGGAACTCAAAGCACTGAAAGATTCAATCCAAAAAAAACAATAGATACGAAAAATAAACTTAGTTAGTTGCTATGTTCAAGTGATCCGAAACCGACTCAGCCTATTTCAAATTGTATAAAAAAAGGACATCTTCCGAAGAAAAACGTCCTTTTTAAGCCTTAAAGACCTGTTATGCAGAGAGTGGGTTATGGAACCACTCTTTTAATTTATAGGAAATCAATGATTTGCAAAGATTGATTCGGTACATGTGTAATTACCTAGTTCAGAATTAGACTTTTTCTAAATCTATTTATGGGTATAGAGGTGTCCGCTTAACATCATATCATATTTGAGATATACATTTTATCTGCTTTTACCATTCTGATGATTAGATTATTGAAGATGGTGTCTTTGTTCTGGGAGCGATTAATTCGGTAGGA
>Ga0136655_1001649_pt1 | contig 9945 bp, 9 predicted proteins | sample CPBDNA_2_FD_94863 | JGI IMG/M metagenome (GOLD analysis project Ga0136655, IMG submission 94863) | Freshwater to marine salinity gradient microbial communities from Chesapeake Bay, USA - CPBay_Spr_15_0.8_DNA (version 2) | ecosystem: Environmental > Aquatic > Marine > Coastal | place: USA...
TAACGGGCTCGCTATTGCAGGGCTGGCTCGGTCACCCACGCTATGGGCTCTGGATCAATGGTCTGCTGGCCTTGCTCACACTGCTGACGGTGGTTATGTTCTGGCTGAATGAATGATTTAATGAAGAACGACTGTCTTGGCTTTGGACCAAACGACCGGGCTGACCTGGCCCTACAAAGAGACGATCTCTATGTTCAATATTTCACAATTAGCAAAAGCTTTGTTTCCGGTGTTGCTGGCAAACGCTGCCTTGGCGTCGCCACCTAAGAAAGGCCCTGTGGTCGTCAACTATGGGCCAGTATTTGAAGTGCCTGCGACGGCCTATAATCTGAAAGCGGGCGTGCGCTATCGGGTGAGCATGGATGTTGCGGCCACGGCTGCCGATCAGACTGCCGTTAATCGAAACCTGGAGTCTGCAGCACGATTTCTCAATATGCAGGCTCAAGCTGGGACACCGATGGCAGACCTTGAGTTAGCGGTGGTCGTCCATGGTCCGGCCGCAAGAGATCTGCTGACGGACGACGCCTACTTCGCGCAGTTCGGGCTGCCAAATCCGAACTCGGGGTTGCTGACTGGGCTGCAGGCTGCGGGCGTGGCGGTATATATCTGTGGCCAGACAGCGGCGTATCAGGGCTTTCAGCCCGCAGATTTCCATGCAGGTGTGACCATGGCATTATCTGCCATTACTGCTCATGCACGACTTCAGGCTGAAGGGTTTACCTTGACGCCATTTTAAGGTCGCTATGGTGACGGTTTTAGCGCTTTTGCCAGACCGTCATTTCAGCAACAGAGTGTTGAAATTTACGCTGAGTCTCGCGTATGACAAACGGCACATCCTGGCGACCCTTGAATTCAAAGTGCTCACTCAAGGCTTCTTGTAAGCCATCCAATGTACCGAAGTTCTCGCCATTGACTTTGTAGCCGCCCAGCCAGTGTTCGACCTCTGTATATTCTTCGAGCCAAGTATAGGGCGAGGTGATAATCAACCAGCCTTTGTCATTAATGCGGTTGACGATACGCTCAAGGAATAACTTCGGTTGGTAAAGACGATCGATCAGGTTGCCGGCAAAGATCAGGTCGTAGTCTTTGAAGTGCGGTTTTAGGTTCGTCGCGTCCCCCTGTGAAAACTCAATCTGGCTATCAAGCGTCGCTAAATCAAGATCCTCAAGGGTCTTCTCGCGGTAGGCGACCAGGTTGCCCTCGGTGGGTATCGTATAACGAATCTGACCCGCCTCTTTGAGCTGAAAGGCCGACTGGATAAACCGTGCCGAAAAATCGATTCCGTCAACGTGCTTGAAGTAGCGGCCGAACTCGAAGGTTGAGCGACCCACGGCACAACCAAGATCCAGCGCGCGACCTCGCGGGTGATCGCCAATGGCGGCCATGCTGGCTTCTATGCAGGCCTTCGGAAAGTTAGGGACAGAAAAATAATCATCGCCGTAATGAAACTCCAGGTATTGCGAGACCAAATTGTCTGTCTCATAAGTGTTAACTTTTTCCACGGGTAACTCCGATTGTTTGGCTTCAATGTATCTAAAGCCGGCGTGTTGGTAAAAGTGCCGACGAAATGCGTAGCGAGCGTGCTTTAGGCTTTCGTTACCTGTGGCAATCCAGGAGCCACCCTTAATCAAATTGTGCTTGCCATCAAAGGTGGGCGTTGAAAAGTCATCGTAAATGGGATGTACTTTGAAGCCCGGATAGGTGTCGATGGGCGTTTCAGTCCATTGCCAGACATTACCGATAATATCGAAGATGACATCGGTAGATTGACCGTCAACCTTTGTTGCAAAGCGGTTTACGGGGCAGGATGAGGCGTAGTACTCCAAGTTAATATTGCCTGGCGCGGTATGCCAGTCAACTTGGTCAGTGTCGATATAATTTCGTAGAGCGCTCCACTCTGCTTCTGTTGGCAACCGAATGTGGGTTTGGGTGATTTCGGCTTTCCAGTTACAAAACGCTTTGGACTCGAGGTAGTTAACCTCAACGGGCCAGTTCAGTGGCAGTGGCATTTCTTCTACCAGATTGCGTTGCAGGTATTGGCCGTCGCTGATGCGCCAAAATCGCGGCATCGTAGCCCCACTGAAGGATAGCCAGTCTTGGCCTTCGGCGGTCCAATATTCCGGTTTTTGGTAGCCGCCAGCTTCGATAAAGGCCATGTATTCGCCATTGCTGACCAGGTGCTGACTGACCTTGAATTCATCAATCAGGACATTTTTGTTGCCGTATTCATTGTCCCAGCCGTAAGTGGTGTCTGTCTCTGATTTGCCAAGGTTGACGCTTTGCTGGCTGACGTTAACCAGTGTATTTGCCGGCGCTGCACCCGCATCGTGGCAGCTTTCCCACCCGGTTATTAGTTGCACTGAAGCCAACGGCAGCATGCGGATGATCACCGATGACGTTTCGAGGTGGATGCGCTCATGTTCGATACCCATCAGAATCGTCCAGCCGGGGTCCTCCTGACGAATGGGCACTGTCAGCGGTACGACGTCAATCAGCTGATTGACTCGAGCGCGTACTTGGTCGCGATAGTCCTGCACGGCGCTGACAGATGGCCAATCATAGTGCGCATCGTTTAAATCATCCCAGGACATTTCATCGACACCAATCGCAAACATGGCCTCGAACTCAGGGTTAATGCGCGTCTCGATTAACTTGGCCAACAACAACTTATTGATAAAAAATGTCGCAGTATGGCCGAAATAAAATATCAGGGGGTGGCGAAGAGGTTCAGCTTGTTCGTAGTAAGATTCGTCACGGCAAATAAGTTTGAACAGTGACTCATACAGATCGAAGGTCTGGTTGAAGTAGGCTTTAAGCTCCTGACGTTTAATGGCGCTGCTACCAATATCCAGACGCAGGGTTTTACTAATTCGTTTCGGTATATCCATTAATAAGTCGTATGTCCTGTTGGCCGTTTGGCATACGCAAACGGCTCTATGCGCGAATATTTATTGAGAAGTTGTACGCGAAAACCGCAAGCTAGATCATTGTTCGAGTATTTAGACGTCGCGGTATTTTGTCTGCTTTTGAGCGCGCCTGCAACCCACGCTAGCACGCCGTGGGCGCTGCAGGGCATACAACTCCCGGTATACGTGCCCGCCGAGACGGTCGCCGACGGATTTTGGATGTCTGCTTTAGAGAAAACTAGACCGCATTTTGATGCCCCAACGACCATCCTGCTTGATCAGTACATACAGTGAATTGTAAGCGCCAATTTCCGACCCATCGGCGCGTAAGCGCTGGAAGCGTGTGTTGACGTGTACCTTCGTATCACTCAGCGTCGTGATCTGGCGATCTAGCCAGATACTCTTGTGCCAACCGGTGGCCGGCAAGTTTTTAAACAGCGCTTCATGGTCCCGAATGGCATCCTCGGCGGTTGTCCAACTGCGCATAACGCCGCCGGCGAGCCGAAAGTGTGGAAAGTGATAGGTCGCGGCATGAGCGACGGGGTCTCGGCCGCTGAAGGACGTCATAAAGTCGTCGAGTACCACCATGACCGCCTGCTCGATGGCTGCAGTAGCCGCCGCAGCGCTAGCGCCTGCGGCGGAACTAGCACCAGCGGCTGCATCAACTGCTGCGGCCGGATTAACTTCCGTAGACGCCGCAGCACTCATGGCCATAGACGACATCAACAGGATGCCGAGTGATAGGGCGATGGGCAAAATATTCATTGAAACTCCTCGAGCATGGGTTGGGTCGTGGCGATCAGATCAGCCGCGCGCCGTTGGGTACATTTGAATCAGGGACTGCCAAGACGATGGCGCCATCTTCGCGGTGGAAGCCAGTGACCAGGCATTCTGACATCAAGGGACCGATTTGCTTGGGTGGAAAGTTGACGACCGCGATGACCTGCTTGCCCAATAGTTCGTCGCGGCCATAAAGGTCGGTGATCTGTGCGCTGGATTTTTTCACGCCCACATCGGCACCAAAATCTACTCTGAGTATCCATGCCGGTTTGCGGGCTTCCGGGAATGCTTCTACCCCGACAATGGTCCCGACTCTGAGCTGAACCTTCTGAAAATCATCCCATTCAATATGTTGCATTCAATGACCCGCTTAAGTCTGGTGCTTCCGGTTCACGGTCGCCATCCGTGGAGTTTAGGCACAGCTGCTGGTGATATCAACAAAGCGGCCGGTAAGCTGAATAGAGGTCAGTCGCGCCGACATTTGCTAGGATGTATCGACGAGTGGGTTTGATAGGCGACGCGGCAGTTGGACAACGGCGCTGGTGGCGTGATTATGGATAAGCATCCACGCCATATTAAGCGCGCAAGCCGATCAGGCAGGCCCTTGATAAACACTATAGCCACGGGTCGGCGCAGAACAGGAACAGGGTTGATGGACGCACAACACATACTGGTGAGTGGCGCTGGCATTGGCGGTTTGACGGCGGCGTTGTGCCTAGCGCAAGCGGGGCATAGGGTCGAGGTGTTCGAGCAAGCCGCCATCTTGGCGGGAGTGGGTGCGGGCATCCAGCTGAGTGCCAATGGTATGCGCGTACTGCATCATCTGGGGTTGCTGCCGAAAATAGCCGCTTTGAGCTTTCAGCCCGAAGGCGTAGAGATGCGAGACTGGCGCAGCGGTCAAGTGATTGCCTCGACGACTTTGGGTGCAGAAGCGCAGACGCGCTTCGGCTTCCCCTACTTCCATATCCACCGCGCCGACCTGATATCGGTGTTGCTGCAAGGGATTCGTGAGAATGCCAGTATTCAGTTGCATATAGGTTCTGCGGTGGAGGGCTTCAGTCAATCCGAGTCACAGGTCAGTGTCACCGTGAATGACCAGACCCACAGGGCGGATCTGCTGGTGGGGGCTGATGGGATTCATTCGCGAGTACGAACCGGCTTGTTTGGTGCCGAGGCGCCGACTTTTACCGGCAATGTGGCCTGGCGTGGCTTGGTCCCAGCGAGCCTCTTGCCCGAAGATCTAGTGCGGCCAGTCACGACGGCCTGGTGGGGGCCGGGTAAGCATTTTGTGCATTACTTCGTGCGTCAGGGCGAGTTGGTAAATTGTGTCTGCGTGGTGGAAAAGACCGGCTGGGATACGGAGTCCTGGACAGCTCGGGGTGACCTCCAAGAGCTACAAACAGATTTTGCCGGCTGGCATGGAGGGATCCAGACGCTAATAGAGCATATGGACCCGCGAGAGTGCTATAAATGGGCGTTGTTTGATCGACCACCGATGCCACAGTGGGGCCGAGGTCGAGTCACACTATTGGGCGATGCCTGTCACCCCACGTTACCTTTTATGGCACAGGGCGCAGTCATGGCCATTGAAGACGGCGCGGTGTTGGCGCAGTGCCTGGCAGCGGAGGGCTCCGTTGCGGCGGCCTTGGGGCGCTATGAAAATATTCGGCGCAAGCGTACCGCATCTGTTCAGCGCGGCTCAAGGCGGAATGCCCGCGTATTCCATCTGGATGGTCTTCAAGCGCGGCTCCGAAATAGTGCCGCGAAGTTTGCCAGCTCGGCGATGATGGATAGTATTTACAGTCACAATGTTTTTGCGGAATTCGAACCCGTCTAAGTCTGCAGTTGAAGCGCCGGATTATCCCGCTGCTGTCAGTCTGTGGGGTGTTAAGCGCCTTAACTCAGCGACGAATAGAACCCATTTCAAATAGCAGGAGTGTGATCAATGAATAAAGTGGAAGGCTTGCATCATTTGGCTATTAGCACCGCTGACATGAAGGCACAAATCGAATTTTTCACTGAGAAAATCGGTATGCAACTCCAGGCCCTGTATTGGATGCATGGGGTTGAGAATACTAAACACTGCTTCTTACGTTTGAATGACGAGAGTTCTATTGCCTTTGTGCATAACCCGGACATCGAACAGATCGCCTCACACATTGGTCAGTCTCATGCGGGCAATGCCGGTGCCAATAGCGCGCCGGGGACCATGCAACACCTGGCTTTCAAAGTGAAGGATGATGAGGCGTTGTACCATATGCGCGATCGCTTGCGGAGCCATGGCATACCCGTATTGGGGCCGATCGAGCATGGTCTTTGCCGATCAATTTATTTTGCGGGTCTGGAGAACATGACCCTGGAATTCGCCTACTCGAACGAACCTATCGATAATAACGTCTGGGTAGATCCGGAAGTAGTTGAATTGTTGGGTATCAGCGCCGCTGAGTTGGCACGATACAAACAACCTGCTGACTACATTGATCAGGGTGGCCAGGTAGCTCAACCCGCCGCTGATACGCCGGGCCCACATATGACGAATTATCCGCCAGGGGCTTATGCGCGAGTGATTAGCATTCCTGATGATGTGGTGCTCAACATGGTGGACAGTACGCCGCCGGTGAAGGCCTAAACGTTACGGCGGGTTCTGTGTGTTGCTGAGCCTGTAGTCTTGCAGGTTTGGGGTATGGGTCATGTGCCAATAGTCCACCAGGCGCCAGGGGGAGTTTGACACAACGCGGCCGTGGCGATTCTTATACCAGTTATTGACGCCAGGGTGGGTCCAGACCATGCGATTATGTTCCGCATCTACCCGCGCATTGTATTCATCGTGTGGGTCTTGACGGACTTCTATTCGGCGCTGACCAGACTCGATGAGCCCGATCAGACACTGGGCAATGTAGCGCGCCTGGCACTCGATGTGGAAGATCAGGCTGCCGCCGTGACCCAGATTGGTATTGGGGCCATAGAAAAAAAACAGATTGGGAAAGTCGGGCGTGCTCATGCCTAAGTAGGCCCTGGCATCGTCGTTCCAGGTGTCGGCAAGGGTCTTGCCCGCAGCGCCGGTCACAGTGATAGGCCAAAGGAATTGATGAGCCTGAAAGCCAGTGGCATAGATGATGACATCAGCCTCGTGTTCGATACCCGAATCATCCACCACCCCTTGACGTGTCACGCGCGAGACGCCGGATGCTAACAAGTGAACATTTTCCTGCTGCAGTGCCGCGCACCAGTGGTTGTCGATCAGCATGCGTTTCGCGAAGGGTGGATAGTCAGGGATGACTTTGTCCAACAATGCCTGATCACCGTTCAGAGCCTCCGTGAGGTTGCGAATGTAGACCTGTCGATGGCGCTCGTTTTCGGCATTCAAGGAGCGTTCCGGGTGGGGCCAATCGGGGTCGGTGTGGATAGAATCCCAGATGCCATCGCCATAGGCCCAAAACAGCTTGAATCGATACCAGTTTCGGTAGAACGGGACATGGGTCAGCAACCATTGCTTACCCGGCCCAACCTGGCGGTGATAGTCCGGCAAAATTCGAATCCAATGTGCAGAGCGTTGAAAGATAGTCAGTTCGCTAACCGCTTTGGCAATCTCTGGTGCAAATTGCATGGCTGAGGCCCCTGTACCGATGACGACAACCCGCTTGCCCGCCAAGTCGACGCCATGGTCCCATTGGCTCGAGTGAAAGGCTGGGCCCTGGAAGTCGGTCTTGCCCGCAAACTCAGGCACCATGGGTCGATTTACTTGACCTACGGCGCTCAAGACAATATTCGCCGTGTCCAAGGTCTCATTGCCATCGATGTCGCGGCTGACGACCTGCCAGTGTTGAGTTTCTTCTTGCCAGGTCAGGCTGATCACCTCGGTGTTGAGCCGCGTGTCTTCAAGCAAGTTGTACTTTGTGGCGACGTCATTGATGTAATGGTAAAGCTCGTCCCGCTTGGAATAGAACCCTGACCATTGGGCATTGGGTTCAAAGGAGTAAGAGTAGAAGTGATTGGGCGTGTCGACACCGCAGGCAGGATAGGTATTTTCATACCAGGTGCCACCCAGGGCCGGATTCTTTTCGAGAATCACAAAGGGCAGGCCAAGCCGCTGGCATTCTATGGCGGCGCAGACGCCCGACAGGCCACCGCCGACGATAATGACCTTAAAGTCGTTTAATATTGCTGGCGCAGGTTGGGTTTGCCACTGGACCCTTTGCCGGGCGGAATCCATGAAACCCATATCTTCCAAAAGCATCGGCACATATTCTTCTGCGACGTCTTCGCCCACCAAGACTGATGCCAATTGCTGCATGATCAAGGCGCTTGGCAGGGTGGGTAAGGCCCCTTCGTGGTCCGTGATTAAGGCCAGAGCCTGATCCCGAATCTCTTGCTGCCGGGCAAGCGACATTTTGCGAGTTCCGTCGATGTCGCCTCGTGAGGGACGTTCGGGGTTTGCAAGTATCGACAAGTCACCGCTCAGTTGGGCTATCGCGATCAGCAAGGTGGGAATGTTAGCCTCTTGCAGCGCAGCTTTCAGGTTTGCTGTATCAATGGCTTGCATGGTGAACTCAAAATCGAACGACAAGGAGTTTATATCATGCCTAATAGTCTTGCTGCACACCAGGGTGAGGCCGCTGTGACGAGCAGAACTAAAACCATCAGGTTGCCTTCGGAGAGATTAAAACGTTCACTGATCGTCTGCCAGGATTGATGCAGGACAATGCGGCCTAAGAGATATTCTAAGGCCATCGTTAAAGCGACCCAGAAACAGCCAATCAGCAGATAGAGCTCCTCGGGTAAATGACCAAGCCAGGGCAGTGTCAAATAGGTGATGACACCGATCAGAATCGACAGACTGAGTCCACTGAGGGTTAAGGCCGGGCGTGGGCCAAGCCAAGGGGTCAGCAGCTTGTCGCGGCTGACGCCATTGAGCACAGCGCCGGCGGCCATCAACAGCCAGAGCAAAAACACCTTCAGCAACAACAGCGTCACGCCTTGAACGCGTTATGTTGTCGAGGCCTGATGGCTCGAATGCTAATTTTTTGAAAGCGTGGTTGTGAGGCTGACAGCAATGGTTTTACCCTCGGTTTGTGAGTCCTGAGTTCTGCCTAACAGGTTATCCCCCGGTCGGTGCTAACCTCTTGATGGGCGACAATTATCTTTAATTATGGCGGCTTACTACACGGTTGCGCAGCAGCGTGGCGTTCGCAGAGGGTCGGTTTTTGTGGTTTAGTGTTCGCCAACATCACCCATTCGAGGCATACCATGGCGTCCGTTACGGCTAACGATATATTGATTGAGTACGATACTTTCGGTGAACCTGCCGGTCGCCCGTTATTGCTCATCATGGGCCTCGGTGCTCAGATGACCCGGTGGCGTAGCGAATTGTGTGAGCTGCTGGCGGCACAAGGCCATTATGTGATTCGTTTTGATAATCGGGATGTGGGTTTGTCGCAGAAATTTGGCGCGGCAGGCATGCCTGATATGGCCAAAATTTTTGCCCAAGCGATTGCCGGCGAGCCAGTTTCGGCGGCCTATTCCTTGTCAGATATGGCCAATGATGCCGCCGCTTTACTGACGGCACTGGACATTCAGGCGGCACATATTTGTGGTGCCTCACTGGGTGGCATGATCGTTCAGGTCATGGCTTTGGAACATGGTTCTAGGGTGAAGTCGATGACGTCAATTATGTCGACCACAGGCGACCCCACCTTGCCGAAAGCGACACCTGAAGCGATGGCGGCACTGATGAGTCCCGCTGGGAAAAGTCTTAAAGAGGTCCTCGATCGAGCGGTGAAAAATGCCGCGGTGATTGGCGGTCCTGGCTTCCCCGCGCCGGAGGCTGAGATACGGGCGTTGGCACAGAGTGATTATGAGCGCAGTTTTTATCCTGAAGGGGTGGCGCGCCAGATGGCCGCAGTCGCGGCAACGGGCAACCGCCGTCCCAGGCTCGAGAAATTGGTGATGCCGACCCTGGTGATTCATGGACAAAATGATCCGTTGATCCCTGTATCTGGGGGAATGGACACTCAAGCAGCAATCCAGGATGCGGTACTCAAAGTGTTTGAGGGCATGGGCCATAATCTGCCACAACCATTGTGGGGTGGCATCGTTGAGGCTATCTCGACACATACACGGGCACATGATTAGATTGGTGTCTTTGCACCCCCTGGCTAGGCGCCCCCGGCTAGGTGCCCCCGGCTAGGCGCCCCCGGCTAGGTGCCCCCGGCTAGGCGCCCCCGGCTAGGTGCCCCCGGCTAGGCGCCCCCGATTGCTA
>Ga0136655_1001654_pt1 | contig 9920 bp, 9 predicted proteins | sample CPBDNA_2_FD_94863 | JGI IMG/M metagenome (GOLD analysis project Ga0136655, IMG submission 94863) | Freshwater to marine salinity gradient microbial communities from Chesapeake Bay, USA - CPBay_Spr_15_0.8_DNA (version 2) | ecosystem: Environmental > Aquatic > Marine > Coastal | place: USA...
ATCTTGGCTTCGAAGGTGATAAAGCAGTTGGCGTTCGTTTAGTTCGCAAAGCTTGCGATGAACCGCTTCGCTGGATTGCTGAAAATGCTGGGCATGAGGGTTATGTAGTTGTTGCAAAAGTTCGCACAATGAAGGCTAATGAAGGCTTCAACGCCGGAACTGAAGTTTATGAAGATCTAGTAAAGGTCGGCGTAATCGATCCAGTTAAAGTAACTCGTTCAGCACTTGCTAATGCGGCATCTATTGCTGCAATGTTTATTACAACAGAGGCTCTTGTTTTTGAGACTCCTGAAGCGAAGAAAGAAGAAGCTGCCTCAAGTGGCCACAGCCATGGACCAGGCGGGCACTCACATTAATTTAGGCGCTAATTAAGGCTTAATATTTAAGGCCCCAAACTTTCATTAGTGTGGGGCCTTCTTTATTGGTTTAATTGGCACATGGCAAACTCCCCAACCATGACACTCAGTATTGACTGCGGTGGTCTCAGCATCAAAGCCTCTGTTCTCGATGAAGATGGCACGATGCATGCACCTGCAGTTGCAGTGCCCACGCCATATCCACTTACACCAGCTGGCTTAATCGAAGTTTTTCAAGGTATCGCAGCAAAGTTACCAAAGGCTGATCGCATAACAGTTGGATTTCCAGGAATGGTTCGACATGGCGTTGTTGTTCACACCCCGCATTACATAAATGTAAAGGGTCCCCGAACCAGAGTAGATCCAGAGTTGTTTTATGCTTGGAAAGGTTTAGATTTTAGGAGTCTGGTCCAAGAAACTTTTAACCTTCCTACACTTATGTTAAATGATGCTGAAGTTCATGGCGCTGGCGTAGTTGCAGGTTCAGGCTTTGAAGTTGTTTTAACTCTTGGAACTGGCTTGGGTTGCGCAGTATTTGATGGTGGAAAACTTGCCCCACATATTGAACTTTCACATGCACCAATTCGACGTTCAACTATTTATGACGAGTGGATTGGCGAACACGAACGTCGCCGACTTGGGGACTCATTCTGGTCCCGCCGAATCCGTCTAATGGTCACAGATTTGCGCCCAGTCTTTCACTGGGATCGACTTTATTTAGGTGGCGGAAATGCCCGCCGAATCCGGCCAGAAGTCTTAGAACTAATTGGGGATGACGTTGTCATCGTTCCCAACGCAGCTGGAATTGTTGGTGGCGTGCGGGCATGGAATCTCACCCGGGTTTAAGCCAGTTCTAAGCCAAAATGCGCAAGTGACTCTGCTCAGGTAATCTTTTCTCATGCGCAAATCAATAGCAGGGGCTCTAGCATTTTTAATTATTGGTTCAACTATTGGCAGCGGAGTAGCCAACGCTCATCAACCTTTAAACTTATTGGATTCTGATACAACAGCCTCTAAAGGACCACTGATTGCTGATGGAACTCTCTCATTTGCTGTGCAGGCTGCATTCACTAAAGCTGGACAGAAGAAAGCTTTTAGTGCCCAATTTAAGGAGGGCGAAGAGCTTGCTGTTCAGTATTTGATAGTTGATAAGAAACCAGAGAGCGCCTTGCGCAAAAAGTCTTTGCCAAAACTTGTGATTACAAGTCCAATGGGATCTAAAGTCACAATGAAATTTACAGAACGAACAAAATTTTTTGAGCCTTACAGTGGCGTTAATTATCTTTTTCTTGGGCGTTACAACAGCGAAGCGCAAAGCGGCATCTATAGCTTTGAAATCACTTCAAAGAGAAGAGCGGCAATCACAATAGCTGTGGGCGAAAAAGAAGGCATAGTTGGTGAAGTGATTCGTGGAACTTATGGAGTGCCAAAACCAGTTGCAAGTGCAACACCAAAACCAGTTGCAAGTGCAACACCAACCCCAACACCAAAGCCAACAGCAGAGCAGAGTGGTTACACCATGGAGAAAGTTCGGGCCAATAACAGCGGAGCTAGCTGCTGGTCAGTAATCGATGGAAATGTTTATGATTTAACTAAATGGATTGCTTCGCACCCGGGCGGAAGGGGGAACATTCTTTCGCTCTGTGGCAAGAATGGAACCGCAGAATTTGCAGCTAAACATAGAGGTGATAGTAATCCTCAGGCACGTCTAAGGGGATTTCTCCTAGGGCCGTTGGCAAGTTAGATTTTTAGAAAGCGAGTTTAATTAGGAAGCCGAAGAGAATGAGTGCTCTTCGACTTTCTGCTCACGACTTAAGATTGATAAGCGATCTTCTTCAGTAAGTCCGCCCCAAATTCCATATGGCTCAGCCAAAGTCAGTGCTTGTTTTCTGCACGCTTGAATTACTGGGCAGGAAGCACAAACAGCTTTTGCAGCATTCTCGCGATTCTTGCGGCGAGGACCACGTTCGCCATCTGTGTAGAAGAACATTTCAGTTGGCAGCTCGCGACAGGCAGCAGATTCTTGCCACTCCCAATCTGATGCGATTGGTCTAGGTTGCAATTGACTTGTCATCTTGGCTCCAATTCTTTTTTCGTGCGTAGTCCCAATGCTACAACCGCGCCATAGGTTGTTCAAGTATTTCCGCCCTTTTGTTGCCAATTTGTTGTGAAATTCGCAGGTTTCAAGTGGCGCGCCTCACTTTAAATGGGGAGAATTGCCGAATGGCCCGCGCAATCGACACAGTTGTCGAATCTGTTGACGCAGATGACTCGCTCACCGTCTCGGCAGTAGCTAGAAGGCTTGGAGTGGCCCCAGCAACCCTTCGAACCTGGGACCGCAGATATGGAATAGGTCCAAGTCAACACGATTCCGGCACCCATCGCAGATACTCAGCAACGGATGTCATGAGATTGACTGCAATGGCCAGGCTGATTGTTGCAGGTGTTACGCCAAAGGATGCAGCAAGTAAGGCGCTCGCTTTAAACGCGAAGGGCACTAAAAATAAAGTTGAGAAAGTTCTTCAAGAATCCGAGGCTAAATGCGATTTAGTCTCGTTACTCTATAAATCTGCTCTGAAATTTGATCAAGCTAATATTGAAAAACTGTTAAAAAAATCGATAGCCGAAAAGGGCATAGAAAAAACTTGGACTGAAGTTATCGCACCGTTGCTGACTGACGTTGGTAATGATTGGGCCCGAACTGGAATCGGTATTGAGACCGAACATTTCTTAAGTGAAGTTTTACGTAAGATCCTTAGTGAAAATTTAGGAAGAATTGAAAATCCCAGAAGCGCTCGACCAGTGCTACTGGCATGTGTTGAAAATGAATATCACTCTTTGGCGTTAGCCGTCCTTGCAGCTGTTCTTGCAGAGTCTGGAATTAGATGTATCTACTTAGGGGCTAGGACGCCACAAAGCGCCTTGAACGAAGTTATAATTAAATCTGCGCCACCTGCAATTTTTCTCTGGGCCCAGTTGAGCGAGAATGCAGATCATAATTATGTTAAATCCCTTCCCGTGATTAGACCAGCTCCGCGAATACTTCTTGGTGGGCCAGGATGGGAGTCAACGAAAGTTAAGTTAACAAATAAGCTGGTTATAACTAAAGGATTGAGCGATGCTCGAGAGCAGATAATGCAGGCCATCGCAGTTTGATTCCCGCTTAAAAGATAGGTGAAACGGGGGAAAACTAGCCAATTTGATTGACTAGACTTTGCCAATGCTTGAAGGTGCTCGCGACAAAGTCGCAATGCTCGGACTCACATACGACGATGTCCTGCTACTTCCAGATGCATCTGATGTGGTTCCAAGTGAAGTTGATACCAGAACTCGTTTAACTCAGAAAATATCTTTAGAAATTCCACTTGTCTCTTCAGCAATGGACACTGTTACCGAATCCGATATGGCTATTGCAATGGCAAAAGCTGGCGGAATCGGGATCATTCATCGAAATTTACCTATTGAAGAGCAAGTAGAGAATGTTAAGGACGTTAAAGCTCATGGAATTGTCGGTGCTGCGGTTGGTGTTGGTGATGATGGATTTGCTCGGGCAGCTGCGTTAATCGAAGCTGGTGTTGATGTTGTTGTCGTAGACACCGCACATGGACATCACCGCGCAGTGTTAGATGCGATTGTGAGAATTAAGAAGGCATATCCAGCAATTCAAATTATTGGTGGCAATGTCGCGACTCGCGCCGGTGCTCAAGCACTGATCAATGCTGGCGCAGATGCCGTAAAAGTTGGCGTCGGCCCAGGATCAATCTGCACGACGCGAGTTGTTGCAGGAGTCGGAGTCCCACAAATAACTGCAATCATTGAGGCCCACAAAGCATGCGTTAAGGCTGGCATTCCACTTATTGCAGATGGTGGATTGCAATATTCTGGCGACATTGCAAAGGCAATTGTTGCGGGTGCAGATGCAGTGATGCTCGGTTCATTACTTGCTGGTTGTGATGAATCACCAGGAGAACTTGTTGAAGTTGGTGGCAAAAAATTTAAGGCATACCGGGGGATGGGCTCACTCGGCGCTATGCAATCTCGCGGTGATAAAAAATCGTATTCCAAGGATCGCTACATGCAAGATGATGTTTTAGCTGAAGATAAATTAGTTCCAGAAGGCATCGAAGGAAAAGTTGCATATCGCGGGCCAGTCTCTGAAATGGTTCACCAACTTGTTGGCGGACTTAGATCTGGAATGGGTTATGCCGGATCCCCAACAATCGCTGATTTACAGCAGAATGGCCAACTAATTCAGATAACTTCAGCTGGATTACAAGAGAGCCATCCTCATGATGTTTTGCACGTCGCAGATGCCCCGAACTACACCGGAAAAGGAAAGTAGCCATGAACGAAATCGAAATCGGACCAGGCAAGCGGGCCCGCGTAGGTTATTCATTCGATGACATTGCAATAGTTCCTAGCCGACGAACCCGTGATCCAGAAGAGGTTTCGATTGCCTGGCAGATTGATGCCTATAAGTTCTCACTCCCAATGATGGCAGCACCAATGGATTCTGTTGTCTCACCTGAAACTGCAATTGCTATCGGAAAACTTGGTGGCCTCGGCGTATTAAATCTTGAAGGCCTTTGGACTCGCCATGATGATCCAAGAATTCCACTTGGTGAAATTGCGTCAATGCCACAAGATAAAGCAATCCGAAGAATGCAAGAACTTTACTCACTTCCGATTCGACCAGAATTAATTAAGGAACGCATTGCCCAGATTCGTGCTGCCGGAGTAACTGTTGCAGCAGCACTTTCACCACAGCGAACAGCAGAGTATGCAAAAGCTGTTATTGATGCTGGTGTAGATATTTTCGTTATCCGTGGAACAACTGTTAGCGCCGAACATGTATCTGCCGAAGTTGCCCCACTAAATTTAAAGAAGTTTATTTATGAATTAGATGTGCCAGTGATTGTTGGTGGATGTGCAACTGGAACTGGCGCTCTGCACTTGATGCGCGCTGGAGCAGCAGGCGTCTTAGTTGGTTTTGGTGGCGGAGCTGCCCACACAACTCGTTCAGTATTGGGAATTGCAGTACCGATGGCATCTGCAGTTGCCGAAGTTGCATCAGCCCGTCGAGATTATATGGATGAATCTGGTGGACGTTTTGTACATGTAATTGCAGATGGATCTGTTGGAAAGTCTGGTGATATTGCGAAAGCAATTGCGTGTGGTGCAGATGCAGTGATGATGGGTTCACCACTTGCTAAAGCAGTTGAATCACCAGGAAAAGGCTGGCACTGGGGCTCAGAAGCACATCATCTCGAATTACCTCGTGGAGACAGAGTTCAAGTCGGAACTGTCGGAAGCTTGGAAGAAATTCTCATCGGACCATCACATCTTGCTGATGGCAGCATGAATTTATTTGGCGCACTACGACGTGCAATGGCTACATCTGGCTATTCGGATCTAAAAGAGTTCCAGCGCGTTGAAGTTGTAATTGACCGTGTCTGATTCAAAGAATCAGGAACTAGTTTTAGTAGTTGATTTTGGCGCTCAATACGCACAGTTAATTGCTCGTCGCGTTCGCCAAGCTCAGGTTTATTCAGAAATAGTTCCCTCATCAATGCCGATTGCAAAGATGTTAGAGAAAAACCCCAAAGCAATTATTTTATCGGGGGGACCTTCAAGTGTTTATGAAGCTGGTGCGCCAACTCTTGATTCCAAGATTTTTCAAGCTGGTATTCCAATCTTTGGAATTTGTTATGGTTTCCAGGTTATGGCCGCCGCGCTTGGAGGAGTAGTAACTAAGACTGGAAAATCAGAATTTGGTCGAACCACACTTACCCATAAATCGAATTCAAAATTGTTGGCCGATCTACCAAAAGAGTTCAGTGTTTGGATGAGTCACGGCGACAGTGTCACAACCGCACCATCTGGATTTACATCAACCGCAAGCACTGTAGATACTGCAATAGTTGCATTTGAAAATAGCGATGCCAATTTTGCTGGTGTGCAATTTCATCCTGAAGTTCTGCACTCCGAAAATGGCCAAGAAATTCTGCGTCGTTGGCTGATAGATGTTGTTGGATGCAAACCAACTTGGAACTCTGAAAATATTGTGACCTCTGAAGTAGAGAAGATTAAGAAACTTGTTGGAAGCGGAAGAGTGCTTTGTGGTTTATCCGGTGGCGTGGATTCGGCAGTCGCCGCAGCCATCGTGCAAAAAGCAGTGAGTTCTCAACTGACTTGTGTATTTGTGGACCACGGTTTGCTTCGTGAAGGTGAAGCTGAACAAGTAGAGCGTGACTTTGTTGCATCAACTGGAATAACTCTCAAAGTTGTGGATGCCAAGGAACGCTTCTTGAGCGCCCTTGCAGGTGTTGCGGATCCGGAAACAAAGCGAAAGATCATTGGCACGGAATTTATTAGAGTATTTGAAGCTGCAGCCCGCGAAATTTCAGCATCAGAGCCAATTGATTTTCTTGTTCAAGGAACTTTATATCCTGATGTCGTTGAATCTGGGGGTGGGGATGGTGCGGCAAATATTAAATCGCATCACAACGTAGGTGGCTTACCTGATGATTTACAATTCAAATTAATTGAACCACTTCGCACACTGTTTAAAGATGAAGTTCGTTATGCGGGCTTATCCCTTGGTTTACCGGAGGAAATTATCTGGCGTCAGCCCTTCCCTGGACCTGGCCTAGCAATTCGAATAGTTGGCGAAGTGACTGAGAATAGACTTAGAATATTACGAAAAGCTGATGCGATTGCCCGAAATGAATTGCGCATTGCAAATTTAGATCGGATAATTTGGCAGTGTCCAGTTGTTTTATTAGCTGATGTAAGAAGTGTAGGAGTCCAGGGCGATGGCCGAACTTATGGTCATCCAATTGTGCTTCGACCAGTTTCATCAGAGGATGCAATGACTGCAGATTGGAGTCGGATTCCATACGAAGTATTGGAGAAGATTTCAACTCGCATTACAAATGAAGTAAGTGAAGTAAATAGAGTAGTTCTCGATGTAACATCGAAGCCGCCGGGGACAATTGAGTGGGAATGATTGGAGATAAAGTGCAGATGAGACGATCCAGCCGTGTAATAACCTTTACAGTGGTTGCCGTTTTTGGTCTCTCGCTATTTGCGGTATCTCCGGCGAGCGCTGAAAAGAAGGCAAAGAATGGAAAGAAAGTTAGCCAGATAAATAAAGTGCGCCCAATCTGCAAGCCAACTAAAGCTGTTGGTCACAAGCCAATGAGGCTTCCGGTACCAGAAGTTAAGAGGCCATATGTAAATCGAACTTTTACTCTGGTAACAAACTGTGGCGAAATCAAGATTGAAGCAGATGGAGTAAGAGCACCGCTCACTGTAATTTCAATGTCTTACCTGGCGAATAAAGGTTTTTTTGATAAATCGCCATGTCATCGCTTAACAACACAAGGGATATTTGTTCTGCAATGCGGTGATCCTTCAGGAACAGGTTCGGGAGGTCCGGCCTACACAGCGCCAGATGAGAATCTTCCAAAGGGAGTTGGGAATATTTATCCTGCAGGTTCGGTAGCAATGGCAAATTCTGGACCAGGAACAAATGGCAGCCAATTTTTTATTGTTTATGATGACAATTCTAGACTTGGACCTAATTACACCTTATGGGGCAGAGTTGTTAAGGGTTTAGACATTGTGAAAGCAGTAGCCGCGCGTGGCACTAATAATTCAAACGGACCCGGAGATGGTGCACCAATCCAGTCGATTGCAATCGAAAAAGCTGTAGCTCGTTAATTAATCGCTAGAAACTATTTTAAATATTTCAGCTAATCTGCCATCAGGCAGATTATGCAACTTTGCATTTTTCTCGCCCCATTCGCGCAACATATTTTCTAGATTTGGATTATGAGCAGTCTGGCTCACATGTGCATGCAATGCAGCAATCTTCTTATCGAAAGTATCAGTTACATCGACAACATGATCGGGTGTGTGGTGAGACATCACCCAGAGTTCACGAACTCGCCAAGGTTCTAAGCCCTCATTCTTTAGTAAATCCTCAAAGGCAAATGGATTTCTGGCATCTGGATAGACCGCTTGAATTGCAGCTTCTCCTGCTGCCATATGATCTGGGTGGCTTGCAAATAACCGATCCCAATTTCGCTCGGGACTTTGGACCAACATCCGCTGTGGCCTGCTCTTTCTAATTTCACGCACAATTTTTTTACGCAATTCAATAGTTGGAACTAACCAGCCATCACGATAATTTAAGAATTCGATATTCGTAACGCCTAAAATTTTTCCAGCATCACGCTGTTCCTTCTGCCTAATCTTGGGCATTTCTTCACGTGGAACATCAGGATCCTCGCCACCTTGATCACCGTCGGTGCAGATGCAATATGAAACTTCGATTCCTCGCGCCGTCCATTGTGCAATAGTTCCAGCGGCTCCAAAATCAAGGTCATCTGGATGTGCAGTAACGACTAAAATACGTTCAATTTCAGAATCATCTAAAGGAGGCATTACCCAATCTTAGGAGACCTCCACACATTATGTGTACCGATAATGCGAGTCGTTAGACTCCGTCTATGTCAGCAGAATCGCTAGTTAATGGCTTAAACCCGCAGCAGCAAGCTGCTGTGATTCACCAAGGTTCGCCACTGCTTGTCGTGGCCGGAGCCGGGTCTGGGAAGACCCGAGTTTTAACCAGACGGATTGCTTATTTACTTGGAAAACGCGGAGTTAATCCTTATGAAGTTTTAGCAATTACCTTCACAAATAAAGCAGCAGCAGAAATGAAAGAGCGCGTCGCCGAACTTGTTGGCGAGCGCGCAAGGTCGATGTGGGTTTCAACATTCCATTCAGCTTGCGTTCGAATACTGCGCCAAGAAGCGGCAAAGCTTGGCTATTCAAATTCCTTTACGATTTATGATTCATCTGACAGTTTGCGACTGATTACCTTAGTAATGAAAGATATGAATTTAGATATCAAGCGCTATGCGCCAAGAGCGGTCGCTGGGCTGATATCTCAAGCCAAGAATGAATTACAGGGGCCAGCAGATTTTGTGCAATCCACAGATAATCAATTCAATGAAGTGGTTGCCGAAGTTTTTGCGCATTATCAAAGGCGATTAATCAGCGCTAATGCTATGGATTTTGATGATTTGATTGGCAGGACTGTAGAGATATTGCAACGCAATCCAGAGAGTCGCCAGCGATATCGATCGCGCTTTAGACATGTGCTTGTTGACGAATACCAGGATACAAATCACGCACAATATATGTTGATTAAAGAGTTGGTAGGAACTGAAGGTGAAGGAATTCCGTTAGCTGAATTATGTGTAGTTGGAGATGCAGATCAATCTATCTATGCATTCCGTGGAGCGAACATCAGAAATATTCTGCAATTTGAGGCCGACTATCCAAGTGCAAAAACAATTCTTCTTGAACAGAATTATCGATCTACTCAAAACATCCTTTCGGCTGCAAATGCAGTTATTTCAAATAATGAGGGTCGCAAGGCTAAGAACTTATGGTCAGAGTCTGGATCCGGTTCAAAGATAACTGGTTATGTGGCAGAGAGCGAACATGATGAAGCGAACCATGTGGTCACTGAAATTAGTCGACTGCGTAATG